>Ga0310344_10004126_pt1 | contig 10794 bp, 8 predicted proteins | sample HC15DNA20200_MG_FD_203801 | JGI IMG/M metagenome (GOLD analysis project Ga0310344, IMG submission 203801) | Marine microbial communities from station ALOHA, North Pacific Subtropical Gyre - HC15-DNA-20-200_MG | ecosystem: Environmental > Aquatic > Marine > Oceanic | place: Pacific Ocean: North... | reverse complement strand
GCTGCAATAATTAGCATATAAATCGCCCAAACAAACATCAATGCCTTCATAGCAGAACCCACAATCAAGGCATGTTTGGCAACACTTTCTACTACCAATGGATCCATAGTTGTTGCATAAAATGTTAAAATACCCAATCCACCAAGGATAATACCCATAGTCCTGCCATCAGAATACATTCCTAAAAGATGCCAGGAGTGCGCAAATAAAGCTCCACCTAAAATAAGAAAAAATATCCCTTCCACTGTAAATCCTCCTTTTCGAAAAATCTGTCGTACAACTATAATAACTAAATTATATATCTAATATCGGCTTTAGATATATTTCACAACATAATAGCAAGAATGTCTAGACATATTCGTACTCACTATAAAAGAATTTGAGAATTATGGGAGTGCGGCAATTGCTGTTACTTCTGCCAAATAACCAGGGTCAGCTAGGCCTGCAACTACAAGCAGTGTACTTGGAGGGAAATCACCCGCCGGATAAATGTTCGTAACTATAGAATTTCTTTTTTCTAAGAATGCAGGCACATTATCTGCTCCTACAATATATGTTGTAAACTGAACAATGTTTTCAAATTTTGCATTCACGCTATCTAGTGCATCACCTATATTCTGATAAATTTGCGTCACTTGTGCAGCTATATCGTTCTCTCCAACTAAAGAGCCTTCCTTGTCTACCGATACTTGTCCCGCCAAAAAAATTAAACTTGAACTCTTTACTTCACAAACTTGTGAATATAGTCCTAACGGCCTAGATAAAGTGTTCGGGTTATTTGTATCTCTAGAATATGTGGCAGCCATGTATTTATATCTCTCTACTTTTTATTATCCAATAATGCTATTGGCTTTTCTATATATCTTTGGACTCTTCTAAAAAATCCTGCAGCTACAGCTCCATCAATTACCTGATGATCAACTGTAAGGCTTAATGTTATCATCTCTCTAATAACTATTTCATTTCCAACAACTACCGGTTTGTTTTGTGTCCGACCTACTCCTAAAATTGCACTTTGGCCATTATTTAGAATTGGAGTAAAACTGTCTACCATTCCTAAAGAACTCACCGTAAAAGTTCCATTGGTTAAGTGATCAGGGTCAAGCTTTCCTTTTCTTCCATTATCCGATAATTCTTGTGCTTCCTGAGAAATTATTTCCACTGATTTCTTGTCAGCATTCCTAATGACGGGCACAATCAACCCTTCTTTCAAAGCAACTGCAAGCCCAACATTAACCTGATCAAAATAATGAATTTTACCCTCATGGATAATAGTGTTTAGATCAGGATATTGTTCTATAGCTTTCGTACATGCTTTTATTATAAGGCTTGTAAGTGAAATGTTTACACCATCTCCAGATGAATAATCACGTCTTGCTTTTTGTGCATCAGTAACATCTACTTCTAATGAAAATGATAACTGTGCCGCATTTGCCAAGCTTGATTTCATGTGGTCAGCAATAGATTTCCTCATTCCAGTAATATTTTTACTGTCTTTTATGTCTAAGGTTCCTAACACTTTGCTGGCCCCTGATGTAGCAGGGCTATCTTTAGATTCCATGTGTTTTCTTACATCTTCTTCTACAATTCTCCCTCCTGGCCCGGTTGCTACAAGGTCTCCTAAGTCAACTCCCATTTTTGCAGCCAGTTTCCGGGCTCCTGGAGTAGACTTAACGATTCCAGCCGTTGGCTTTGTGGCATCTTTAGATCGTTGATTTTTTTTTGGAGATTGGGCTTGATTAATCACTGAAGTATTCTTTGTTTCTTGCTCAATTTCAGGGGGAGACTCTCCTTCTTCCAACAAATATCCGGCTATGCCATTAACTAATACTGATGCACCTTCTTCAACTATAGGGTGAAAAATCCCGGAAACAACGGCTTCTAATTCATAATTAAGCTTTTCTGTTTCTATTTCAGCTATGACTTCTCCTTTATTAACTAATTCCCCTTTTTGTTTTGTCCAACGTAGTATAGTTCCTTCTTCCATAACCATGCCTAATTTGGGCATAACAATTGCTTCAGCCATTTTTTCCTCCCTTATTCAAGAATACCCAAGGCAGCTTCAACTACGCTCTCCTTTGTTGGTAAATATAACATTTCTAGTGGCAAACTATATGGAACAGGAGTATGTGGCGATGTAATTCTAACAGGAGGGGCATCAAGATAATCAAATGCTTCTTCTGCTACCAATGCTGAAATGTCTGATGCAACACTACAACGAGGATAGTCTTCGTCAACTATTACAATACCGCGAGTTTTTTTAACAGAATTAAGTATTGTCTCAGAATCTAAGGGAGAAACAGACAGCAAGTCAATTACTTCCACGGAATATCCCTGGCTTTCTAATTCTCTAGCTGCATCTCTACAAACAATTGTTGTATAACTAATGCCAACTAACGTAATATCAGTTCCTTCACGATCAATATGTGCTTTTCCAATTGGGACTTCATACATTTCTTCTGGAACAACTACCCCAAATCCTTCTCCTTCCCCAATATCTGCAGATTTAGCAGTTCTGCCCATCAATAATTTATGATTGAAAATGATTACGGGGTCATCTGATCGTATAGCTGAAATAAAAAGACCTTTTGCAGTATATGCATCTGAAGGAGCTAAACATGTAAGGCCAGGGAAATGGGCAAAAAGAGAATATAATGTTTCAGAATGTTGTGCAGCAGAAGCGGTTCCAGCACCTGTACTTGTCATTATTGTAAGGGGCAGTGTTATCTTGCCCCCAAACATATATCTCATTTTTGCAGCATTATTAACAATTTGATCAGCACATACACCAAAAAAACCTGAAAACATTAAATCCACAACAGGCCGCATACCTGTAGCAGCAGCCCCTACTCCTGCACCAAGAAATCCAGCCTCAGATATTGGTGTGTCACGCACTCTATCTGGACCAAAATCACCAATAAGGCCTTTTGTAAGCCTAAACGGTCCTCCCCACGCATCTGATTTGCCTTGATCTTCTCGACCAGCTCCTCCAGCAATATCTTCACCCATTACAAAAACTTTGTTGTCAGACTCCATTGTTTGACGCAGTGCTTCATTTACTGCCTGAGCATAAGTTAATGCCCTCTGATCTGTCGCTTGAGCCATTAGTGTACTCCTTAATCATGAATTGGAAATATAAACATCTTCATAAAGTGCTTTATCTTCAGGAAATGAGCTGTCATCTGCAAATTTAACTGATTGTTCAACCTTTACCGACGCACCTTCTTCTAATCTAGTCAGGTCATCTAGCCCACACACCTCTTCTTCTATAAGATAATTCCTGATCTGCTTAATACAATCATTAGACTTGTAATGTTCTTCTTCTTCTTTTGTACGATAAGATTGAGGGTTCTCTCCGCCAAAATGCCCCTGATATCTGTACGTTAAAGCTTCAATTAAAGTAGGGCCTTCGCCGTTTCTTGCTCTTTCTATAGCTGGGGTCGCTTTAAGAAACATTTCAATTACAGACTGTCCGTCTATCTGTATTCCCGGCATATCAAACCCCTCAGCACGGCTTGAAACATTGCCACCTGCTATCGCATATTCAAATGGAGTTGCCTCAGCATATCGATTATTCTCGCATACAAAAATGACAGGTAACTTCCAAATCGATGCGAGGTTCATAGATTCATATAAAACTCCTTGCCCAGATGCACCGTCTCCAAAAAAAACAACACTAACATTGTCTGTACCACGCATTTTTGCACTTAACGCTGCTCCAGTAGCAACGGGGATATTAGAGCCTACCACTCCATTTGCACCCAGCATCCCTTTGTCAATATCTGCAATATGCATTGTTCCGCCTTTACCTCGATTAGTACCTGTGCTTTTACCCAATAACTCAGCCATCATTTCATTAATGTCGACGCCTTTAGCTATGCAGTGATGATGGCTACGATGGTTTCCTAATATGTAATCCCCTTCTTTTAAGTGCCCGCAGATGCCAACAGGAACTGCTTCCTGGCCAACTGAAGAATGCATGCCTCTCAGTTTTCCTAAATCTGCTTGTCTGCGACATTCCTCTTCAAATAATCTAATGGTCACCATTGTCTCAAAAAACTGCATCAATAATTTATCATCTATTTTTTGCGTATCCAAGCCGGGTTCCTCCTTATAAATATCAGTTATTATAAAGTCTGTAGCCATTAACCTCAATGGCAAATTAAATTTCTTGTAACAACTTTCTTGCTACACTAACATTTTGTCAATTTTTGTAATGACCTGTATTGCATACTCGGCATTAAGGGATTTCCAAGCTCTCCATGCGGAACTTCTGCAATATAGATACTTTCTTCTGTGTCAACAGCAATTCCATGCGGAGCAAAAAACTGTCCAGGCTCATCCCCTATAGGCCGATGTCCTAATCTTTCAATTAATTCTCCAGAAGTAGTATATATCGATATTCTGGGACCTAAATTGTTACCAATTGCGTTTGACACAATCCCTCCAAAATATTCTCCAATGAAAACTTTTTGAGGTTCAGTTTGACTTAAACAAACCGCCCCCGTTCTCGAAAGATTATTCCATTGATCAAGATATTTTCCTTCAGAGTCAAAAATTTGAATCCTTCTATTTTCTCTGTCGGCAACATATACCCTTCCATCACGCCCAACGGCTAAGTTGTGTACTATATTAAATAAACCTGGTTCGGTACCTGACCCTCCCCAAGAAAACATTAATTTACCATCTGGAGAAAATTTGTGGACATGTGCATTGCTATATCCGTCAGATACATACATACAGCCATCCCTGTAATCAACAGATACATGTGTTGGCTTATTAAACGGAGCCCCGCCCATCAAAGTAGATGGTTTGCCTGGAACACCAATTGTTAGCAAGAGTGTACCGTCAGAAGAAAATTTTCTTAAAGTATGGTCACCTGCATCAACACAATAAATTTCATCATCAGGTCCAATTGCAACTCCATGTGGAAATGAAAAAACTCCCTCTCCAAAAGACCGTACAAACCCACCCATTTTATCAAAAACTATCACAGGGTGGCCTCCCCGGTTGAATACAACTACGTTGTCTTTTGAGTCCACTGCGACTGCTGTCGCGTCACGATATATCCATCCCGATGGCAATTCGCCCCATTCTTCACCCGTTATTAAATAACGACAGTCTCCCTGTCCTAATATTGTCATCTCGCCCCTTTCTGCATATGGAAATAATAATTATTTGCCATTCAAAATCACATTTACCCCTAAATCATAGAATTTTTGTTTTTCTACTATGTCATAAATCCTATGACACACTGTTATTCCTGTTCCTTCTAGTTGACTGACGATGTGTTTTACACATGTTTCTACAGAATCAAATTTTTTAGAACCCACCCGCTCCATATCAAACCTCAAATCATTAGGGCCAATAGAGACACAATCGACACCCGTAGTTGCTAGCTTTTTTATAGAAGTTACAGCATTTACAGACTCGGCCTGAATCCATAAAACCCCATAATTATTCCACCACTTTGCATATTCATGCCTGTCTACACCCTGGTCAAACCCTATTCTAGACCTTCCCCCCCAACTACGAACTCCTGCTGGAGAATAATAAAAATTAGCTACACTCTCGTTAACTTCTGCAATTTCTTCTACTTGTGGCACTTCTATTCCTGAAACACCTAAATCCAAATAATGACCAATAAGATAAGCATTGCGTGCGTGCTCTATTCTAAACTGAACATGCACATCCATTTCTGCCATCATTGCACTATAGTCAGCAATTTTATTTTGGTCGACCGGAGAATGTTGTCCGTCGATCCACACAAAATCGTAAGGCCCTTCAGATACTGTTTTTTCTGCTTCGTATTTATCTGTTGTAATGCTGGTACTTATACCAAATAATTGATCTCCTTGCGCTATTCTAGATTTGAGAGATTTACTCATGCTTGAACCTTTCATAATTCATTGCAATATAACTTAAAATTGATTTGACGTTATGGCAAACTCAGAAATATAATAACATCACTCCTAGTTGCTTGCATACTAAAGCTAATTTTGAATTAATATGGCCCAAAAATAAACACCAATGATACCAGAAAAATTAAGCTTACAAAATTTTCTTTGTTACGGAGAAGAAGTTCCTACTCTAGATTTTAGGGAGATACACGTTGCTTGTCTTTGTGGGAATAATGGCCATGGTAAAAGCGCCTTATTAGATGCAATTACCTGGGTTTTGTGGGGCCGTTCTCGTACCAGAACCCAAGAAGAATTGCTCCGCCAAGGATCTTCAAACATGCAGGTTGAGCTATCATTTTCAGTAAACACCCAACTTTATCGAGTTCTTCGAAAATATGGCCATTCAGGGGCATCAAAAAAAGGGGTTTCTATATTAGAACTATATGTCCATCAACAAGACTCTTCATTCATTCCTATAACTGGAAACACAATAAAAGAAACAGAATCGAATATTTGTAAAATTTTGGGCTTAGATTATGAAACCTTTATTAATACCGCATTTCTAATGCAAGGGAAGGCTGATTTATTTACAAGAAGCACTCCTGCCAAAAGGAAAGACTGCTTATCAGAAGTTTTAGGCCTTTCAGTTTATGAAAAAATTTCTTCCATTTCAAAAACCCGAGCACAAACAATTACTAAAGAAATATCTGGTGCTTCTATAGAGCTAAATGTAATAGAGTCAGAGATTAAAGACGAAGCGCCAAATAAAGAATCTATTAAAACAATAAATTTGTCTCTTTCAAATTTGAAAAAAAACATAAGCACAACTCAAAAAGAGTTTTCTGAATTGCAAACAAGGCTAGACAGTCTATTATTGTTAGAAAAGGAGTCTGTTCAAACAAGAACACTAATCAAAAATTTAGAAAAAGAAATAGATGCCCTGCATATACAAAAAGAATCTCACAAAAAAAATATTGGAAAATACCAGGAAACTATCGAAAGAAAAAAAGACATAGTTACAAACTATGAATCCTTACAAAGGTACAATAAAAAAGAAGAGGAGTTAAGTCAAAAAAGATTTGCTTATGATAAAAGCCTCCGACAAGTTGCTGTTATACGAGAAGAAGTTGCACAAAAAAGAGGCGAGTTTTCTTCTTTAATTGAACATCTTCAAAAAACCAAAGAAAACGACTTACTTCCATCACTTCAAAAGCTTCCATCTTTAGAAAAAAGCATTGCAAAGACCAATTCTTCTCTAATAACGCTTAACGACTCTTTCAAAAAACTATCTTCTTCCTTCCATTCTCAAATAGAAGAATTAGCGACGAAGTCTTTAAGCCTCGAGCTTGAAAATAAACATTATTTGTTAAAAATGGAAGATTCGCGTAAAAAATTTGATATGCTCGAAGGAAAAACGGCTATTTGCCCACTGTGTGAAACCTCAATACGCCCCTCTGTTCGAAAATCATTACAAGACAATTATCGTTCTGAGGGACACCAATCTAGGGAGATTTTCAATAAAAACAAACAAGAAAAAGAGAGGGTTGACGTATTACAAAAATCGCTTTCTGAGAATGTTAAAAAAGAAGAAGCCCAATACAACCATAAGAAAAAGTTGCTGGAACAAAATTTAACCTCTTTAGAATCTGATGCTTTCAAAATCAACGAAAACAAGAAGTTATTGCAACAAACTGAATCACAAATTGATGAAATTTCATCAAAATTAAATAGCAACAGCTTTATGCCGCCCACCTTATTATCCAAGCTAGAAACATTGGAAAATCAGCTTTCATCATTGAATTACAATCAAGAAGAACACGAAAATATAAGGTTGACACAAAAAAAACTGTTACCTTATTTTGAATTAAATCAAAAGCTTAATCAGTCGATAAGTGGGGTAGAATTCGAAAACGAAGCCCTGTCCAATATCTATGGGCTTATAGATTCTCGAATTTCTCAATTAGATGAAAACAAAACACTTCTAAAAGAAAGCCTTTTAAAACTACCACAAATGCCTGGGCTAAAAGAACATATATCAGAAAAACGTACGGCCCTTTCAGGTTTCGAGCGAGAACACCAACAAGCATCGGTTAAAAAAGAAGTTTTACTACAGAGAGAAAAACGGGTTTCGCTGTTGAAAAAAAAGGCTTCTGCATTAAAAAAGGATTCTGCTAACCTTATTAAAGAAAAGGGAATCTACGAAGAACTCTCTATCATTTTCGGCAAGAATGGAATTCCTGCTATGTTAATTGAAACCGCGCTTCCACAATTAGAAATTGATGCAAATGATTTACTTTCTCGCTTAACTGACATGAGGTTATCAGTAAAGTTTGAATTCATTCAAGGAAAAATAGATCAAGGAAGCGGAATAGCCAAGGAAGAACTGATAATCAAGGTGGGTGATGAGCTAGGAACACGGCCATATGAATCATTTAGTGGCGGAGAGGCTTTTCGTATTGATTTTGCAATCCGAATAGCTCTTTCAAAATTGTTGGCTCGGCGCTCTGGAACACCCCTACCTATTTTATTTATTGATGAAGGCTTTGGGTCGCAAGATGCAGCAGGACAAGAAAGAATCATCGAGTCAATCCAGTCTATTCAAGATCAATTTGAAAAAATTCTAGTTATTACCCACATCGATCAATTAAAAGAGGCTTTTCCTTATCGAATTGAAGTTTTTAAGACCCTTAATGGTTCTTTGTTTTCTATAGCTGGATAATTTTCACCATGTCTCGACTTATTGCTTTTAACATTAAAACTGGACACATTTCTATACTCGCCAAATCATTTAATCAACCACTAACTAATTCTAGTGCTCGATTTAACATCGACTTATCTTTTGTTTGGAGCCTACATTACCACAAACCTTCAAAGAATCTTTTAATGGTTGATCGTGTTCATGGAATAATAATATTAAACCTTATTACTGGCTCTGAAAAAATCATCGGGGGAACAGTAGAAATACCCACAAACCCAAACGGTCAATATGAAAAACATTCTATTTTTTCAAGGCCTCATGGTGTTTGTGTCAAACCTAACGGCAACATCATAGTTGCAGACACATCCAACCACATGGTGAAAGAAATTAACTCGGAAACGTTTTCTGTTAAAGTGCTGGCTGGTAAAAGAAAACCTGGATTTTCAGGAGATGGAAATCCTAGTGAGCGTTCTATGCTTGCCAGCCCTCACGATGTTGCGTCAAATAAAAATGGAGAGGTGTTTATAGCTGATACTGCAAACCACAAAATTCGCAAAATTGACAGTCTTGGGATAATTAATACCGTTGTAGGAAGCACCAATAGTAAAAATATCAAAGACCCAAGTGTTCCACTAAAATCTTCCTTAAGGTCTCCTCATTCTATTTCTTTTGACAACAATTCTTGTCTGCTAATTTCCGACACACTTAACAATCGGGTTTGTCGTGTCAATTTTCTTAAAAACACCTTTGAAACAATTGCAGGAAAATTATTGAACGAAGAGAAAACAGGACCTTGTGAAAATATTTATCCACACGGTACAGCTGTCGACCAAGAAAATAATCTTCTAATAGCCGACCGAGACAACAATAAAATTCGCTTTGTCAAAAATAACTCGTCTGTAATTGCCACCCTCATTGGTGAAACACCATCCGCAAAAATATTTTTTCCTCTTGATGCGCCTCAGGCTATAAGCACAGACTTAAAAGAAAATGTTTTTGTTATCGACTCAAAGAACTCTTAATTAGTGTTAAATAAATATTTACCAGTAATTGATACATTGTTTTTTTCAATTTCCTCTGGGGTGCCTTCTGCTATCACGTAGCCACCCATATCTCCAGGGCCAGGGCCCAGGTCAATTATCCAGTCTCCATTTTTTACAATCTCCATATTATGTTCAATCAGAACAACTGTGTTTCCTGAGTCTACCAGTCGATGTAATACATTCAATAAATACTCGCAATCTTGAAAAGAAAGTCCTGTTGTTGGTTCGTCTAAAACATACAGGGTTTTACCTGTGCCTCTACGTGAAAGCTCTGTAGACAGCTTGACTCTTTGCGCCTCTCCTCCACTTAAATGGGTAGCAGGCTGGCCCAATCGAATATACCCTAAGCCAACATCAATCATTGTTTGTAGCTTTCTCTTTAGTAAAGGTATGTTTATAAAAAATTCATGCGCTTCAGCAACGCTCATATCTAAAATGTCTGCTATAGACTTACCCTTAAATAAAATTTCGAGTGCTTCGTGATTATACCTCTTTCCATTGCACGACTCACAGACTACGGTCACGTCAGGCATAAATTGCATCTCAATTGTAATGTGCCCCCCGCCTTCGCAAACTTCACATCGTCCCCCTTTAACATTGAAAGAAAACCTCCCTGGCTTATATCCTCTAGAACGAGCTTCAGGCAAAGAAGAAAACAATTCTCTTATGGGGGTAAATGCACCTGTATAGGTTGCTGGATTGCTACGCGGGGTTCTCCCTATTGGTGACTGGTTAATATTGACTATTTTATCTATGTTTTCTATTCCTTTTATCTCGTCACATTCTCCAGGTTTTTGACGCGAACCATTCATGATTTCTGCTAACCCTTTGTATAAAACCTCGTTAATTAGGGTGCTTTTGCCTGAACCCGAAACCCCTGTCACACACACAAACAACCCTAAGGGGATATTTATTTGAACATTTTTTAAATTGTTTTCCCTTGCTCCAAAAACTTGTATGGATTGACCGTTTCCTGTTCTTCTTTCCTTAGGAAAAGGAATTGTTTTTTTCCCAGACAAATATTGAGCCGTAATGGACTTCTTGTTTTTCAGGACTTCTGGCGTACTTCCATGCGCAACGACCTCTCCCCCGCCTTCTCCGGCTTTTGGTCCCAAATCTACAATATAATCAGCTGATCGCATAATAAACGCAT
>Ga0310344_10004125_pt1 | contig 10797 bp, 7 predicted proteins | sample HC15DNA20200_MG_FD_203801 | JGI IMG/M metagenome (GOLD analysis project Ga0310344, IMG submission 203801) | Marine microbial communities from station ALOHA, North Pacific Subtropical Gyre - HC15-DNA-20-200_MG | ecosystem: Environmental > Aquatic > Marine > Oceanic | place: Pacific Ocean: North... | reverse complement strand
GATTAAGGGACAGTTTCAATCCAATCGCAATATCGTTGGTGATATGGTCCCCGCCCACGGCCAATACCCCACTGTGTCGAGGGGTTCCATTAGAATATACGACGTATTCGGCAGTACCCGCACCAAGGTCGATAAGGAGAGCTCCCAACTCACACTGATCAGGTGTAAGCACAGCCAACGCCGAGGCACGGCCATTAAAGGCAATCGCCTCCACATCGACCTGTAGGCCACATACAGCCCGTATGGGGTTCTGCAATCGGTTGCAATGACCATACACCACGTGTACGTCCACCTCTAATCGCGAACCAAGCATTCCGACTGGATCAACAACACCATGATGGTGATCCACATGAAAATGCTGACGCACGGTATGAATTTTTTCGCAGTCGGCAGGCAGATTGATCGAACTAGCTTGACGCAAGACATCCTCGACATCCCCTTCATCAATCTCTCCATCCTCGGCTGTGATATTCTGAATTCCACGATTGTTGAACCCATGAATGTGCGCCCCACTAACTCCAAGCATCACACTTTCAATCTCCACATCTGCATTTCGTTCAGCCTCCGCCAGCGCAGCGCGGATATCCTCTTCCGCCTTATTCGTATCTACAATTTCACCTTTACGCACACCACGGCTAGGGACAGAGCCCACCCCGATGATGTTAGTTGCACCGTCGGGCCCAGCTTCCCCCACCACGGCGCAAATCTTGGCCGTGCCAACCTCCAGTCCGACAACAATTTTTTCGCTACTAAACATCACGCATTATCATCTCACCATAAAGCAGTCTAGGCACTGCATGAGGTCTCGTAATCCTCGCCTGTGGCATCTCCTGCCACCGAACCGGCAGATTATTACGGATGGACAGGTCTATTGAAGCCGGCACACGACGATGTTGCTTGCCATAGTCATGAATCAATCGCCAACGAAGCAACTGACGTTCCAAGCCCATCAGACCAACGGTCACCTGACTGCCCTGCCAAGTGCGGACCTGCAATGTCTGTGAAGCGGACACATCGATTTGCTGCAATGTTGCCAACCCGGCCATTGGAGACCGGCCGAAACATTCGATCAACTTTAGTGCTGAGCGAACCTGTTCATGATTCACCGCTCTGCCCGGAAGAAGCTCCCGGGAGTCCAAACCGGTTAATAGTGGCAACCAGGCCCGTTGTTTGCGCGCCTGCTCACCTGACATTTTTTGTGTTACATAACCGCCCGCATCCAACTGGTAAGTCGCACGTTTAAAACCTCCGTCGGCCTTGCGTCGATAAAGCACAACCTGCGCCACCGGTTTACGCTCGGCCACACGCAGCCGTAATGTTCCCGGCAGGACACGGTCAACAGCCGCATATTTGACATGAGGATTCCGCTCCAGCTCCCGCTTCACACTTATCAAATCCAAGCCAAGCAGGTTGTCTCCCTTGTTAACTCCCGCCCAATTGCGCAATTGAATGATCTCAATGATACCGTCGGTCCTAATATCGATGGTTTCCACCGAAAAAGCCTTGTTCTCATATAATGCCACCCGCAACAGCCACCCGCCCCCGCGCCATGCGCCAAGGAAAAGTACCAACAATACCAGCGCAATACCGGCAATCTTGGATGCCATCTTTACCTGCGCGCGCCGCCGCTTGTCTACACTAAGCCTGACGTCCAGCACTTTCTGTGGGCGCCGACGCCGATTGCGTGATTTGTTCCTACCAAACATGTTCCACCACGCCACGCGTGGTCTCCTCCTTAATTAATTGTTAGTGAGCCAAGCTCGCCTCACGTCTCACAGCAAGCCTCACGATATGTTCGCAAAGGCTGACAAAATCAATTCCGGCAGCAGCAGCGGCCTTGGGTAACAGGCTGGTTTCTGTCATGCCAGGCAATGTGTTAACCTCCAGTACTGTCGGCGTTCCATCGATCCCCACCATAATGTCCACGCGCCCGTAATCTCGCACGCCAAGCGCACGATGCGCGGCAAGTCCAAGAGACTGAATAGCCTTCGTGGCATCTGTATCAAAATCTGCCGGACAAAAATAATCCGTAGCCCCCGCAGTGTATTTGTTGTGATAATCATAGGCACCCTGCTTAGGGCACATCTCCACGACCGGCAGCGGCTGACCATCAAGAATTGCCACGGTAACTTCGCGGCCAACAATCTTCGGTTCCACGAGCACCTGCTCATCATGTTTGAGAACCTCTATGAGAACCTCTCCCCATTGGTCGGCACTTTCCATGAACTGCAAACCCACACTTGACCCCTGTCTCACAGGCTTGAGCACCAGAGGAGGCTCCAGTTCGGCAGGTCGAACTGCGTTGGGAGAATCTACCACAGCCCAGACCGGTGTGGCCAAGCCTGCCAAATGCAGACATTCCTTGGTAAGAGTCTTGTTAAAAGCCATGCGACTGGCCTCACAGCCCGTGCCAGTGTACGGCACATCCAGCTGGTCAAGATGAGCCTGCACTTGCCCATCCTCACCATAGGTGCCATGAAGCATAATGCAGACAACATCCGTCCCCTCCGGCAATCGCCAGTCGTCATCAATGGGATCAAGATCAGTCACCTGATGACCTTGCGCACGTAGTGCCCGAGTAACAGCGACACCACTTCGCAACGACACCTCACGCTCAGCGCTCGGGCCGCCAGACATCACAACAATATGCAGCCGACCGTTCAAACCCTCCTCAAAGAAAACGTAGCGGAAAACCCATTAAAATGAAACCGTTTTCTACCCATCAACAGAAATTATTCACCAACAATTTGAACCTCTGTTTGCAACTTGATGCCACGCTCCGCCCAAACGCGTTCCTTAATCAACTGAATCAGACCGAGCATATCCGTTGCCGTGGCGTTGCCTTCGTTCACAATAAAGTTGCCATGCGTCGCTGAGACCACTGCCCCACCAACACGTTTGCCTTTCAGCCCCAGTTCATCCACCAGTCGACCGGCTGGACATTCTTCAGGATTCTTGAAAATGCACCCCGCACTCCTAGCTCCGGGCTGACTGGAAATACGCCTTGCGCTAAACTCCCGCATACGCTCGGTCACTATTTTTCTGGATGAGTGCTTGCCGTGAAGCACCGCACCCAACGCAATATTTTCCTTCAATAAAGGACAACTGCGATAAGACGTCTCTACTTCCGTAGCCGACCGCGTATGGATTTCACCCCAACGGTCTATGAAGCGAATGGTATCGACCACATCAAAGGTCATAGACCCCATCGCCCCCGCGTTCATACGTAGTGCCCCACCTAGACTGCCGGGTATGCCCTCAAGAAACTCCAGCCCCGCCAGCCCCGCCTCACGCGCCTCGTTTGCCAATGTTTTCAGGCGCAAGCCTGCCCCAGCAAACAGCCGGTCACCATGTATTTCAAGCTGCGCAAAGATTTCGTTTGCTAGATTGACAACAACACCACGAATCCCACCATCGCGCACCAAAAAGTTTGATCCACGCCCCAACACAAGCAAAGGCAATTCACGCGCCGCACAAAATTTCAGCACCATAATCAAGTCAGTTTCCGAGGCCGGCTCAACAAATAAATCCGCCGCACCGCCTACCCGCAAAGTTGTATGCTTGGCCATGGGCTCATCAGCACGTACTAGAGAATTGGGCGACAACAACGATAACAATGCCTCTGCTGCCGGCTCACTTCCCACCGCCAAATCAATCGCCACTTGATGTGCCATTTGCGTGATATCTCCCGCCCCGAAAAAAACTATCACGTCCCCCGGTTGCACTGCCATGCGGACTTGTTCGCGCAATCTTGACAATGTAGGCACAAATACTGCCAGCGTTCCCTGCTCCGCCACAGCCGATGCCAGCCGCGCACCGTTGACCTCAGGGATTGCCTGCTCGCCTGCCGAATAGATATCGATGATCCACACTTGATCCACCCCAGTGAAACACCCTGCAAATTCATTGAACAAATACTGAGTACGGGTATACCTGTGCGGCTGAAATGCCACCAACATACGTCTAGCGCGCAAGCCACGGAGGGCGCTCAGAGTCGCCTCGATCTCGCGAGGATGATGCCCGTAATCATCAAACACCTGTACGTTTCCATGCCCAAACAGGAGCTGCTGTCGCCGACTCACACCACAAAACGAAGCCATAGCGTCAGCAACCGCCTTCATTTCGAAACCATTGTGGTGCAAAAAAGCAGCCACGGCCGACGCGTTGGAAATGTGCTGTTCGCCAAAAAGGGTCAGCTGAAAGTCTCCGATTCGATCACCGTCGTACCACAATTCGAAGCACGATCCTGCTCCATCTAATCCAAACGTCTCCACACGATACTGCGCAGATGGATTGTTTCCATAAGAAATTGCGCAAGGCCTTTCTGCAAACAACTCCACCAACCTCGGATCATCCGCGCAGTAAAATATGGTTCCACGCGTCTGGTCAGCAAAGACATTGAATTCCGAACATACTGCGTCTAGGTTCGCAAAATAGTCCACGTGCTCCTCGTCGACATTCAAAACTATAGCCTGGTCAGGGTGAAACTCACGCAACGTGCCATCACTTTCGTCCACTTCCACAACGAAAAACCCTTTGCCAGTCGACAACTGCGCCGCGCGCGCCCATTGCTGGACTTCACCACCTACGGCATACCCCGTATCTGCATCAAGTTCGCGTAACGCATGAGCCAGCATGGCCGTAGTTGAGGTCTTGCCGTGCATACCCGCCACACACACTCCGCGACAATTGCGGACCAAAGCCGCAAGAACCACGGCGCGACGCAAAAGCGGCACCCCAAGTTGTTCTGCACGGCGTAGTGCCGGGTTGTCGCGGCGCATTGCGGAAGTGTAAATCACGAGTGACGGTCGGCTAGCGGCAAGATGTTCAGGCGAATGCCCCTCTCGGATATCAGCGCCGCGCGTCTGCAGTTGCCTAACCGCCGCGTTGGCTTTCAAATCTGAGCCGCTCACCGTCAGCCCAAGATCAAGCATCAGGTGCCCCAAAGTGCTTACTCCACATCCACCTGCACCCAACAGATACACTGTCGCGCCTGCTGGCGGTTCAGCCAGCCAGTCCGAAAGCTCCTCTTGTACTCGTTGCTTCACGCCAGTGCAGCCATCAGTTTCAAATTCTGCCGAGTCGAAGAACATCCAGCTAGCACTCGAGCGGCTACTCGACCGGCCGCGCCGGACGTATCCAGCCGAGCCAATGACATACGCATGTCCTGTGATTTTTCAAACACTCGTTCAATGAAACAAACCAATCGCTCCGGTGATTCCGTCTGCTCCATGACAACGGCACCACCCGCGGCCATGAATCCGCGCGCATTATGACGTTGATGATCGTCCGCCGCTAACGGATACGGCAGCAGCAACGCCGGCAATCGGGCTGCCGCCAACTCGGCCAGCGAAGAGGCTCCCGCGCGGCTCACCGCGACGTCCGCCGCGCCCAAGGCAGCCGGCATATCAGCAAGAAATTCATGAATCGTTACCTCCATTTTAGCCCGTTCATAAACGCGACGAACGCGTTCCATCTCTCCCTTACCAGCAAGATGTAATAGCTGTAAATCTGGCCGTATCCTCTTCAAGCTCGGCAATGCAGCCAACAGAAGCTCATTGACGCCTCGCGCGCCTTGACTGCCACCCATTATCAGCAGCACCGACCGACGAACGTCGAGCCCCAAACGAATCCGGCAAGCCGTTTTGTTCAGATCAGTGAATTCCGATCTCACCGGCGTACCAGTAACGGTAGCACTTGTGTTCAAAAATCGGTTCCGTGCCGCTTCAAGGCCAATAAAAATTTCGTCAACCAACGGCGCGAGCAGACGATTGGCTCTCCCTGGAATAGCATTAGACTCGTGCAAAAACGTCGCCACTCCATAACGCTTGCCTAACACAATTGGCGCCGCGCTGGTAAAACCGCCCATAGCCAAAACCGCATTGGGCGGTTTCTCCTTATAGGCATCAGACGTACTTTTCAACGCATGCCAAAATCCGTGTAAAAAAGTCATGGGTGAACGCGAGGAAAAGGCAACGGCTGGGATTTCTTGGATTTCATAGCCATCCATTGCCTGAGCAGCCAATCGATCAATTTTCTTGGGAGAGATGAGCAGCATGACCTTCGCACCCATCTCCTTTAGCGCCTCACCGACTGCCACGCCGGGAAAGAAATGACCGCCGGTGCCACCACAGGCAATTGCAACGCGAGGCGATGCAGAATAAAGTTTTGTCACGGTGTCTCAATAAATGGGTTGTCAGCTTCGAACTCATCCTCGCCTGTGCTCACAACAGGTACAGGCTCCGTTTCATCAGCATAATTGGCAATGCTCAAAAGCAACCCCACCGCAATAAGCATGAACACCAAGCTTGAGCCACCGTAGCTGATAAACGGCAGTGGCAAACCCTTATTGGGCAAGGCACTGGTTACAACACCAATGTTAATAAATGCTTGGAGCCCAATTAGAAAGGTAATACCCACCCCTAACAATTGCCCAAACCGATTTCCGGATTTCCACGCAATATAGAGACCGCAGATCACAAAAACCATAAAGGCAATCACCACACTCAAGGTGGCAACCACGCCAAGTTCCTCACCAACAATTGAGAAAATAAAGTCGGTATGATGTTCTGGCACGAATCCCAGTTTCTGACGACCATTGCCCAAGCCTAAACCCGTAGCACCTCCATTCCCCAAAGCAAGCATGGCCTGATATGCCTGATAACCGGTGTCACTCTGGTGCTGCTCAGGGTGCAGGAAAGCTGTAATACGTTTCATGCGCACAGGATCATTGAAAACGGCAATTACAAATAATCCCAAACCAAGAACAGCTGGGGGAATGACATATTTCCAATTGGCACCAGCCACAAGCAGTACGATGCCCCCGGCAGTGGCAATGAGCAATGTGGTTCCGAAATCAGGTTCCATGAAGATCATTCCGAGGCCTAATGAAAGGATTCCCCCAGGAATAATCAGTCCATATTTCAACGTATGCATTTTGTCGAAAAACCGTGTTCCATACGCTGCCAAACCGATGATGAGGCCGATCTTAGCCATCTCGGAAGGCTGAAAGTACATCGGGCCCAAGTCAAACCATCGACGTGCCCCATGTTTCCACACTCCAACACCCGGGATAAGCACTAGAAATAATAACAGCAACGTGACCGCCGTTATCGGTAGCGCCAGTCGCTGAAGCCAACGGTAGTCAAACACCGCCGTTGCCATGCATGCGACCAAGCCAATTCCAGCCCATGCAAGCTGCATAGTCAAATAACGAGCACCCTCCTGGGCCATACTGGCGCTATAGAGCATCACCAATCCCAACGCAAGTAAACCGGCGACAGCGGTCACCATGATGGTCGTAGTCCATTTCATACGTTATTAGACAAATACAAAAAAGCCCCCGCCAAGTGGCCGGGGGCAAAACGCGTCCGATTATTACTCCGTACCGGGCGGCGGAGTTGCAAAGCCTCCATCATCTGCGGATAATGCGGGTTCGCTAAATTTCGATCCTGGCGGTAATTTTAATTTTTCCCCGGCTAGGATCAGGTCTGTCTTCAGATTGTTAGCCTCACGCAATGCCTTGACACTGGTTTTATGTCGCTGGGCAATGATACTCAGGCTATCACCACGCTTAATAACATACTCGTTCGCTCCCAAGATTGACACGGAACTTCCTGTGATCGGAGCAGCAGTGGGCGCAGGGATTTTCACTTTTCGACCAATCTGCAAATGACGCGAATCAAGCGTGGGATTAGCATTCTGAATCGCCCGAACCGACACTCCATATTTCTTGGCAATTGAAGTAAAATGTTCCCCAGAAAGAATTGTGTGCTCGACATCAGCGGCTAAACTTGAAGCAGAAGCAAGCCCACTGGCCCGATCCGTATCAACAGCTGGGGGCAATGCAGGGGACGTGGCATCAGCACCTGTACCCGAGACAGTTGACGGCGACGAACCACTGTCACCACCCGGTGCTGGCAATGAGTCAATGCCTGTGCCAGAGAACGGATCGGAAGTTTGCCCATTCGCAGATGCAGACACTGGCGGAAGTGGATCAATTCCTACTGCCTCTTCTCCGGGTGACGGAATATCGGGTGGCGCGGCCTGCACCATATTGTTTTCCTCTGGCGCATTGTTTTCAACTGCACCATCACCTTTCTGACTACAGGCATTAAATAAAATGCCTCCAAAGAGCGCAACGTGTACAAGCACGATAACCACTACTGCGATGCGCATGTTGGAACGCCCTCGACGACTCTTGTCCAGATTCATACCTGGCGGGATAATGGGATTGGGGTTTTTCATAGTACCTCTTTATACAATTATAATTTCTCCTTTATATTATCAGCAAAGCTGGCCCCTTCGCTCCTTAAGCAGCCACATTCTTAACGCCATGATGAAGTCGGGGTAAAACCCAATGTGTGACAACTTATTGACCCGGTGTCGATAGGTTGTTGCCAAGCTTCACCCGACGGCTTCATTTGCGATCTGCAGCACCAAATGCCTAAAGGCATCGCCACGGGCCTGATAGTTTTCGAACATGTCAAAACTCGCACAAGCCGGTGACAGCAAAACCACATCTCCAGGGTTGGCCTTCCTCCTCGCTACCTCAACGCATTCTGCCAGCGATGCAACTGGATGGCAAGGTGTAAAAAGGCTCCATGCTGCCTGAATCTTGTCACGAGCCTCCCCTATTATCAGTGCTTCCTTCACTCGGCGCGACAATTCCGGCCCGGCATCGTGAAAATGCATTTCCTTATCCTGTCCCCCAGCGATGAGCCAGATGTTATTTTCGTCAGTGCCCCCCATAGGCATAGCTTCTAACGCGCGGCGAAGTGCATCAATGTTCGTGCCCTTGGAGTCGTTGTAGTATTTCACCCCGTCAATCTTTGCGATGAACTCACAGCGATGCGGCAATGGCGCGTAATTCACAAGCGCCTCGCGCATATCCTCTATTGCCAAACCCATCGCACGACCCGTGGCAAGAGCCGCCATCAGATTCTCTGCGTTGTGAGGACCGGCCAGTTGGCAATCTTCCAAGTCGATGAGAGGGCCAGCCCAATCTGGTTGACGGCTGACGATCAGGCTGCGATCGAGAAATAAGTCGGCCGTTTGATCCCGCGAACTGAACGTCACAATTTTTGAGGGTGGCTCCAGGCCCAAATCGCGTAATTGCGTCAACGATTCCAACTGTACCACGGCCCAATCAAAAGGTTGCTGATTCTTGAAGAGACGTGCCTTGGCGCGAATGTAGTCAGCCATACCGACATAGCGATCCAGATGATCGGGGGTCAAATTGGTCAATACCGCAACAACTGGACGAAAGAGCTCAATGGTTTCTAGCTGAAAGGAACTGACCTCAAGCGTAAGCACATCTATATCCCGCGTAAGGTGTGCCACATCGCAAATGGGTGTGCCGATGTTGCCAGCGACCACGGTGCGACGCTGTGCCTGGTGTAGCAATGAGGCAATTAATTCGGTGGTGGTGGTCTTACCATTGGTGCCAGTCACAGCGATGTTGAGGCAGAGTGAATTTAGCCAACCAAGCTCCAGCTCCCCAATGACCGGTACCCCGACCGCATATAGATTCCTAATCAGTGGCTGACTCAATGGCACACCGGGACTGATCACCGCTAAATCGAATTCAGAGGACAACTTGCCATTAACACCCAATTGAACTTTTGCACCAGCGTCGACCAGAGGTTGCGCATAGGCACGCAGACGATCACTCTTGACACTATCAACTGCAGTAACATCCGCGCCCTGTTCAAGAAGTAACCGGCTGGCAGCAAGGCCGCTGACTCCCATGCCAATGACCAATACTCGTTTGCCGGCCAAATTATTCATCAGCGCAATTTTAGCGTAGCCAATGCCAACACGGCAAAAAGCACCCCTAGAATATAAAACCGAATGACCACCTGATTTTCATGCCAGTCCTTTTTTTGGTAGTGATGATGTAGTGGCGCCATTAGAAAAATACGCTGCCCCTCCCCGGTACGCAGACGGGTATACTTGAACCAGCCGCTCTGCAATAAGACTGAAATCGCCTCAAGCACAAACACGCCACCAGCAATAACCAAAACAAATGGCTGATGAATAAGAACCGCGATAATCCCCAACATGCCGCCTATCGCCAGGGAACCAGTGTCACCCATGAAGACATGTGCAGGATGACAGTTGAACCATAAAAAACCCAAACTCGCACCAATGAGCGCCGCACAAACAACAGTTAGCTCACCCGACCCGGCGACATGCGGAACATTCAGGTATGCCGCCAACTCCGCGTGACTGGCAATGTAGGTGAACATGAGAAACACCATCGAGACGATAACCGTACTACCTATTGCTAAGCCATCTAAACCATCGGTGAGATTAACAGCGTTGGAGCTTCCTACAATGGCAAACATAACCAACAGCACACCAACCAACCCTACGCCAACCAGCACGGGACGCTTATTAAATGGCAGCATAATGGAAGAGGCAATATTGTGCTGCATCCATGCTTTGCAACGCACTAAAACACCTTTACGATAGATTTGTTCGACCTCCTTTTTGCCTCCAGACGCGTACAAAACCAATCGTCCCTCACCAGCTTCCACTCGGCCCGATTCAGTCCCCTCAGGATTAAATGACTTACCTCTTAACAACATGCTTTCGGCAAAAACGAGCTCATACCGTGGACTGTCATCCTCAAAAACCGCTACCACTCTACCATCGGTGTAGCGCTCACTGAAATTATACTTTTTTGCCAACGGATATTTCTGTGGATTACATGACATGAAAATTTCGCTGACCACCGGAAGTTTCCATAAATACACACCAATAAAAAACGCTAGCGCAAACTGGACTACCAAT
>Ga0310344_10004124_pt1 | contig 10799 bp, 8 predicted proteins | sample HC15DNA20200_MG_FD_203801 | JGI IMG/M metagenome (GOLD analysis project Ga0310344, IMG submission 203801) | Marine microbial communities from station ALOHA, North Pacific Subtropical Gyre - HC15-DNA-20-200_MG | ecosystem: Environmental > Aquatic > Marine > Oceanic | place: Pacific Ocean: North... | reverse complement strand
ATGGATAGCTATTGTGCACGGCTACTACATCTGAGATGCATGACTGAATTTGGGACTGCGAGCTGTTTCTCAAGACATAAACAGGAATATTGTGATCTTCGATTTGCTGTATGGTTGCCGAGTTGTTTTGGTAATAGTTGCGCAGGGTGATCACAACGTCTGCCTCGTCAAGTTCCCTGCTAAGTATGATCCGAACCCCCAAGCTGGAAGCTGCCTGAGCCAAGCGTTTTCGGCTAATGCCAAAAGGGTAAACCTTTGTCGGACGTTGGTGATTGTAATGATCTTGGGATGAATCAAGTGTGCGTCCTATATGCTGCGTAGCACTGTTACGGCGGGATGAAGCCTGTTCAACTTTAATTTGCCCGTTTTGTACAGTGCGAATTTCTGTCAATACTTCATCTCGTAGCAGCAGGGCATCAACCGATGTGGATACGTCAGGATGTATGGACAATCGGTCACGGCTTTGAATTTCGATCAGGATGTCGAAGGTTGGGGCAGCCCGTCGCTCCAAAATTGCTTTTTGTGTGCCTCGACGTCTTGCTTCTTCGTCTCCTAATGTGACCGTCTCAATCCCTCCTATTAAATCACTAAGGGTTGGGTTAGCGAGCAAGTTTTCAAGCTTGTTGCCATGGGCTGTCCCTATCAGTTGAACTCCTCTCTCAGCAATGGTGCGGGCAGCAGATGCCTCTAATTCGGTGCCAATCTCATCGATAATGATCACTTCAGGCATATGGTTTTCTACCGCCTCGATCATCACGTGATGTTGTTTGTCGGGAGTGGGGACCTGCATTCTACGGGCAGACCCGATCCCTTCGTGTGGAATATCTCCGTCTCCAGCTATTTCGTTTGAAGTGTCCACTACTACTGCGCGTTTTTCCAATTCACTAGCCATCACTCTAGCCATTTCTCGTAGCATGGTGGTTTTGCCGATTCCTGGAGGGCCTAAAAGTAATATGCTTTTTCCGGATTCTACTATGTCTCGTACAATCTCAATTTGTCCAAAAATGGCCCGACCTCTGCGACACGTAAGGCCAACAACTTCTCCTCTGCGATTTTTGAGGGCAGAGATGCGGTGTAGTGTTCTTTCAATGCCTGCCCGGTTGTCTGCTCCGAAGTCTCCCACTCGGTCACACACATAGTTTATGGTCGAGTACCCAATATCTGTCAGTCCTAGTGGGATGTCCCCAGAAGGGAATCTTGCTACAGGAACACGGCCGAGATCCAAAATGATTTCGAGTAATTCTTTGTGCTCTGGGCGAGCCTTGATAGAGGTGCTGATTTCTGTCGGCAGCACCCTTAACAAAGCCTCCAATTCGGAGGAGTCGTGTTCTGAATATTTTGGAGCAAAGTATGAATGGGCGATGCTCAGAGTTACCTCACAACTTTCTCTAACATGCTGGTATTGTCATTTATAGGTAGAGGTACTGCCAAGTGCCGGACCAAAAGTATTTTGGAGTAGATGAGATGAAATCCGGCAGATTCTACCGACTCTACGATATGTGGTTCATGGCCTCGTGCTGTGATTAGAATTGTATGTTTTGAATACTGGTTGAGCCAGCCGATGGCAAATCCGATGAGTTGTTGCAAAATATTTCTATTTCCAGGGCGAGCCATGACTTGTATGCGATGAGGGCAGTCGAGTCCAGGGTCGATGCGGACCCAAGCTGCTATTTCATTCATTGAAGTAATAACGAAACTTTTAATCAGTTTTCTATTTGCACGTGGTTGTCCTGTGTATTCGATAGACCAGCTATTGGCGGTTAGATTTTCAGCTCGACGCACTGCACTCGGAGTGATGTCCTTGTAGAGCCGGTATATATGCCATGTATCTTCGGGTGTTTGTGGCCGTAAATTTGCAACACTGATCGATCTCATTCGCGAGGTGTGTCCGAGACCATAGGTGTGTTCGATGACGGCGGGCTGGAATCCGCTACGGGATAGTGTATCGATGTGATCGCAGGTGTCCAAGACCCGTGCAAAAATGCTTAAAACTTGATCTTTTGCTGCGTGGTGACACACGCCTTGTAAAAAGGTCTCAAACATCGTCTCATCGATGTCTTCGAGAGTGCTTTGCTGATCCAGCTTAGAAGTAAACCAAATTAAGTCCAATTGGTTTTTCTCTCGGCGTGACTGAGTCATTGCTATGAGCGATTGACGAGAAGTATTCAAAAAGTATGTTTTTGTGCTTTTTGAAATCAATGGGATTGTGCTACCGGCTGCAGCCCAAAATGGGGAAAGCATCCCAGTATAAGGAACGATAACCGAGGCATCTGAGTCAGAGAGCATGAACCATCTGACTAGATACGGAATGTCCCATATAGATGGATGTTGGACCAACCGGTTTTTCACTTGGGCGGTTGTTTACTCCTTTACCTTACTAACAAACCGAAGATGGAATCTAGGATCATCGGTCAATTCGGGGTGGAAGCTAGTTGCCAAAAAATGATCCTGTTCTACGGCGACGATGCCCTCTTGTTCAATGGTAGCAATAATTTCCACATTGGGTCCTGCTGCCACAATTTTTGGCGCACGGATAAAAACGGCGCGAAACGGATCACCCTTCATCGCTTTGAACTCTATATTGGTTTCAAAGCTATCGATTTGGCTTCCATAAGCATTTCTTTGCACTTTGAGATCCATCAATCCCAAGATTGGTGGTTCTGAAGGGCCAAGATCTTTTGCCAAGCATATCAACCCTGCGCAAGTACCCCATATGGGCATTCCTTCAGATGCTCGCCCCAGGATTGGTTCAATTAAATTGAAGCGTCGAGCTAGTTTGCCTATGGTAGTGCTTTCACCGCCTGGGATAATTAATGATTTGACCTGCCTAAGGTCTTCTTGAGATCGAACCTCCATAGCTGAGCAATTGATCTTGTGTAGGAGCCGCATGTGTTCGGCAAATGAGCCTTGAATCGCTAGGACGCCGACGTCAAATTTTAATGGCATTGCTCAATCGATCAGCATCAATGCCCACGGCTTGCCAATCTATCAGGTTGTGGGATTTCCGAAGATGCAATACCCGACATGGACACATCAATGTTTTTAGAGACATCTGTCACCATGTTAAAGTCTTTATAATTCATGGTAGCGTCGACAATCGCACGGGCTAATGACAAGGCAATTCTCCGCATGTCTTTATCGTTAGCAGAGTTCTGCTTGGCTGCCTTAAAGATGCCTGAACCTACGAAGTTGCCTTCTGCCCCTAGGTGCATCATGAGTGCCGCATCAGCTGGTGTGGCTATGCCCCCTGCTGCGAAATTAACAACAGGAAGACTTCCTGTACGGTGCACTTCCTTCACTAAATCATACGGTGCCTGGAGCGCTTTTGATTCAGTGATCAACTCATCTTTCTCAAGGCTGGCAACATGTCTGATTTGTTTCATCATTGTTCGCATATGTCGTACAGCTTCGATGATGTCTCCTGTTCCAGCTTCTCCCTTGGTCCTTATCATGGCCGCACCTTCAGCAATGCGTCTCAACGCTTGTCCTAGGTCTAATGCTCCACAAACAAAAGGTATCTTAAATTCGTGCTTGTCCACATGGTTTTCGGGGTCTGCGGGGGTGAGAACCTCTGATTCGTCTATATAGTCTAATTTGAGGGACTCTATGATTCTGGCTTCAGCGAAATGACCTATCCTGCATTTGGCCATTACAGGAATGCTTACCGAATCTTGTATTTCTACCATTTTTGACACAGGGGCCATTCTTGCGACGCCGCCTTGCATCCTGATGTCAGCTGGGACTCGTTCAAGAGCCATTACTGCCACCGCTCCTGCTTCTTCAGCTATGATCGCCTCATCGGCACTGGTGACGTCCATTATGACACCGCCTTTGAGCATTTGAGCTAATCCTGATTTTGCAACCCAGGTTCCAGTGTGATGATTAGAGTGACCGTTGCTCATGTTGGTCATGCCATATCTGTCCTATTCTAATTCGTTGCGATGTTTCTGCATTGCGACGACCATAAATTTGTTAATTGAATTGTACTACCAGAGGCTCTGAATTACTGTCTTAACTGATGAAAAGTGGCCAGTGAAATGTTGCATAGTCCTTTTACACCGTACCACCTTGATTTACTGAGCCCTTCCTAAATCATCCAAGTCGAGACCTTTAATGAAATCTGCAAAAGGCTTTATCTCATCTTCGGTTACTGAATCTACATCTAATTCTGCATCAAAACTGTCTTCTCCAGGTTCTATGCCGGCCGCCTCAAGAACCTCCTCCGCCACAAATATGGGTGCGCCTACTCTGACAGCAAGCGCTATGGAATCACTGGGTCGAGAATCAATTTCGAACTTGTTGTCCTCGGTAGCAATGACAATTTTGGCGTAGTAGATCTGATCAATCAGCTTGTATACAGTAATCCGCTCAATAGTCCCTCCCAGGTTTTCTACTATATTCAATAGCAAGTCATGGGTTAATGGTCTGAGCGTTTCCCTCTCCTGTAGCCTAATGGCAATAGAATCAGCCTCGGAACCACCAATCATTATTGCAAGATAACGATTACGGTCGGGTTCCTTTAGAACCACTACACGATTAGGATTGACCAAATTTACCCTTACACTATCAACTATCATTTCAATCATCTAGGTCAAAAGCCGTGTGAAGCAACTTAGCTCCCTCCTCAAGCTGATTTCTGTCAATCAGGCACGTTACTCTAATTTCACTAGTAGTAATGCTTGTGATATTAATATTGTTTTCTCCAAGTACTGAAAACATTTTAGCGGCCACGCCGGGGGCACTAGCCATGCCGACTCCAACAATACTCAATTTACCAAGGCGATCGTTTTTACTCACTCCCTGAGCTCCTACTTTATCAGCCACTTCTTGCACAATTGTAAAAGCAGGTTCCAGGTCGTCTGAACTAACGGAAAATGACAAATCCGTTGCTCCTTCATGGCCAACGTTCTGGACTATTACATCCACACTTACTGCTGAATTGGCCAATGGTTGAAACAACGCTGAAGCTAATCCTGGCCGATCAGGAACATTATGAATTGTGATTTGTCCGACATCGGCATCATGTACCACTGCTCGGACCTTCCTCCCTGTTTCGATGTCTATACTATCCCTAGACACTAATGAACTGCCCTCAGCTGAAGAAAAAGTCGATTTCACGATGACCTCCACATTATGACGTTGTGCTGCTTCTACTGAGCGAGGGTGCAAAACCTTTGCCCCTAGAGAAGCCATTTCAAGTGTTTCTTCGTAGGTGATTCTTTTTAGCTTCCTGGCTTTAGGAACAATGTGTGGGTCCGCACTATATATTCCTTCTACATCGGTATGGATTATGCAAGCTTCAGCTTGGAGGGCGGCTGCCAATGAGACTGCCGTGGTGTCAGAAGCTCCCCTCCCTAAAGTCGTGATTTCTCCTTTTGATGACAGGCCCTGGAATCCAGCCACTACAGGGATTATGTCATTATGAATCAAACCCATGAGCTTGCCAGGGTCAACATATTCGATTCGTGCTTTTCCGTATCTACCATCAGTGCTAATCCCTGCTGCTGGACCGGTCAATGCTTCAGAGGGGTGCCCCATCTGATTTAGTGCTATTGACATGAGTGCACAGGACACGACTTCTCCAGTCGAAAGTAGCAAGTCTAGATCACGCTCTCTAGGACGGTCGTCGATTTCCCTTGCCATTTGAATTAAAGCGTCTGTGGTGTCGCCCATTGCCGATACAGCGACCACGGGAGAAAAACCAGCATTTATTGATTCTTCTATCTTTCTTGCGGCGATAGATATTTTATCTGTGTCGGCAAGTGATGAACCGCCAAATTTCATGACTACTATGGATGGTGTCGATTCCATGACCCTATCTTTAGAACCCTTTAAATGACTAGATAACAAGATATCATCGTTTGCTGGAAATGCTTGATAGATTAGTCAACCGCACTAAAGAAATGTGTTGATATGTTTCAATATGTCACTGTGGAATTGGTCTGGATGGAATGCTTTAGATCTTTTTCTTGCCTGTGCCCCAATTGTTGTTCTCAAATTTGCATTGCGTATCAGATCCCATGACAATCTTGAAAGCTCTTGGGTATTGCTCCAAAGAAACCCGGAAACACCTGGTTCTATAATTTCGGACAAACCGCCTCCGTTGAATAGTAAGGGGCATGCACCTGCGCTCATTGCTTCAGCTGGCGCGATGCCGAAATGCTCGAAGACGGAAGGGTTAGACTTTCTTTCGTCAAACCCAGTTGCATGCCAGTAAATCGACGCTTTTGCGTAGGCCGAATCTAAAGAGGGTTTGCTTAGATTTGGTGATACATCGATGGGATAGCCGTCGGCAAGATGTAGAATGTGCCGCATATAATCGCCGTCGGCTTTGGTAGTTCCCTGCCCGCCTACCAACTTCAGTTTCCAACTATGGAGCCCATCATCGATTAAGTGTTTAAACTGCTCTATCATAACGTCGTGTTTCTTGTTATGGCCGCCTGCAAAAAAACGTCCCACAGATAGTATAAGAGGTTGTTTCTCAGTCATTCCTACATCAATGGGTGTTACAGGTGGATACACAGTTTTAGGGTCTATGCCCCACCATTTTTTTGCCCATTTGCAAGTAAATTCAGAATTGGTCAGTACAAGATCATAGCTAGACATGGAACATCTATCGTTTCTAGATCTAACTCGCTCTATTTGTTCGGTGATGCGGGGAAGCGATTGTGACACCATCCTGGGAAGGATTGATTGCGGATTATTTGTCCGCATTCCGGCAACTAGGACTCCCAGTTCACGTAGTTCAGTACTGTCCATATGGGCGTTAATACTATTGCAAGATAATGTTAGACGTGTGGAGTGGACCTGAGGAGGGATTTTAATTGGCCCAAAAGGGACGAAGTTTCCGTCGGTTGGTTCTATCGTCGTGCTGCCCAACGTCTTGTTTCCAATACTCAGTGTGACTTCTTTGGCTTCGGCTCCCGTTGGTAGCCCCAACATCAGTGTGATGCAATCGCCGTTCTGTTTATGAATTGTGATGTGCGCATCAGTGCTACTAGCCCGAAACCAACCTTTTCCCAGCCTTTCCGGACCATAGAATCCTTCTGCATATGTTGGAGCCCCTCCTATTCTCTCTATATAGGCCAAGAGGGAATCGGCAAGGTGCCACAACCTGCTGGCTGGTTTCGGAGGGAAAAACAGCAAACGAATACCTTTAGGGGATGGATTGTGCAATCTGCTTTCATGAGTGGCATTAACAAACAAATCATAGGTCATGAAGAAATCGTACAGTTTGTTATCTGGCCATAGAGGGATAACTTTTATTTGCAAACGATCTGAAATGCCGTCGTTCTTTGCCTGGACATCAGGGAAAGACACTGGCGTATGCACTATGATGTCCACTTCGTCATAGATTTCCGCTAATGTAGCAGCTACTGCGATAGCGTGGTACTCTCCTCCGCCCATAGTGTGGAACCATGCGTCGTATACTGCTGCACGCATCAGCAGTTCCCTGCTGCGTCATACTTGATTCTGATGCTATGTGAAGAGTCAGTTAGTAGCATTAGCGAAGCACACCGGACTAAATTCTAGGTTCATAGCGTCCAAGCCACGAGCTTATTCTTATCGCCAGCACTGATTTAGCCATTCGGATGGGATCTCGAATTGAATCTACTTTGCTTCCTTCGACGTTGTCCCATTCGACAGATAGCTCTCTGATTGGCAAATCCAGCTTCTTGGCGATGAATAAAATTTCGACGTCAAAAGCCGTAACACTTGGCCCTGAGGGCGCAGAGTTTTGGACTGAATGCACATGCATGTATTTGGATATTTGGGAAGCTGCTTTCTTCGTAAATCCTTTGAAGCCACACTGAGTATCACTGATTCCTCTTACTGCTACGATGGAAACAAATAAGTTGAATAATCGACCGCGTATGTGACGAAATCGAGATTCATTGTTTCGTATAGATTCGTTGCCCTCCCTAGTTCCGAGTACCACTTCGGCACCTTTGGACAAAGTCTTTAGCAGCCTTGGAACCTCATTTAATGGCACAGCCAAGTCAGCATCCATAAAGATTATGTAGTCGCCTTGAGCCCTATTTAGGCCTGTAAGTACGGCCACGGCTTTTCCTGAATGATTTATGGTAATGACACAACATCGTGCTCGATCGGAAGTCCAGTTGTTCAACAAATTTCGTGTGTTGTCAGTACTGCCGTCATCGACGAGTATCACGTCCGCTAGCGGGTTAAGGTCTAAGTAGATACCCAGAGCACACAATGTTGAGTCAAGACGTTGTTCCTCGTTATATGCTGGTATCACGATGGTGTGGCTAAGACTCATGCTTTGTGTTGAACCTTGCGATTCAAACGTTTCGTTCGCGGCAGTAATATTTTGGCATGTTGATTAGTAGCTGCCGAAGTTCGAATGAGGGGCGATATTCAACATCCGCCACTCATAGATCCAGGTTTGGACTTCGTTTGTCCCATAATTGTTGACTCTCCGCCAAATACGATTTGGCTTCCTCAATTTGCAATTCGACGTTTATCGGAGCAGTGCCGGAGTAAGATTTTCTCGAAGCTATGGAAGATTTAGTGTCGAACCGGATAGTTTCAGGGTTAATCCCTGGGGCAAAGCTTGCTAGTGTTTCGGCACTTAAGGAATTCAAAGGTTCATTGTTCGACTCGAGGTGACTCACGATTTGCCCCACAGTTTCGTGGGCTTTACGAAATGTCATTCCGGTCTGGACGAAGGCGTCTGCTAAGTCAGTTGCGGTGGAAAAACCAGATTCTGCTACCCTGTACGCTTGCTCATGATTGATTGTCAGGGTAGAGACCATTCCTGAGAAAGTTTTAATTGCGGGTAATATGGCATCTTCAGCGCGGAATACGGCTTCTTTATCTTCCTGTAGATCCAGATTGTAAGCTAGTGGCAGACCTTTTAAGACGGATAGAAACCCACTCATTATGCCTATCATAGTTCCAGTTTTCGCTCTTGTTAATTCGGCAACGTCAGGGTTTTTCTTCTGAGGCATTATGCTGCTTCCAGTGGCATAGGAATCGTGTATTGATATAAGGCTGTAGGGCTGCGAATTCCATACGACTATTTCCTCAGCCAATTTGGATAAATGGATTGATGTCATGGTGGCGGCAAATAAGAATTGTGTAATGAAGTCACGATCGGAGACGGCATCAATGCTATTACGCGATATTTCTGAAAACCCTAATAATTTAGCTGAAATATCGCTATCGATTGGGTAAGGAACGCCAGCGAGTGCACCAGCCCCTAATGGCGATACATCAGTGGTAACGTAGGCATGATTTGCCAATTGTAGATCACGTTTCAGCATTTGTTCATAAGCCAATAACAGATGAGGTAATAAGATTGGCTGAGCCACTTGTAGATGTGTCATTCCAGGGAAAACAGTCTGGGTTTCTCTACGTGCCAGGGCTAACAGTGAGGTACGCATTTGATTTATTTCGTTTGCTAGTCTTGTTATGCCCCCTTTCACGTATAATCGGAAGTCGGTGGCAACTTGATCGTTTCGGCTCCGGGCAGTATGCAATTTACCTGCCACTGGACCAATTAGTTTGTGGAGTTTGTCTTCGATGAAGGCATATATGTCTTCATGGGGGCACTCATCAGGAAACCCGTCAGAATCCAATTCTGACCGAATTTGTCTCAAGCCCGCCGTGAGGCTTTCGCTCTCATCTTCTGTAATTATTCTGGTGCGCCCAAGCATTGAAGCATGTGCGATGCTTCCTGCAATACTCTCCCGATAAAATCTTTGATCTAGTTTAAAAGAAGACGTAAATACTCTTGCCTCAGTTCCAGGATCATCACTTGAGAATCTGCCTCCCCATGTGGTCATTGGTCACTATCACCTTTGTCTGCATCGCTTATTCTTGGTAGTTCGCGACCAGCAGCTATTTGGGTCCTAGCTTGAGTCTGTTGGCTAAGCCCGTGAAGCTTTATGAATCCCAGCGCTGCGTTATGGTCAAACGTATCGTCAGCCCCGTAAGTGGCTAATTCAGTCTGATAGAGAGATTCGGGGGACTTTCTACCTACGGCTGTACAAGTTCCCTTCCATAGCTTGACTCGTACCGTCCCTGTAACGTTCTTCTGATTTATTTCCAAATACGCGGCCAATTCACGGTGCAATCCTGAAAACCAAAGCCCGTCGTAAACCATGCGTGCATACTCAGCAGAAACCAACTTTTTGAATCGCATCTGCTCTCTTGTCAGAGTAATAGTTTCAAGTGCGTAATGGGCTGTGTGTAGTATTTCCGCTGCTGGCATCTCGTAAATCTCTCTGGATTTAATTCCGATTAGCCGGTTTTCCACGTGATCGGCCCTACCAATACCGTGTCGGCAGCCAGCTTCGTGGATTTGTTGAATTAGCGGTACTCCATCAAGTAATTGACTGTCTAGGCTAATTGGAATCCCTTGATCGAACTCTATCTCGATATACTCCGGATTTGTTGGAGCTGCCTCCAGGTTTGCCGTCCACTCATAAACGTCTTCAGGGGGTTCAGCCCAAGCGTCTTCAAGTATTCCTGCTTCTATGCTTCGCCCCCAGAGATTCTCATCAGTACTGTAGGGCCGTTCTGGGGTAATCGGGATCGCAATCTTGTGCTTTTTGGCATAGTCGATCTCCTGGTCACGATTCATATTCCATTCTCGCATTGGAGCAACGATTCTAAGAGAAGGCTCTAAAGTGCTTATCGATACATCAAAGCGAACCTGATCATTCCCTTTGCCAGTTGATCCGTGTGCGACAGCTTTCGCTCCTGTCTCGCGTGCCAAATCAACTAATAACCAGGATATAAGAGGTCGTCCGAGCGCCGTGGCAAGATAGTAA
>Ga0310344_10004123_pt1 | contig 10801 bp, 6 predicted proteins | sample HC15DNA20200_MG_FD_203801 | JGI IMG/M metagenome (GOLD analysis project Ga0310344, IMG submission 203801) | Marine microbial communities from station ALOHA, North Pacific Subtropical Gyre - HC15-DNA-20-200_MG | ecosystem: Environmental > Aquatic > Marine > Oceanic | place: Pacific Ocean: North... | reverse complement strand
ATCAATCCGGGTCCTGATGTGTGGACGGAGATCGTTTTTTTTCTACCGCGCGACTTGCAGACCCCTCGCTTCACATTGAGTACTGTGCGTTTGCAAGAGCAGGTTGAGACTAATGCTATGCAACTACATCTTACGTCTGATGGCTTTCTAGCACTTCGGTTGCCGGAAGATTTGAACCCGAATGAGTCGCGCCTGGTGAGCATCACCTATGGTTTGGAGGCGGCACAAGTTAGTTTGGACACGCGTCGGCCCATGGGCGACGTGGGCTATGGAGATGATGTACTCCAGTTCGTCAACTGGTACCCGAGGTTGGTACCTTATCACCCGGGACGTGGTTGGGAGCGCTGGGTGCCGACTGATGTGGGGCCACCGCTGTTGGCTGAAGTGGCCGATTTCCAGATGAAAGTGCGAGCGCCAGAGGGGGTTATGGTTGCAAGTGGTGGCCCGATTGAGCGAAGGAGCAATGAATGGCAGTTCCATATGCCAAATGCACGCACTATAGCATTCAGCGCCAGCCCTTCGTATGAAGTCTTAACCCGCACGGAGGCTGGGGTGACGATCTATGTTTTTTACTTGCGTGAGTATGCTTTTGAAGCCGATGATGTACTTGCGGCTGCCGCCCAGGCTTTGGTTCTCTTTAATGATCAGTTTGGACATTATCCTTACCGGAGTCTTGTTATAGCTCAAGATGCCTACTTATCTAGCGTTGCCTCCGGTGGATTGCTGCTTCACACGGGTCGTGGGTTTGATGATTACTCTGGGCAACCTGACACATTGCTAATGTCACTGCTCCCGTTGACGATGGCGCAGCTTTGGTGGGGTGAGGTGGTTGGCTATCATCCCCTATCGGAGCCTTGGCTAGGGGCATCTCTTGCCATGTACTCGGAATATTTGTATGTCGAACGCTACCAATCCGATATGCGCGATTGGTACTGGAGGGACCGAGTAGAATACTGGCAGCCTGCGGGCGCGTTGAATCGGACCGCTTACGACCTAAGAACTACAGAAGAGTTATTGAAAAACACCTACCGCTTGGGTGCTAAGTTCCTACATGACCTTCGTAACAGTATCGGTGAAGTGGCATTCCGGAAACTTACCCGTGATCTATTTCGCAATAGTACCTTTAAATTTGTGAGCGGCGTTCAATTTTTTGATACGCTTCGTATGTACTCGGATGAATACCCGCAAATTATTATTGATCGTTTTTTCGATGAGATGATAGCTATGCCTACCCTTTCACCGCCGTTGACACCACGGCCTCCTCCTGGTCCTCCGGCTACTCCTACCCCAGTGCAGCGTGTTCACGTAGTGAAGCATGGCGAAACCCTTATAGGGATTTCAGTTCAATATGAGGTACCGTTGCAGATGATTATTGATCGTAACCATATCAGTGACCGTACTATGATTCAAGTTGGTCGTGAACTAGTTATTCCCTATCCTTAAGTGCTCATTGATAGATAATGGAAATGGACACTTATTCTTGAATGCTTGTTCGGAGCTGTTGCCAGAGCGTTGAAGTAGATGTGGCAAGTAAAGGGAAGTGGCGCTTTGAGTAATCCGTGGAGGATGTAAGCGGAAATGGTGATGAGCTGTCCAATGTACTAATTTCTCCGCCCGCTTCCTTAATTAGAATCCATGCCCCCGCTAGATCCCAAATTTTCGGTTTTGCTACTATGCTGAAGAGGGCTTGACCACGTGCTACCAGGCACAGCTCGTAGATTGTCGAGCCGAATGTTCTCCGCTTGGAAAGGGATTTCAGAGGGTAACACTGTTCAGCGCCAGTGCTGCAGGTGAAGATAGAGTGGCGGGTCACTTCGGATGTCACTGGTGCTAAAATCCGGTCACCGTTTACGAATGCGCCTACCTCTTTTTCTGCGTGGAAGAGAAGGTTGAGTGCCGGAAAATGCAGTACTGCCATGGTTGGCTGACCATGTTCCAAAAGTGCTATTGATACTCCCCAGAGTGGTATTCCCTGGCTGAAATTCGTAGTCCCATCAAGCGGGTCAATCACCCATACATTTGCAGTGTTGATTGAGTAAGAGAGATTCAGTTCCTCGCTGATTATTTGATCCTCTGGAAAGTTTGTTCCTATCTCCGTACAGATGAATGAATCCACTTCAGTGTCGGCTTGTGTCAGCGTGGTGCCATCCGGTTTTGTTTGTATCTCTGTATTCCCGAACCATTTTGTTAGCTTCTTCCCGGCGGCGTGGGCTAACTCAATGGCAAAAGGCAGTGCTGAGTTCTGAGATGAAGCACTAATGGATAGCGTGGATTCCCGTTTCATTGCACTAATAGATAGTTTAATCCGTGCCGGCCATAGCTACTCCAATGGGACGTAGAGTGTGCAGAACGCGCAGGGTCGGGGCGTGGTGGTTCACTACTTCGGGTAGTCTCCTATAACAGTGAGGCGATTCGTCCGTGCCCGCTCCGCGAAGCTCAATATTCTGATTTGTGACCCAATCTATCATCATACGGCGGGAAATCTTACCGCCGCGCCTCTTTCCTTTGCGGCGTCTACCGGATGCCTCGGTGCGTGACATTATGCGTCCGGCTCCATGAATGGTGCTGTACAGAGCGGTCTTGCTTTCGAGGGACTCAATGCCCTCTACAATCAGCGAGACGTCACCCATGCTGCCACCTATGAAACTGCACTGTCCGGGATACGCTGGTGTGGCACCTTTTCGTACTAACCATAGATTCGTCCCTTGGTGTCTTTCTTGCCAAGCAAAATTGTGGTGATTGTGTACCTCTTCCAGAATTTCTGCGCCCAGCAAACTGGCCACCCGTTTGCATACCCAGTCCCTGCCAGCGTATGCGTAGGTTCCCGCTAGATGCATAGCCGTCAGGTAATCTTGGCCAATATTACTGTTTACCGGCAGGACAACTGGGCAAACGTCGTTCGATTTGCCACCACCTTCTTTTATGAAATGGGTTGCTACCCTGTACCCAAAACCTCGTGAGCCGAAGTGTACACCAATCCATACTTGTTCTAACTCGTCTACGAAAATGTCGACGTAGTGGTTGCCGCTGCCGATACTTCCAAGTTGCTCCTCCGCAAGTTTCTTCAGGGATGCCAGTGGTTTGAGCTTCCAGGCTTGTTCCTCGAAGAGACTGTGGTCGACTCGCTCCTTGTTTTTACGTCCTACACCGAACTCTAAAGTTTCCCAGATGCCGGTCATGATTTTGGTAATGTTGGCACGTGCCTCAGCTGCGGGAATATCCAGTCGCACGGCTTTGTTTCCGCAGGCTATGTCGTAACCTACGCCCGATGGGGACACTGCGTTGTCATAGGCCAGTATGCCACCAATGGGTTGTATATAGCCGAGGTGATGATCCGCCATGAGAGCCGCTTTCACCGCGCTCTTATGCTCTAGGCAAGCGCGCATTTGTGCAAGAGCATTTGGTTGTAGGTCTCCCCAGACGGGGATGTTGTCATGTATTTGATAAGTCATAGTTGCTCAACTATTCAACCATAACGCTGCCAACATATCTTCTTTTAGTGCGTGGATGGCCTTGTGGCGCTGCCGGAAAAAATACGTGTGCCGGTGTCCACAAAGCCTACTGTCTGTGCGACGCGAATTGACCCTGGATTGTCCTCTGTGGTGACGTAAATGGGTCGGATTCTCCTGTGTACAAGTTCGTTTACCAGAGCCGCAACTACTGAGCGCCCCCAACCCCGCCCACGCGCTTCTGGGACAGTGGAAACAGATATTTCGGCGAAATACTGGGATTGCCAGATGACTCGAGCACTGGAAAGCGTGCGGCCTTTGGAGCGAATAATGAAGCCTAGCAATCCATTAGCACCAGTGTGAGGTTGCACTAGAGCATTGATTATATGCTGGAAGTCCTTTGACTCCAGACAATATACGTGCAGCTTAGCGAGAGCCGTCATCTCTAGCTCTCGGGAAGCCACTGCCTCGAGCTCAGGTGGAAGCAGTAAATAATACGGTCTGTTGGAGATGAGACCCATCCTGAAAAGTGTTGCGGCGGCCTGGTCGGATTTTGCCCGCATGGTAACAGTCGGGGTAAACAGATCCATTCCGGTGTGAGCGCGTACCAGGAAACCATCCGTTTGCCCCGATTCATTTTCGTGGAGAAAAAGGGAAGTGCGCTCTGGGTTGTGGTGAAGCGCGTAGTAACTCGCAAGTGCGTCTGCAGGAGAATGAGTACTGAGTATACTCTGTACGTACGTCCGTTTGACGTCTATATCAGTCATCGCGAGGCGAGTATATCATGCCTAGAGTAAGTTACTATCGATGGGCAGCGCAAGGAATAGGGGGGGAGGACACTTATTCAGCAATTTATGCGGATTGAATAAAAATGATTGAATCTTGAATGATCAATCTATTCACTCTCAAGTGAAGTGATTCGGGTTCGGATTGAGGTTGGCAGCAGTTGGGCAAGCAACTTTCGTTCTCGTACAGTGAACACCCCGAGAAAGATAGTAGCCGCTAGATACATGATGCCGCCAAGCAATATTGCGAGTAACACATGTATCTTAGCACCCATCCAGCTGACAGCGATCATTAGCAACGCAGCTGCTCCCATTCGCCAGAACAAACGACGCCAAGGTGTAGGGCTTAGGTATCGAAAGATATACCACTGGAAAGCTGTTCCCACTACTATCTCAGACAAAATTGTAGAAATTGCTGCTGCTCGGAAACCGTAGTGTGGAATTAGCATAGCATTTGTTATCATATTGAAAGCAACGGCGATGACGAAAGCGCGTGTTAGTGCTCTTTGCTGACCTATGGCCACTAGGAGATAATTTGTGACACTGTTGATCCACCCAAAGGGAATCGACCAGATGATTAATTGCAACGCTAGCGCACCTTCTGGTAGAAAAGCGCTTCCGCCGAGCATCCTAACCAGTGGAATGGCAAGCAATGTGGTCATCAAAGCAATTGGTAAAGCGAGAGATACCATCAGCTTTATGGCAAGGTGATAAGTACGCGTCAGTGCCGGGCGGTCTGTCTCAGCCTGACGGCTCATTAACGGGAACAGGGCGAAAGTGAAAAAGGATGGAATGATATTAAATGCGTCCACAAATTTGTATGCGGTTCCATAGCGTCCTACTTCGGATTCTCCCCTGATGGCGCGAATCATGGGGATGTCGATTTTAAAGAAGAGTGTTGCTAGTAGGTGATTGAGCATGAGAGGAAATGATTCTGAGACCATCTCTCGCTGCAGGGAGAGGTCGAATTCTGGTCTTGGGCGGAAGAACAAGCGCCACACTGTTATTGTCAACACCGTCATGGTAATCGCGTTAACGACTATGGTAACTCCGGCCATTCCAACGAAACCGTAGCCTAGCAATAGCGCTCCTACCCCAAAGACAACTTTTAGGATAGTAGTCAGAGTGCTGACCACGGCCGGATACTCAGCCTTTTCATAGGCGTAGAATAATGCGGTCAATCCTGTGGAAACTGAAGAAAATAACATACCGATTGCCAGTAGGGCAATGGCCAGCACTGTGTCGTCTCCCAATGCTCCGGTGTGTCGCTGGTATAGTGCGATACTGCCAAGAAAGATTGGCAAGGTGACACCGCCTAGCACCACCCGGAATATGGTGGTGTTGGCTAGGAATCTATTGGCGCGTGTTTGGTCGCGCGATGCCTCGCGGCTCAGCCAAGTGTTAAGGCCGAAATTTATCCAGATGTCGAACCATCCTATTAGAACGATTGCTGTGGCGTAATTTCCGGCTTGCGCCGGACCTAGCATGCGCAGATAGAACATTGCAAAAATAAAATCGATGGCGCGGTTGAGCAGATTGAATCCCATTGGAGCGATGCTATTTTTCGCCACCCTGCGCATTGGAGAAGTAGAATGTTCTCGGTAGAATGTGCGCCAACTCCATATGGCCATGAGCACGAGCAGCGTCAAGATAGAAAGTGCCGAAGCTATCCCGCCTAGGCGAAAGGAGTCAGGGTTGTATTTAAAGCTGACATGTTGCTGGCCGGCGTTAAGACGGACTGCCCGGAAGTTCCCATTAGCGAGCAGCACAGGATACAGTTCTTCGGAGGATTGCGCGGTGCTCACATATGCGTCCCATCCTGGTGCGTATGAATCTACCAGCATTAGATATCCGGGCTCTCTTAAGTCTATCTCTATGTGCACCTCGTTAAGGGATGAAGCTGTGATATTGGCTGGTGCTGGCTCACACTCGTGTTTTGATGCTGTAGGAGAGGTAGGACGATTGGCAGTGCCGGGCTGTAATGAGATGAAATGACGTGGGTCATGTTTACGCAGTGAGCTGGCAAAATCTTTTGTAGTGAAGACGCATCCCTCTGGCAGCGTGAACGCACGAGGGGAAACATCCAGGTTGCGGTATACGCGCAACTCGTCTTCATAGACTAATTCGTATTTTTGCGGACTGTCAATTTCCTGTTGACTTAACACGTATTTTACGTTGAGCAAATCTATTAGCGGAGAATGAAGGCCTTGCCAGCTGGTGATAGGGGCGATTCGGTTGTATGCCAACTCATGCTGTGGCTCAATCAGCGACATGTAGTCGACGTATTGACGCGGTATGATAGAGTCGTATCCACGCACATCCTGCAGGTCAAACATCCATGCGGAGTTGGCGTTCAATGGCTTCTGAGAATCTGGGTCGTAGGTGGTTAATCTCCATTGTGTCTCGTCTTGTTGTAGAAATTTTATCACTTGAGGGGTGTAATGTAGTGGTGCCGGGTCGCTGCTTGGATTGAAGCCGTAGCCGGTGCTAACTAAATCTCCGATAACTAATGCCAGCAGCGCGAAGCGCCAGCGACGTTTGTTGGAGCTTGCCGCTTTCTGCAGCGCGAAGCCACTCAGTAGAAGAAGCAAACCTAGTTGCAGCATCCAGCGCGCCTGATAAGAGAAGAACATTCGGCTATCTGCGAATGCTTGACTGGCCAATTCCATGTTACGGAATGCGTTATGGACCAATGGTTCAACACGTGGGTAAAATCCAAATCCTAAGACTACGGCGATGGACAATCCTGCGCCGCCCAGCATTGCTATATGACCTACCCTGTTCGCGGTCTTGTTTCTACCGCTACGCATACCAGTGACCAACGAATTGGCTCCCAGTGCTGCCAATACCGCCATGCAAAAACTGAAGGGCCATACCCATCGGAAGGGAGAGTGAAGTTGGCTCAATCCGGGAAGGTGATATATCAGCGCGTAAAGTGGTGTGCCGAACGTAAATGCTAGACTTAGAACTGCTAGTACTGCGAAAAACACAGTAATCCGGCGGTGGTTCACGTTGGGATTTGACCTACCACCTAGATGCAGCAGGGTGACGGCGGCAAGCAACAGAGGCATGACGCCGACGTACATGCTACCTTCCACATAATTCTTAATTCCCCAGTCGATTGCATTGATACGTTCTCCGAGGGCATTTATGCTTACCGGTGTCCAGATACGGGTAAACCAGTCAAAATATCCGTGGTGGCTAGGATTACCGAAGAAGTTTGGCGCTAGTAATGTTATCAATCTTCGTGGCGGATAGGCCCATCCTCTTACCTCGGCCAAGCTTGCAGCATCAGACCGGAAGTTGCTGCTGGCAGCTTCCAGCATTGGAATAAATTGCATCGCTCCCAAAAGAAAACCGAAAATCGTCATAGCTCCGATGAATAGCATGGGTCGCAGCATCGCTATCCAGCCTTGTGAACGTGCAAGTGGAACGAGGTGCCAGGATGCGTAAGCGGCAGCCACCAAGAGCGAGTAAGCTACCACTTCTGGGTGTCCAGCGAATATTTGTAAACCAATCGCCGATGCTCCGATTATCATCCATGGTAGCGAGGTAGGATTGTTGAACAAGGGGCGTTGTCGTATTATGTATTCGATTGCGAGTAGTATCAGTGGCAGCCAAACCGCCCCGGCTATTATCATTGGAAATACAGTACTGACTATCACAAAGAGACAGAGTTGATAGACACTGGCTCCTATCAGAGCACCTAAGCGCCCGATCTGTAATGCACGGGCAAACAAATACATCGTGACACCGGCCAGAAAGTAGTGGGACAGCATGAACCAACCGTAGGCCTTCTCTAGCGGGAGCACGTAGAATATCAGGCTGAGAGGATAGAAAAGCGAGTGCTGGCCTGAAGCGAGAAACGGCACTCCCGAGAAAATATAAGGGTTCCAGAGGGGAATTTCCCTTGCATCTATAGCCTGGCGTATAAAGCGTTTCCAGGGATAATTTTGCAAAATGAGGTCCGAGAGAAGTGGGTTGTGCGGTATTTCCGGTGCCGTTAGTTTCAGGTCTGTGACTGCTGAAGCCCAAGGCTCGTATGCGATGAGATTGTCACTGGGCAGCAGGGTGTTACCCCCCAGTGTAACTGTCGCTAGTATCAATATTGGTGGTAGTAGCAGAACTAGCGGAATGATTAAACGTTTACGGATAATAAAGCGATTCACCGCTTGCGGTCTGTTGGGGTCAAGTTTCCATGCTGCTGGAATACCTGTAAAGTGCGCCATGCTGCTTCGAATTTGACACTCAGAGACATTTTTGAGCGGCCAATGCGGCGATCCTCGAAATATATAGGTAATTCCAGTGCACGGTACCCAAGTCTCTCTGTAAGATATGCCATTTCTACCTGAAACACATAGCCGTTGGAGTTTACGCGTCGCAAATCGATTCCGAGGAGTGTCTCCTTTTTCCATATTTTAAAACCAGCAGTGACGTCCTGCACATGCAATCTTAAAATCAGGCGCGCGTATGCGGTATTGGCGAATTTACTCAGCATACGTCGGCCCCAGCCCCAGTGTTCGTCTACACTGCCACCTGGCACGTAGCGCGATCCAACGACTACGTCGCATCCACGCAACTCTTCTAGCATTTTTGGGATGTAGCGCGGCGCATGGGAAAAATCAGCATCCATTTGAATAATAGCTTCTGTTCCCGTATTAATGGCATGAGTAAAACCCTCAATGTATGCACTTCCAAGGCCCTTTTTGCCTAATCTGTGGAGAATCTCCACTCGCTCAGGGTGCTCTGCGGCCAAACTGTCGGCTATCTGTCCGGTACCGTCTGGGGAATTATCGTCGATAACTAAAATCGACAAGTCGTCGACGGGCAATTCCAGCAACGCACTTGCGATTTCTACTATGGTTTGGGCCTCGTTGTAGGTCGGTAATACCACTGTGGTTTTCATCTTGGGGAGTCAAAGCCTCCGTGGCACAGCCAACGGGTGTTCACATGAGTTGAGAACGAGAGCTTTAGTTCTCTACAATGCTTATAGATTCAATGACCACACCAGGATCATTGTCTCTTTGTGGGTCTCGGGGTGGTATGGCCAATGCGACATCCATGCCCTGTATGACCTCTCCGAAAATTGTGTGTTTACCTGTCAGATGAGGAGTGGGAGCATAAGTGATGAAGAATTGGCTACCGTTAGTACCAGGTCCCGCGTTGGCCATTGCTAGCAGTCCTTGGCGGTCAAAGCTAAGATCGTTATCAACTTCGTCATCAAAGTTGTATCCTGGTCCGCCGGCGCCAGTACCTGTCGGGTCACCTCCCTGCGCCATGAAACCAGCAATGACGCGGTGAAATGTTACACCGTCATAGTACCCCTGACGAGCGAGGAAAACGAAATTGTTTACTGTGAACGGAGCTTCAGTAGCGAATAACTGTAGAATGATATCTCCGTTTTCAGTCTGCAGCGTTGCGCTGTAGCTTTTTGTCGAATCAATTGTCATTTCTGGTGGATTTGACCATTGCATCTGTGACATTGATGATAGCTCCTTTGGTGGTGTTTCATAGCTTGTACACGATGGAGTAACCAACAGTACTATTAAAGCGAGTACTGCTGCTGTGATAATCCAGCGCGTTTTTCGTTTTTTATTATATATGCCGCTAGGTTTGTCTTGTAATGTCATCAATAAAACTCAGTTATTGTGTGTGAAATTGTATCAGATTCTTTGCATGGCATGAAATCCGGCAAGGACTAGTATCGACCGCTTTGGATTAAGGCATTATTATCTCTGGGATTTGGATGGCGTCTTTTCCACTTTCGAGTAGTAGGCGCTCACCTGTAGTGGGTAGATACATGCCTATGGATAGAGAATATTCTCCGGGTGGAAGGGTGAGAGTATGTGTGTCCTCTATGAATTCGTTCTCAATCCATAGGCTGGTTGGGTAGGAGCCGTCCGCCGGTTGGCTGTCACTCTGGGCATCTAGAATCCCATGTGTGTTCGTGGCGTGCACGAATACGGTGTAGTCAGTGTCGTTAACGACGATGCTCTGCCAGTGCAGCTGGATAAGCAGTGACGAATCTGTAGTAATGTTATAGCCAACCAGCCGGAAGGTTTCACCTAGGACGAAATCAGTGGGATACTCTGAGTAAGGCTTTTCCAACTCACGTTCGACATTTGCAATCCTAATGTCACCTAGTGAAACCTCCTTGATTTCATGTCCCGAGACAGACACAGCAAGGCTTAGTGGACTTTCTCCTGCGGGAAAATTGCGTGCCACTCGCGGGTTGTGGCGATCGATGACAACCTCATCAGTGGACCAGGCAGTGGTCGGATAGCTTCCATGTACAGGTGCGGATAAGCTTAGCATTATTTCTCCTAATTTCAGTTTCACGAGGTACTCCTCAGTGGGAGCTATGCTGGCTTTCCAGTAGAGTGCTAGTGGTAGTGTTTCTCCGGGGCGCAAGGACCGCAATGGCAAGTCGTATCCCAATAGCTGTAAATCGCCAAATTCTTGTGAGAATTTCAGCTCCGGCTCACTTGTTGTAGTCTGATTTTTTGTACGCGATATCTGCAGCGGTCCAACGAGCGCTGCAGCTGTGGCTCGCCCATCCGAGTCTAA
>Ga0310344_10004122_pt1 | contig 10802 bp, 11 predicted proteins | sample HC15DNA20200_MG_FD_203801 | JGI IMG/M metagenome (GOLD analysis project Ga0310344, IMG submission 203801) | Marine microbial communities from station ALOHA, North Pacific Subtropical Gyre - HC15-DNA-20-200_MG | ecosystem: Environmental > Aquatic > Marine > Oceanic | place: Pacific Ocean: North... | reverse complement strand
TTAAGGAATCTTTTTAGTGAATCTTTATGCGATTAATTTTTTATGAATTTTAAATGGTCCGCATAACTACTGCGAACCAAGGTCAACCAAGGTGAACCGCAAACACATTAAATAATCACCAGCTTCCTGTATGATTTTCCAGAGTTTACTTGCGTTCTCTTTATTCACATTTTTTATTTTTCTTTATTTGAGATATCGGCGCCAGTTGTTGGGTCAAGTTCAATACCTAGAGGAGTAATATTTCTAGGAAGTGGAGTAAATGTTGATTCCGGGTTATCTTTGTAAGGTCTTTTAGTCATTCTAAACATGCCAAACAAACCAATAAGCACGTGAAAAATTAGTAAGTGAACAAAAAATCCGTTAGTTCCGTATTTTGTCATAAGAAAGGTACAGAATATTGGACCAAACATTGCTCCAATACCAAATACTAATTGCATTCCAGCTCCTGCGGCCACAAATTTTTCTTTTGGAATATAATCGTTTACATAAGCTAGAGTTAACGAAAAAATTGGAAGAGCCATTCCCGCATATAAGATCACATATATAAAAAACATTATTTTATCTACACCTATACTTGATGCTAAATACATATTTTCTAAAGTAGTTCCCGAAGCTAGTATCGCAAGAAAACAAAAAATTGATGCCGCAAATGTACAAAAAACAATTATTAATCTTCTATCACCTTTATCAGAGTAAAATCCTATCGGTAATTGAAATATACCACCCGCAACAGTTATCAAAAATATTAATAATGAAATTTCAAAAATTGTAAAATTCATTGCAGCTGCATAAACTGCTGTAAGAGTAAATATAGCTGAATGAATAAACCCATTACAAAGCATGCTTATTGAGCCTAGAGGAGAAATTTTATATAGTTCTTTTATTTTTAAATATCCTAATTTTTTGAACTTTGGAGCTTTACGTTTCGTTAAAAGAATTGGTATCAGGGCAAGTGACAATAATAATGAAACTAATATAAACGGTTCATATTTCTCTGGACTACTAAAATTTAATAAAAGAGAACCTGAAGCTAGAGCTATAAAAGATAAAAACATATATATAGATAATAATTGACCTCTTGTTCGGTTGGTTGCTCGATCATTCAACCAACTTTCCATAACGATAAAAATGGCTACCAAACTATATCCTGTTATAAATCTTCCTAATGTCCATATTAAAGGATTTACAAAAACAGCATGAATTAAAATACTTAGTGAAGCCATAGACGCAAAAGCAGCAAAGACTCTTATATGTCCAACTTTAGAAATCATTCCTGGGATTGTTTGTGCTCCCGCAAAGTATCCAATAAAGTACCCTGACATCATTGCCCCTGTTGTAAGAAAATTAAATTCTTCCACAACTGACCTGACGCCAAGCAAATTACCTTGGAAACCATGTGCAATCATAAGTATTGCATAGCCAAGAAAGAGAGTGAAAGAATTTTTTAAGACTTTTCCCATGGTGAGGTGTAATTAAACTCTCTTAAAAGTAATTGCAACTAGATAATTTTATTTTTTGCGTAGATTAAGTGCAGAATGGATCGCAATTGTAGAGATAATTATACTACCTCCTATGATAGTTTCGATACTAGGTTGTTCTCTGATAACTAACCAAACCCAAAGAGGTCCAAAAATTGTTTCAAGTAAAAAGAAAAGATTTACCTCAGCTGCTGTAATATACCTAGGGGCTAATGTTACACAAACAAAAGGTATGGCAATACAAAATATACACATTAAAGGAATAATAAATAAATCATTATTTTCTAATTTTATTTGATCTACAAAAAAAAGGGCAAATAGTGAAACTACCAACTTTCCGATCATTGCAGAAGGCAGTAAGCTCATTTTTTTAGCTGATCTTATGATAACAGCGTTAACAGCTAATCCAGTAGCACAAACTAAACCTAATAAATTTCCCATAAAATCATCAGTTTCTAAAGCATCATAAAAAATATAAATCACAGCTAAGGTGGTAATAATTATCGCTACCCAAGTTTTTTGATCAGGATTTTCTTTTAAAAAAATAAGACTAATAACTGCGGAAAGCATTGGAGCTAAAGCAACCATAACTAAAGTGTTTGCTACATTTGTATTTTCAATTGAAATAACAAATACAATACTTGTTATGGCAAATGTCAAAATAAAAGCTAAACCGTGCAAACCATTATCTAAAATTTTTTTAAATAAACTAAATTTATAAACAAACACAAGACCTATTAAGATGGTTAAAAATGGAATGAATCCTCTATAAAAAATTAAATTCCAAGAATTTATGTCTGCAAGACGTATTAAAAGAGAATCTGGAGTAATAAACATGATGCCACCAAAGGCTAGCAGCATCCCTTTTCTTTGGTTTTTGTTAGCTATATTTGCCATAAATTAATTACAATATATTTGACAATAGTACATTTGAGTGGTTAAATTAAACAAATAGCGCCGATTTGAATCAGATTGCGGGCGCTTAATAAATCCAGCTAAAGCGACCTTTCTAGACCACCGCTTTAGCCGGTGGTTTTTTTTTGGAAATCTATTTCAATTAAAAAACCGGGTATTTAACCATATTGTGCACCCGACATTCGTCAAAGCACTAAAAAGGAGAGTAAAATGAGTAAAAAGAAAAGAAATTTAATCGAAAGATTAAATTCAGGACCTGTGATTTGTGCGGAAGGTTTTCTTTTTGAAATAGAAAAAAGAGGATACATGGCATCTGGAGAATTTGTTCCAATGGTTTCCTTAGAACATCCAGAAGCTTTAGAAAACCTACACAGGGATTTTCAACACGCAGGATCAGATATAGTTCAAGCATTTACTTATAACGGCCATCGTGAAAAAATGAAGGTAATAGGTAAAGAAGAACTATTGGAACCTTTAAATAGAGCAGCTTTAAAGATAGCAAAAAAAGTTGCTACCGATACTGTTGGAAAAGAATCTAATTTAATGGCTGGAAATATTTCAAACTCAAATATTTGGAACGACAAAGATTCAAAGACACATTTAGAAGTTGAAAAAATGTTTTCAGAAATGGTTGATTGGGCTGTTGATGAGGGAGCCGATATGTTAATTGGTGAGACCTTTTATTATGCTGAAGAAGCTTATACAGCTTTAAAGGTAATGAAAAAAACTGGTTTACCCTGCGTAATCACAATCGCTCCTATGGGCGAAAACATTATGAGAGATGGTGTTTCAATTGTGGATACTTGCAAAGAGCTAGAACATCGTGGGGGAGATGTAGTAGGAATGAATTGTTTCAGAGGTCCAGCTACAATGATGCCTTATATAAAAGAAGTTAGAAAAAAATTAAAGTGTCATGTCGCAGCTTTACCTATTAACTTTAGAACAACGAAAGATCACCCTACTTTTTTTAATTTACCAGACAATAATGGATGTACTTGTCCCACACCACACAAGACACCCTTTCCTACAGCATTGGATCCAATGCAATGTAATAGGTATGAAATTGGTAAATTTGCAAAAGAAGCATTTGATTTGGGTATAAATTATCTTGGCGTTTGTTGTGGAGCAAATCCAATGCTAATTAGAGAAGTAGCCGAAGCCGTTGGGTTAAAAGTGCCTGCTAGCAAATACAAAGAAAATATGTCTTCTCATTTTTTATTTGGAACACATAAAAGAATTCCAAAACATCAAAAAGACTATCAGGATAAAGCTTAAATATGTTATAATTTATTGATTCATCTAAAATAAATTATGATTAAACAATTGGCTAGTAAGGAAGTAGAAGATTACATCAAGAATAATCCTAAATCGGTATTACTTGATGTAAGAACGAAGGAAGAATGGAGCAAAGGTAAACCTGACGGGGATAAAGTTGGATTGAAAACTTATTTTTTATCCTTACAGTTTGAAGGGCAAATTTTAAATCAAAATTTTGTGGAAGAGTTTAAAAATTTAAAAATAGATAAGAATTATGAAATTTTAATCACATGTGGAACAGGCGGAAGATCGCAAAGAGCAGCTGAGATACTGACCCTGGAAGGTTACAAGTGTACTAATATTTCAGATGGTTTTTTAGGTAATTACGAAAATATCGGATGGAAAAATTCTGGTTTGCCATTCAAGTAATTTATTGAGAATAAGGTTTTCTTTTAAATATTTTTTTAACGAAAGGTTCAAAATCTTTAAGAGTTAAGGATTTAAAATTAGGATCAAATGACTTTTGGTCCCAATTTTCACAAAAGTTAATAGTATCTTGGTAGTATTTGTGACCTTTATATTTATCTCTTTGATTTCTGTTTCCGTTTAAATGGTGTGCATAGTAATACATTTGAAATTCACCATGTTTTTCTACTATCCAATGAGTTTTCTCACTCACGTAAGGTTTAAGAACAGCAGCTGCATATTCTGCATGATTTAATGGCGCTAGTTCGTCACCAATATCATGTAATAGAGCAGCAACAATCATTTCATCATTAGCTTTGTCATTTAAAGCTCTAGTAGCTGTCTGCAAAGAATGTTCTAATCTTGTTACTTGATATCCTTCCAAAGTATTGCTTAATCCACTCATAAAATTAATAAGTCTATCAGCGGTACCTTCTATATATTTTTTTTCGTGCTTATCTAAAAGAAGATACTCCTCTAACGTGCCATCTTTCATCTGTGTAAATTTTACTTTTTCCATTTTAAATTAAATTTCCTTTCTAAAAATCTTAGTTTTCCTTCAGTAGAATCATGATCAATATAACAACCTTTTAAAAATCTTTTTCCTTCATTTTGATCAAAAGAGGTTCTGCCATGCAAAGTTCGGTGATTATCAAACATTATGAGATCTCCTTTTTCTAACTTAAATTTTAATTCAAATTTTTTTGAAGCACATAGCTTTGAAAATAATCTTCTTGCTTTATAGAATTTTTCTAATTCCCTTTTTTCTAATATATCTACATAATCTAATCTAGGACTATGTCTTATTTGTTTTGGTTTATTATATTCGTCTAATTCAATTATTTTGCCCCAATTTTCAAGAATTACATCTTTATCTGAAAATCTAAACCTCACTTTTGTAGATGAAAGTATCTTAAATAAATCTTTATGATTTTCTTTTAAATATTCAGCAACAGCAAATCCATCTACTACTGTTGAAAAACCACCTTTTACTTCATTATAAATACAATGTAACAGCTGTATGCAAGGAATAGGTTTTCTATAAGGGTTGTCAGTGTGAGCAGCTATGTATTGATTAGTATAAGCGAGGTCATTATAGTTTTTTTCAGATCTGACATTAAATGTGGTACCGAAATTTGTTGGACGAACTGTACCAATAGAATTAGCAAATTTTACAAGAAAATTTTCGTCAGTTGGAGTATTTTTTATAATGATAAAACCATATTTATAAAAATTTTGTAATAAATCATACATGCTTATCGTATCAAACATGTGTTCTTTATATTTTGCTGTGGGTTTATGTTTAAGATTTGAATTCCACACTGTTGGTTTTTCATAAGGCAAGTCTTTATTTAATTCATAAAATAATTCTTTAATTTCATAATCAAATTTGATTCCATCGTTAAAATTTATATTTAAATATCCATTAGATATTGAGGCCTTTTTTATTTTTAAATTGGTATTTAATTCAGAAGGGTCATACAATCTCTGGTCCGTGTGCTTATCATGTAAATTTTCTAATCTGGCTCTTTCTCGCAACCAAAGAGGATGTATTTCCAGTTTATTTTTAGGAAATCTTAAAAACACTTTATTATTTGTAATTTTAATTCTCATATTATTATTTTATATTTTTTTATTGTCATCCTCAACAAGAAGATGTACTCAAGCTTTACTGGTTGATTTAAATCAAATATGAAATTTAAGGATATTCTTCTAGCACTATGTGCCCCTTTACTTCTAGGCTTTGGCTTTGCTATTGCAAAACCTGCTATGCAACAATTTCCACCGTTTTTACTAATGGGTTTAAGATTTACGATTGCAGCTTTAGTTTTAATCTGGTGGTTTCCGATACCAAAAAAACTATTAAAAGATATATTTTTAGTTTCTCTTATCGGAGGAACATTAACTTATGGTTTGGTTTACACAGGACTAAATAGTGTTGACGCTTCTTCATCAATACTTTTGGTTCACACCGAAGTACCCTTTGGTGTAATTATTGCTTATTTTTTATTTAAAGAAAGACCAGGTATAAAAAATATATTGGGCATGTTTATTGCGTTTGTCGGTCTTTTTATTTTGTTAGGGGCGCCTAATTTAGAAGGTAAATTTATTGGTGTGACCTTACTTCTTGTTGGTGCATTTGCCTGGTCTCTTGGAATGGTTATGGCAAAACCCATTAGTAAAAAGATAGGTGGATTTGCCGTTACCGCTTGGGTTTGTGTATTTGCAGGACCTATGTTGATATTAGGATCATTTATTTTTGACGGTAATACAATAAATTATTTTTCATCAGCAGATATTAATGGCTGGTTAATAGTTGCTTTTCTTGGATTGATAATGCAACCAATAGCATACGGAACTTGGTATCAGGTGTTGGGTCGAAATCCAGTTCATAAAGTAATGCCTTTAATGCTTCTTCTGCCTTTAACAGGGTTATCTACTGCTATTTTTTTACTTGGAGAAGCTCCTTCCGCTGAAGTTTTTCTTGGCGGCTCCATTATATTGTTTGGGATTGCTATGATATTATTTGAAAAAAAAAATAAGAAAAAATGAACAAAACTATACCCAAAAGCGCTAAGGTTATCGTTATCGGGGGTGGTGTAGCCGGTTGTTCTACTGCTTATCATTTAGCAAAATTTGGATGGAAAGATACTATATTAATTGAAAGAGATCAGTTAACTTCAGGAACTACATGGCATGCGGCAGGTCTCGTCAGTCAATTAGGACCATCTGCAGCTATAACAAAAATTAGAAAATATTCATTAGAGTTATATAAAAATCTAGAAAAAGAAATCGATTTTTCAAGTGGATTAAAACTAAACGGAGCATTATCCATAGCAACAACAGAAGGAAGATGGCAAGAACTTAAGAGACAAGCAACAACAGCTCAATTGTTTGATGTAAATGTTGAGGTTTTAAATGTTGAAAAAATAAAAAAAATATATCCTATAATTAATGAAAAAAATATTTTAGGTGGTATTTTTATGCCAGGAGATGGTCAGGCTGATCCTATAGGAGTTACTAATTTACTTGCTAAAGCAGCAAGAAAAGAAGGAGTTAAAATTTTTGAAAAATCACCAGTTGAAAAAATACTTAAAAAGGATGGTAAAGTTTCAGGAGTAATTGTAAACGGCAGCACTATCGAATGTGAATACATTGTTCTTGCTACAGGAATGTGGTCTAGACAAATTGGTGAAGATATGGGATTTAGTATTCCTTTATATCCCGCAGAACACTTTTATGTAATTACAGAAGCAATTAATGAATTGCCAAAAAATATTCCAGTTCTGAGAGATTTTGATGATAGTTTATATTTAAAAGAAGATGCTGGAAAAATGTTAATTGGAATATTTGAAGGAAAATCAATTCCAGCTTTTAACAAAACTAATAGAGTTCCAAATGATTTTTCATTTGGAGAGTTCCCAGAAAATTTTGCACATTTTGAACCTTATTTGGAGGCTGCTTTAAAAAGAGTTCCTATTTTAGAAAAAGCTGGAATTAGAAAATTTTTTGCAGGCCCAGAATCATTTACACCTGATACAAATACACTTCTAGGGGAAGTTCCAGGATTGAAAAATTTATTTGCATGTTGCGGTTTAAATAGTATTGGAATTGGAAGTGGAGGTGGAGTTGGAAAAGTAACAGCCGAGTGGATAATGAGAGGTCATATTAATGAAGATTTGTTCATTTATGATATTAAAAGATTTCAAAATTTTCATTCAGAAGTAAATTTTATAAAAGAAAGAATTACCGAATCATTAGGAGATTTATATGGAATGCACTGGCCATACAAACAACACAAAACTTCAAGAAATAAAAAATTATTCCCATATCATGAGGAATTAAAAAAAGCTGGAGCATGTTTTGGAGTATCTTCCGGATATGAAAGACCATTATGGTTTACTTTAAATCACGAAAAACCAGAAATTAAATATAGTTACAATTTCCAAAATTGGTATCCGTCAGTAGAATTTGAAACAAAAAACGCAAGAGAGAATATTGGATTATTTGATTTAACAGCTTTTTCAAAATACGATTTAAAAGGAGAAAAAACTCACAAAGAATTACAGAAAATTTGCACTGCCAATATTAAAAATGAAATTGGAAAAACTACCTATACACAAATGTTAAACGTAGATGGAGGAATAGAAACGGACTTAACAGTTGTTTGTATGGACAAAAACTATTTTAGAATTGTTACGTCCGCAGCAAATAGAGAACATGATAAGTTTCACCTACTTAAATATTTGTCAAAAGAAGTAGAATTTAAAGATGTAACAGATGAAATTGCCTGCTTAGGTATTTTTGGTCCAAAAAGTAGAAAACTAATGTCAGTATTATCAGATGATAATTTTAACAATGAAAGTTTCAAGTTTGGAACAGGCAAAGAAATAAAAATAAATAATAAAAAAATTTGGGCGCAAAGATTATCTTATGTAGGCGAATTAGGTTTTGAACTTTACATTAAAATGAATGAATCGAGAGAAATATATAATTTAATAGTTGATAAAGGCAAAAAATTTAATATTTCTAATTGTGGGATGTTTGCAATGGATACAATGAGAATGGAAAAAGGGTATTTGCATTGGGGACATGATATGTCTCCAGAAGAAAATCAATATGAAGCTGGTTTGGGCTTTGCAATAAGCACTAAAAAGGATATTGATTTTATAGGAAAAAAATCAATCGAAAAGATTAGAAATGATAAAACTAAAAAAAAGATGGCGATGTTTACTTTAAAAAATAGCAATCCAGGTTCGCCACTATTACTTCACGACGAACCTATATATTGTGATGGAAAAATAGTTGGAAGAACTACTTCAGGAAACTACTCGTTTAATTATAAAAAAAATATGTCTTTTGGATATATAAATTTAGCCTCTTCATTAAAAGAATTAGTAAAAAAAACTTTCTATATTGAAGTTGAAAAAATAAAGTATGAAGCAGTTTTACAAACAAAACCACTTCATGATCCAGAAAATAAAATAATAAAAGGCTAAGAATGCAAGAAATTACTAAGAAAAATAAGAAGACGTATTATAACTTTTTAAATTCTCTTCCAAAGAAAATAAACAAATTATATTTTGGAAAATTAAAAGGAAAATTTAAACTAAGCAATAAATCTAAAAAAATAAATAGTTTTGACCCGGTAACAAATATAGACAAGGCGTTTGAGCTATTTTTAAGGAAGGAAATTTTAAAAAAATTTCCTAATGATGGAATAATTGGAGAAGAATTTAAAACAAAAAAAAGCAAAAGCGGTTTCACGTGGATAATAGATCCAATTGATGGAACAAAGTCCTTTATAATAAATGGCCCAACTTGGAGCAATCTAGTAGGCGTTAGCTATAAAAATATACCAACATTTGGTCTGGTTAATTTTCCAATTTTAAAAAAATATTATATTACTGGAACTAATAACAAATCCTATTTAGTAAAAAATAGAAAATTTAAAAAATTAAGTGTAAATAATTTAAAATTAATAGCCGAACCAAAAATTGCAGGAAATTTTTTTGGTTGGTTATCTTTAGAGAAGCAAAAAAAAATATCAAAATTAACTAAATTAATGAAATATCCATGTTTGGATGCTTTAAGTTATTGTCAGCTTTGTGAGGGGCGTGTAGATGTTGTTTTACAATACGATAATAAAATATGGGATATTCATGCTTTGATACCGTTGATAAAAAATGCTGGTGGTTTAGTTTCTACTTGGAAAGAAAAAGACCCTAAACATGGTGGTAATATTATTGCGTCTTCAAACTACAAGGTACATAAAAAAATAATTAATATGCTAAAAAAATTATAAAATATGATTTTAAAAAAAATAAAAATAAAAAAAGAATGGACTGATTATAACGGACATATGAACGTTGCTTTTTATATACATGTATTTGATACATCAGCTGAGTTTATTCTTAATAAATTTAATATGGGAGGAAAATCTGCAAAGAAAAGTAAGAAAAGCACTTTTGTAGTTGAAAGCCACACCACTTATAATCGTGAAGTTAAATTAGGAGAAGAAGTAGAGGTTCATTTAACTTATTTTGATCATGATAATAAAAGAATCCATTTCAAATCATCTATGATTCATAAGCAAAAAAAATATCTTGCTGCTACAAATGAAGTTTTATCATTATATATTGATTTAAAACAGAGAAAGGTTTCAGAGTTTGAAAACGCAAAAATAAAAATTATGGATGATTTTATAAAGAAAAACTCACCTAAATTTATTCTTGATAATTTAGTCTTAAAAAATAAATTAAAAAAATAAAATTATTTTAAAAACTTTCTATAAGTAATTATTACAGCAAAAACTATAATCAAAGCAGCTATTCCTGAATCTCCTAAGGTATTTAGTAATGCAACTAAATTTTTTGTAACCTGAGAACCTAAAAAAGCTACATTTGGACCAAAAAGTATTTCAGCAATAACTGAAACGCCTAGAAGAAGTACACCTAACTCAATAAATTGTCTTAAATAATTTCTTATTCTTGTAATCCATGCATTCATAATTTCTCCTTTCAATTACTTTCAACTTCCTACCCCAGCCCTAAGAGTTTGGGCTGGGGTAGTTAGGTTTAAATCGTTAGCTACTTATATATTAAGAGGGAAAACTAACGAGGATTTAATACCTATTTATAAAAACCTAAAATTATAATAGCTGCTATTAAGCCGACTATTCCTGCA
>Ga0310344_10004121_pt1 | contig 10803 bp, 9 predicted proteins | sample HC15DNA20200_MG_FD_203801 | JGI IMG/M metagenome (GOLD analysis project Ga0310344, IMG submission 203801) | Marine microbial communities from station ALOHA, North Pacific Subtropical Gyre - HC15-DNA-20-200_MG | ecosystem: Environmental > Aquatic > Marine > Oceanic | place: Pacific Ocean: North... | reverse complement strand
GAAACTAAATCGGCATTTCTTCCGGAGATTACAGGTCAAAAAATCCTAGTGGAAAGTGAATATCAAATTGTGGGGAGAGGCCAAGTGTGGCGCTTAATTACACCCATTCTGCTGCACTTCGGCCTAATGCACATTTTATTCAATATGTACATGCTGTATATCTTGGGAGGCCTTTTGGAAGGCCGACTAGGTCTGAGCTATATGTTGACGTTTTTAATCATTACGGCCATCTTCAGCAACTTAGGCCAATACATAATCAGCGGCCCTCATTTCGGCGGCATGTCAGGCGTGAACTACGGTCTGTTTGGCTACCTTTGGATTCGAGGAAAAAACGATCATGGATTTGGAATCCAACTCGATCAAAGTACAATCACGGTCCTAATGGTTTGGTTTGTTCTCTGCTTCACAGGCCTATTAGGTCCCATCGCAAACACCGCCCACACACTAGGCTTGATGACTGGCGCAGCATGGGGCTGGCTAGCCGCCCGGCGCGCGAGCTGATGTAAAAGAGATGGTTAATCCGAATTGCTAAACGAATACACCTTCCCGCCCACAGTCACATTGGGGGGGCGCTTGACTTTCTCAAACCAATCGTAGCCTTTTTTGAGGTTCTTCCATTCACCAACCCACTTAGATGCCCCATGGCGTTTCATGTTTGCCTCAGTCATGCGAAAGGGGAAACAATGCACACGGAAATAGCGCTGGCCGCTAATTAGCGCAACGTCACAGAGGGAATAAATCTCCTCAATGCGCACATCTGTCATGGCATAGCAGCCTATACTCACGCAGTTGCCATGCACCATCAATGCACTGCCAGTGCGCTTGTGGGCACGATCATAGGCATTTGGATATCCAAGATTAAAGGAGAGATGAAAACGGCTGCGCGGATTCATTCTTGATCGAGGAACAAAATAAAAACCCTCCGGCGCCTGCCCATCACCCTCCTTGAGCTTGGGCCCAAGCGCACCGGAGTATTTGCAGATGGGCCAGGTCTTGAAGTGTTTGAACACCTTCCCGTCATCAATCCACAACTCGAGTTCCTTTTCCTCCTTGAAGATGCGAATAAATACTGGAGCACCCCAACGCAGGCCTTTCACACGTAGAGCAGCCTCCAGCTGTGGGCGTACCCGTATTGCCGCTGCCTCAGAACGATCCGAGCGCGGCGCATGTTTCCAGGCGGCCAACGCCAATACTCCAAAGATGAATACGCCGATGCTCAACACGTACCGCAATGGATTGATTCCCCCAAACACTCAGCAGACGTTAGGTGAGCCCAACAATTCAGACCACCGCAAGTTGTAGACAAACAGTAATCGTCCAGTACGATTTATCGTCCTGAAGGAACTGTTTCATCCCCCAGCTTTTCACCTTTTCCGTGCAAATGCCGCCTCAGAAACAAGCGCACCTGATTCTCACCCACAGTTCGTGGCGCATTGTGGCCACCGTCCTTGACGGTGATTAGCGTGGACTCCACGCCCGCCTTTGTTAGCGCCGCATGGTAAATCTGCGATTGATGAAAAGGCACCAACGGATCCTTGGTGCCATGCACGTGCAAATGCGGCGCGTCATCCTCACTCACATGCGTAAGCGGCGAGACCTGCCGGGTCTTCTCCTTCGCTTCCTGAATCGGGGCCCCAACCAGCAGGCTCTCAGGTGAATCAGGCGCATTGTGTTTCATTTTGCCCGGGTGATCATCCATTTGCAGCAGCGCGCTGGGCCCGTAATAGTTCACCACGGCAGTTACGCGGCTGGTTTGGCCAAGGTGCTCGCCTAGCTTGCCTTCCAACCTCTTCACCCCGCCCGTCGAACCCAACATTGAAACCAAGTGTCCCCCGGCAGAAGAGCCCCATACAGCAATCTTGACCGGGTCCATTTCGTACTTCTTCGCGTTACCGCGCAACCAGCGAATCGCCGCCTTGCAGTCATGAATCTGCGCCGGCCAAATTGCCTCGCCCGTGAGCCGATAGCCGATACTCACCCCTATATACCGACCGGTTTGCACCAGACCCACCACACGGTTCACGCCACTACTCTTATTTCCATTGCGCCAGCCACCACCATGAATGAATGCAATTACTGGCAACGACTGCTTGCTCACACGCTTCACTGGCAAAATCAAATCGAGCATCTGCCTCGGATTTTTCGTGTCGGCATAAGGAATATCACGCACCACTTTCACTCCATCAGGTTGACGAGGTTGATTGGGACGCGGACGTTTCAAGAAACGCACATGTTCTTTCAGCGAAATGATGCCATCCTTGTTCGTATCCACTCGATCAAAATTACGGCGGGCATTTTCAGGAATCTCTTGAGGCACCAATTTGCCGTCCTTGTTCTTGTCCCACTGCTTGAACAATGCCTCAGGTGAACGCTGTTGAGCATCAACACATGGTACGAATGCCAACCATAAAGTGATATAAACAATCCTCTTCATCTAGATTCTTTCCCAATTGTCGGATCGCCTTTTAACCAGCCAAGAGAATTCAGAAAATCATCCATCTTGGCAACAGTATCAGGATAATGACCTCCCTTTTTTCCCTTGTTGAAAAAGCCATGGACTGCTCCCTCATAGAGATGCAACTCACTGCGACTACCCACAGCCACCTGTCTTTTTTCATACTCTTTAGCAGTGCTTACCGGAATAAGCTTATCCTTGGTTCCAAGGAAAACAATCGTCGGCGGAGATCCTTTACTAATATTGTGCATAGGGGAAATCTCCTTCCAACGCAGCTTTACGCGGTCGTATCCGAAACCTTTCGAACTGTTATCATAAACCGGATTAAAGAGCACCAACGCATCAGGTTTGCTGCTGATTTTTAGATTCTCGCCCTTCTCTTCCAATCCCGGGCAATTGCCAGTGGCCGCAGCCACATGCCCTCCCGCTGAGCCACCACCAGCGGCAACACGTTTGTCATCCACCCCGAGTTTGCCTGCATTTTCCCTAACCCAGCGAATGGCTGATTTGCCATCCTTCACACATTCAAAAGGGGTGGTCTTGTTGCGACTCTTCACACGGTACTCTGCGGTGATGGCCACCATCCCACGGGAAGCCAGATAGCGACAATGCGGGTCAAATTGCTTTGGCGTACCGCCATTCCATCCACCACCAAAGAAAAAAACAATCGTCGGACGCCGATCGGACACATTGTGCCCTTTGGGATTAAACACGTGCAGGAACAGCTTTGTGTCTCCCACTTGCTTGTATTGATGAACTCTTGCCCCATCAAGCTTCACCACCTGTGCCGAAGCCGTAAGCGAGAGGCTCAAAGCCAGTGTCTCGAGTATTCGTTTCATTTCTTATTCTTGTTTTTGTTCTTCTTCGGCTTCTTGGGTGGCTTGGGTAGCACGTTGGCGCGCTTGGCCCATGCCTCCCACATTGCTTTTAGTTCCTGTGCCTTGTCAGCGCGTTGATTGATGAGATTCACTCTCTCGGTGCGGTCCGTCCTCAAATTGTACAGTTCCCATTCCTGCTTGCGAAAACGTGTATTAGCCACCAGCTTCCAGTCGCCTGATCGCACCGCGCGATTGCCCACGTGTTCCCAATAAATCCCCTCACGATCAATCGGTTCATCAGTGAAAGTCGGCACCAAGCTGCGCCCTTCCAATGGCTTAATTACGTGGTCATTGAATTTCTTTGGATACGTCGCCCCGGAGATATCCACACAAGTAGCCATAATATCAATCACGTGACTCGGTTGACGTCTTAGTTTTCCCTTTTCCTCAATGCCGTCCGGCCAATGAGCTATAAGCGGGGAAGCAATCCCACCCTCATGATTGTCCTTCTTAAAAAACTGGAATGGGGTGTTACTGGCATTGGCCCAACACAGGCCATAGCTGGCAAATGAACTGTCCGCACCAAGCTTGCCGCCCTTTTTGCGTTCAAAACCAAACAAGCCTGATTCGTCGCACCCGCCATTGTCAGCCAGAAACAGAATCAATGTGTTGTCGCGTTGCCCGTGCTCGTCCAACGAGGTTAGGATTCTACCAATGGCTTGATCCATACTGTCGATCATCGCAGCATAAATCGCCATGCGTTCGTCCATTTCCTTTTTCCTTGCCTCATCAAGTGAATCCCAAGCTGGAGCCTTCTGGTGGCGATCGCTGATCTGCCAACGCTGATCGACCAGTCCCATTTTCAACTGGCGCGCATGACGTTCAGTGCGCAACCTGTCCCAGCCTCTTAGGTATTTGCCCCGGTATTTTTTTATGTCCTTCTCGAGTGCATGCAACGGCCAATGGGGTGAAGTGAAGGGGACATAAAGAAAGAATGGCTGGCCTTTCTTCACGACCATATGTTCACCAATAAACTTCGCAGCATATTTCCCGATCTCAGTTGTGTAATAGAATCCTCTCGGGAACTCTGTAATGGGATCGTTGCCGAGCGTAAGCGTATTTGGGGTATAAAAACTACCGGCTCCAGCAATGGTCCCAAAAAAACGATCAAACCCCCTTTGGCGCGGCCAATTTTCCTTGGAGCCTGCCGCGAGCTTATTTTTGTTCTCAGTCAAATGCCACTTGCCCGTCATAAAAGTCGCGTAACCCGCAACCTTCAGCACTTCAGCAACAGTCACACATTCTTTTGTTATATGCCCGGCATAACCGGGTGTAGCAGTAGGGTTGGTCATTGCACCCATCCCTGCCTGGTGCGCATAGAGTCCTGTCATCAATGAGGCACGTGTAGGGCAGCAGCGGGCAGTGTTGTAAAACTGTGTGTAACGCAAACCGTTGGCCGCCAACTTATCCAGATTTGGCGTTTGTATCTCACCGCCATAGCAACCGATATCTGAGAAACCCATGTCATCGGCCATAATGAGTATGATATTGGGCCTATGCGTGTCCTTGGCTTGCAACGCAAAGGCCAAGGCGACCAAGAGACAAATAACAAAACGACGCATGAGAATCTTCTATTTGGTAAAAAAGGGAAAGAGCTCCTTCAATTCGGCTTCAGTAGGGCGGCGGCCGTATTCACATATCTCGAAAGCTTCGGCGGTCTTCACGACTTTGCCTTTCTTTGGCCCGTACCACTTCACTAACGAATCACGAAACCGATCAGCAATACGACCATTTCGACCGAACCAACTAGCTTTAAGGATTTCCAGACGCGCTATTGGATCATTAGCCTTGCGCTGGATAAGAGTGATCGCTGAGCCATTGGCACCCCCTTCATATACTTGTGATTCAAGCGCATCGAGTGCATTAACTTTTTTGTCAAATACATCATCAATGGAAACTGTAATGTCCGGTTGAAATGGATATGGTCGTGTGAAGCCATCGGGAAAATACATAAAGACTGGATTACGCTTTACTGGCGGAGTATCAGGCACATAAAAAGGCACACCAACCATGAAAGCCGCGTCGCGAATGAGCAACCCGGCGTTTCGATGATCGGGGTGATAGTCGTGCGGGCGGTGGGTAAAGACCAAATCGGCCTGCCACGCACGTATCAGCCGCGCGATAACCTTGCGATTCTCCAAGGTTGGCATGATTTCCCCATCATGAATGTCCAGCACTAGCGACTCTACACCCATACGCTTGGCAGCTTCTCTAGACTCAGCGGTGCGGCGCTTGGCCAGTGGCCCACCCGCCATTTTCCAGTGACCGATGTCGCCATTGGTCACGGAGACAAGCTTCACTTTGTGACCAAGCTGCGCCCACTTGATGGCACAGCCGCCCATTTGAAATTCGGCATCATCGGGATGCGCACCAAAGGCGATAATACGCAGTACACGCTTGGGTTTGGCCGCAGCTTTCGCGTAGGAAGCCAGCAGCATTGGGCACAATAGAAGCATTAGGATGCGTTTCATAGTTCAGATGAGTATCCAGCATCCGTAGGCATGAATCAAGATGGATTGGAGTTGACCGACACTATGCCGCAGATAATCCTTTGTCCGCACCAATGAAAAAATATATCGCTTTGGTTTTGGGCGCGGGCCTCTTGGTTTGCGCAGGATGTCAGTCCAACAAGGAAACCCTCTTGATGGGCGACTTTTTTACCGGCAACATTGTCAGTTACAAGGCTGGAAAAATGGACGTAATCGCAAGCGGCTTCCGTGGGGCCGACGCCATCGAGCAGGACGGCAATATGCTGTATGTTTCCAGCTGGCCACTAGGCAAAGTGTGGTCCTACGACATGGGCACAAAAAAGCAGACTGTGCTCAAGGGTGATTTTACCACAGCTGCAGATTTTTACCTCGATCGCGAAGACAAACAACTTGTCGTGCCAGATATGAAGGCGAATAAAATCCATTTTCTCAAACTGAATAATGACGGCACTGCCAGCGCAACCAAGACGCTGGAGGCCCCCACCAACCCTGAGAGCGTTTGCCGCGGCTTTGGCGGCAAACTGTTTGTTACCATGATCAACGGAGACGAGGCTGGCGATGGCGGCATTAACGTGATTGACGGCGACGAGATGAATGAGTTTTGCCGTGGCATGAACTCGCCCAAGGGCATCGCGTTCGTCGGCGGCTATTTGATTACGGCTGACGAAACTACTATGTGGAAAGTCGATGCCAGCGGGAAAGCCTCAAAACTAGCCGAGGCAGCGGACTTCCCCACAAAAATTGAGTTTCTCAATGACGTCGCAGCCAGCAACGACGGTAACAGTGTTTACGTCACGGAAATGAGTCATCCTAAGTGGATGTTCGACCCAGATGGCGAACGCAAGCTATGGCCCATAGACAGCGATAAGGCCGTGTCGCCCAAGACGGGTTGTGTATACAAGGTTACTCTCGACGGAAAAGTATCCCTAGCCGTACCCGCCGGTGATGACCGCATGCTCGGGCCAAACGGTGTTTCCGTTGCACCCTAATTAAGATTCAATAATCGGGCGAAGGCAAAAGTCTTCGCCCGTTTTATTTTATCTATACAAGCCCTTCTGTCTTGTTGGCTACCTCAACATCACTCCCCGCCGCCGACTATATCGTACTCGCGATTTATCTCGTGGGAATGGTCACATTGGGTGCGTGGCTTTCACGACAGCAAAAGAGCAGTGAGGAATACTTTCTAGCAGGACGCAGTATGCCTTGGATGGCGGTGGGTGTCAGCGTCATCGCGTCAATTCTTTCCTCCATCACATACCTTTCCGAACCTGGTGAAGTTTGGCGCTCAGGTGCAACGCATATCACCGGCAAAATGCTGGCCATCCCATTTGAAATGGCCCTGGTATGGCTGGTGTGCATTCCCTTCATGATGCGATTCCGGTTCACCTCAGTCTACGAATATCTCGAGCATCGTTTTGGTGCGCACGCACGAACGCTAGGCGTAACTCTATTCCTCGTGCTGGCGGTGTGCTGGATGGGCGTAGTGGTGCTGGTCTCCTCACGCATGCTCGCGCCGGTGGCAGGCGTTCCTTTGTGGGCGGTGGTGGTGGTAGTCGGGCTGGTGGCCACGATTTACACAATCCTCGGCGGGTTGCGCGCAGTCATCTGGACAGATGTCGTGCAGGTTATTCTACTGGTAGGCGGCGCGCTGTTTGTGGTGGGCTATATTTCCATCAAAACCAACAGCAACCTGAGTGACTGGTATTCCGCAACGCAAACCTACCTAAACACCTCGGGCCACAAGGAGGAATTGCCGTTTTTCAGTCTTGACCCAACTGTGCGCGCCACGATCGTAACTGTGGCCGTGCACATGTGCGTATGGCATGTCTGTACACACACAGCCAATCAGATGACAGTGCAACGCTACTTTAGCACCAGTGGCATGGTGGAGGCGCGACGAAGCTTTGTAGCCGGATCGTTACTTGGTGTGGGTATCAACCTCCTGCTGATGGTCGCCGGTTTGGCGGTACTCTTCTATTACCAGAAAACGATGGGAGGCCAGATGCCCGCACTGATCGACCCGGAGAATAAAAAAACATTTGACCTCGCCTATCCCAGCTTCGTAGTGGACCACCTCTCCGGCGGCCTGGCAGGTGCAATGCTGGCAGCGATTCTGGCGGCGGCGATGTCGAGCATTGACTCAGGTGTAAACTCTATCGCCACCGTGCTCACCACTGAACGTCAACGCAGAAGAGACACCACCGATGAGGAAGATGTCGCCTTTGCGCGAGGCATCACGCTGGCGGCTGGTCTGTTTATCATCGTGGCGGCCTTCGGCATGGACCGGCTCACTGGTGACAAGAATATCATCGAGATGTTGCCCCGCACCTTCAACTGCCTCACCGGAGTGCTGGGCGGGCTATTCCTCGCGGGCATGTTCCTGTCATGGGTCGGTGAACGCGCAGTCATTATCGCCGCGATTTGCGGCCTGGCCACTGCCATTGGCATTGCCTATAGCAAGGAGATTTTTGGAATGGAAACACCCATCAGTTTCACGTGGGTTATGCCCGGCTCACTGCTGGTAACACTGGCTATGTCAGCCGGGCTAGGCGCAGTGTTGAATGAGCGCGCCGCGCGACCGGGATTCACGTGGTTCACCCGTGACAAAGAGCCTGACATGAGTCCACGCAAACAATAAATTCCCACATGTCCGAAAAATTGCGAATCGCCGTCCTTGGCATCGACCATCCACACGGAATGGGCTGGCGCGAATCTTTGACACACGTAAAAGATGAACTTGAGATCACCGCGCTCATGCCTGCGTTTGACGATGCCACCGCCAGCCTCGAGGAACGACTGGCCAAGCTGCCGCGCTTTGATTCTGTGGATTCGCTCTTGAAGAAAGGCGGCGACTTGTTCGATGGCGCGCTCGTCTGCCTGCCAAATGACCAAGGACCCGATGCTGTCATACAGCTGGCACAGGCCGGCAAGCATATCCTGCTGGAAAAACCTGGTGCTGGCAACGCAGTCGATGCACAACGCATGGCTGAAGCTGTGCGAAAGGCTAAAGTGGGATTTCAGAGCGGTTTTATGTGGCGATATGACGAGTTAACCAACCGCTTGCGCGACATGGTGCGCGATGGCCGATTTGGCAGGCTCATCAGTGTAGAGATGACCTATGCCACCAGCAATGTGGATCGGCGCGGACCGGATCATTACTTGTTTGATGAAACGCAAAGCGGGGGCGGTTTTTTCAACTGGCTGGCATGTCATCATCTCGATCTGTTGTTGTACATGTTGGACGAGGATATCACCGGCGTGACGGCGCGTGTGGGCATCTTCAGCAACACGGAGACGGAAGTCGAGGATGGCGGCAGTGCGATCCTTGATTTGGCAGGTGGCGGATTGGCGACCTTCACAGGTGGCTACTGGCATCCTCGCTGGGCAAACGATGTCCGCTGGACTCTGCGCGGCACTGAACGCTGGGTGCATTGGGATCCCGGTCGCGCAAGCACCGGCGGCGTATTGGAAATCCACGGGCCACAACCGCAATTCATGGCGATGGACGAAGTGTTCGAGTTGCCGCCCGACAAAGTAAGCGGCTACGGCGGCCAACGCATGGTCAACCTGCTGCAAGATTGGGTTCGGGCCTCGCACGAGGGTGGCGACTGCCGCAATACACCGGAAAGCACTCTCGCAACACTAGAAGTCATCGATACAATTTACGATGCATCTAAAAAAGCTAAGCACATTAAGTGCAAAATTGAGGCCAAATAAAAAAACGCGGAGCAGCCATAAGCCCTCCGCGTTCTTTACAGCTTAAAGACAAATCAGTTCACCTGCTTTTTGAGCGCATCACGAATCACATCGTGGTGGCGAGACATATAATAGAAGCTCTGTGTGCTGCTCTTCTCGCCCAAGCAAAACTTGAACTCAATTCGGTATCCGCCACGCGGCCAGCTAGGACCAGTTAATTCCAGCGCATTCAACACGGTGCTAACGGTCTGACCCGGCTTAAGCACCAATGGCTCGGTGTGACGTAGCAGACCCACTGAGCCAGGGGCGGCATAGGTCTTTCCCTGGCACAGAATCACCATGCTTTCCTTCCAGAGGATTCGCTTGCCAAGGGTGCGCAATGCATCGATGGACATGGACCGCTTGGTTGGATTGGTGAGTATGATCTTATATTGTCCATCACCATCCGGATTGGTCCATTTGATAGCTTTTTGTGGAGGCACCTTTTCCACCTGATAAACAACATCTGAACCCGCCATCAACGCGGGTCGACCGGTAACCGAACAGAAATGCTTGGCCTCAACCTTCTGCCCTCTTGGCCATGCGCGCCCTTTTTGTCCTGCCCAAGGCGAAGCCAGTTTGCCATTGGATTTAACCCACCCCATTGGCAATTCACAAGCAAGTTTGATGGCAGCCAACACCTTGTCATTAGCAGGCTCAAATCCCTCAATACGCTGTCCCCCTCGAACGCGGGATAACGCAACTACGACTCTTCCTTTCGGATACACCGGCTTCTCCATTTGGCGAGCAGAATGGTGCGCCTGCAATTCATTCCCAACCTTCAATCCGCCACGAAGAACACCATCAATCTTGATGGTAAGTGTGTTATTGTAAATGGGGGGTAATGACCGTGCCGTAGGTCCCTGCTTGACCCCCGTGATAGTTCCAGTGACGACAACCTGTTTTTCGTTCCACTGTATCGGCTGTGGTTTGGCATTCTGGCCCGGAAATCGGCCTGGCCCACGTCCCGGCAAAGGTCTCGGAGCAGGGCGAACACCCGGCAGTGGCCGTGGGGCTGGACGTTTCTGCTGCGCGACCACCGTGCAGGCCAAAACTATTGTTAGAATAGAAAACAATTTGTTTTTCATAGTTCGCAAGAAGGACTGACCTGCCTTTTACTCTAGATATTTCTTTTTTTCAAGGAAATGCAACGTCCCTATGCAGCACTTTACCTTTCACCTCATGCCATCGAAACATAAGGGTGGGGCGGCCCATCTGCCCCTCAACAGCATGACGAACAAAAACA
>Ga0310344_10004120_pt1 | contig 10806 bp, 8 predicted proteins | sample HC15DNA20200_MG_FD_203801 | JGI IMG/M metagenome (GOLD analysis project Ga0310344, IMG submission 203801) | Marine microbial communities from station ALOHA, North Pacific Subtropical Gyre - HC15-DNA-20-200_MG | ecosystem: Environmental > Aquatic > Marine > Oceanic | place: Pacific Ocean: North... | reverse complement strand
TGCCATCGCTTGTTGCTGTGGGCGGGGACTAAAACCATCAAGAGCGCCGGCAATCGGGCCATCAGCACCTAACAGAAAAGCAGCATGGGCATCCAAGGTTGATTCGTTAAGCGGTCTCATCATCCGGATCCGATATCCACGCGGGCACTATCTCCAACCAAACCTGAGACAGTCCCTGCCGTCCAAGGTGGATTCCCTAATTACCCGTGCCGTTATCTGCGCACCGAGTCGTCGCAAAACGTCAGAAGGGTTTCGTAAGTACATTTTTCTCTAGTACGCTGTTTGAATCGGTGAAGTACATTTTTTTTCAGATTTTTACTTTTTACATTAAATATATATTATAAAGTATTGATTATATAGTCTTATACAGAGACATATATTATTGATTGAATCCCATGAAGCGCTCTATACAAGCACATCAACTCTCGTTGAAAGGATCAAAACTGACGGCTTCCGAAACTGACTCCTTCCGGGCGCAGACCATGACAAAACGGTCTAAACCAAACGCTACTCCGGCACACTTTGGAAACGACCCTGCCTCGAGTGCAGCAAAGAGTGAGGGGTCCGGCTCAACTAAAGGCAAACCAAAATATTCCCGCCTCTCGTTCTCACGGGCGTGGCGCGCCTCCTGCTCTGCCGCCTCAGCCAGTTCAAAATAACCATTTGCGATCTCAGTACCCCCAATCAACAGCTCAAAGCGCTGTGCCACGGGTGGTGAACCTGGCTGAATACGAGCGTAGGCGGCTTGCTCGACAGGAAAGTCATACACAAACGTTGCCGACGTCGATGGATTGTCACGTAATACAACGTGTGCGAATAACGCATCCAACAACGTTGCTCTGTCGCCACTAAAATCGCCTAATTCAATGTTACTGCGGGCGACCTCCGCGACTAGCTCATCATTAGTTGCAAAATGTGGATCTATCCCCGTGCCTGCGTAAAACAAATTCTGATAACTATGTCGAGCAAACCCCAAGGTCGGCGCAATGGTTTTGACCATCGCTTCGACATCGTCCATAAGTCTATGGTGATCGAAACCAATCCTATACCACTCCAACAAGGTAAACTCGGGCAAATGATGCCGGCTCTGAATTTCAGCTCGAAATGCTTTACATAGTTGGTATATATCCCCGCTCCCTGCTGCTAATAATCGTTTCATCGCAATTTCAGGAGACGTTTGCAAAAACCCTCGTAGAGAGCCGGTAAGTTCGGTATGCGGTTCAGCTACAAAACTATTGAGTGCCGGGTCAGATGACCCGTTGGGCATCAATAGCGGGGTGTCAACCTCGAGCACGTTGTTACGCTTAAAGAAATGACGGATTTCTCGAACAATATCAGCCCTACGTCGCAATGTTGCTAAAGTCGCGCTTGGCCTCCAGCTAGGTGCAGCGTTGCTTTCTTTCTTAAAATTAATCTTCTTTCGCACGCGACACGTATTCGCCGGTCCGTGTATCTATCTTGAGCAGATCCCCTTCCTCAATGAAAAGTGGCACTTTAACGATCGCCCCTGTTTCAAGTGTCGCCGGTTTTGTGCCGCCTGAGGCAGTATCACCCCGTACGCCAGGATCAGTTTGGGTGACCCTAAGTGTCGCGAAATTCGGTGAGACAACCGCGATGGGCTCATTATTCCACAAGGTCACCGTACACATTTCTTGGCCCTTGAGCCACTTCACTCCATCCCCCATCGCAGTTTCCGAGGCTATCAACTGCTCAAATGTTTCAATGTTCATAAATGTCCATGTCTCACCATCGGTATACGAAAACTGCATCTCCGTCTCAACCACATCGGCAGCTTCGACGGACTCGCCGGATTTAAAGGTCTTCTCGATTACACGTCCAGTTTTCAAGTTTCGGATCTTGATCCTATTGAATGCCTGTCCCTTACCTGGCTTTACGATATCATTTTCAATAATGCTAAACGGATCTCCGTCAAACATTATCTTGAGACCTGATTTAAATTGGTTCGTACTGTATGAGGCCATTACAATGAATTCTCGATTAATTTAGGGCGGAAGTATGATAACGCGAAGCACACGACAGATTCAGCAACCAAATTGGATATCAGTGCTCCGTGACTCTTACTCAGATCCCCTGCATTTACTGCGAGACCTGGGGCTCTCGTCGACTGATGTCGAGCTTTTACATGAACCTAGCAGCTTCGCCTTTCGCGTGCCACGTCCGTTCGTCTCACGTATGCGTCCAGCCGACCCAAAGGATCCATTATTGTTACAGGTACTACCGCGTCAGCCCGAACTATTAATAAAAACGGGCTCAAGTAAGGATCCAGTTGGCGATCTTTCCCGACGGGTTAGCCCAGCATTGATACAAAAATACCACGGTCGCGCACTGATGATCATGAGTGGCGGCTGTGCAATTAACTGTCGGTATTGTTTTCGACGTCATTTCCCATACACCGATTCCGTCGGGGCGGCGCAGATCGATCAAGCTATCGATTTTATCCGCGGCGATCACTCGATCACCGAGATTATTCTAAGTGGAGGCGATCCCCTACTATTAAAAGATGATCATCTTCAAGCGACTATCACGCGGTTGGCTACTATTCCCCACCTCCGCAAACTACGAGTGCATACTCGCCTACCGATTACTATCCCGTCACGGATCACTGATACGCTACTGCGGGCGTTAACAATGACTAAACTCACTCCGGTAATAGTCTTTCACATCAATCACCCGAATGAAATCGACGCCGAACTCCGCACAGCTCTCGATCGCTGTCGTTCCGCTGGCATCATGCTGCTGAACCAGTCCGTCCTATTGCGTGGTATCAATGACGATGCCGCTACCCTCGGCGAGCTCTCTGAAGCATTGTTTGCCGCGTCGGTTCTTCCCTATTACGTGCATCTTCTAGATCCTGTAGATGGCGCTGCGCATTTCGATGTCAGTGTGAAGAAAGCGGTTTCGATAGCGGCCGATTTGCGCGAGCACCTCCCGGGGTATTTGATGCCCCGATTTGTGCGAGAGATTGCCGGCGAGAGCGCTAAAATACCTATCGCCTAGTCCGCTTTGAACTCGATTTCAAGAACGTGTCGCCTCAGTTCCTATCCGTTGATGACCTAAATATATTTACAGATTATTGACAAACGTTTTTACCGCAATACCGATAGCATCGGGAGAATCCTCCTGCAAAAAATGAATCCCATCGACAGTGATTTCCTGTTGATTAGGAAACGTGCGGACATAATCGCGAACACTACCTGTAATATTTAATCCAGGGTTCCCATTGATAAACAACTTTGGTAACACTGTGGTTCCTCGGAGCCATTGTGCATTTGCATCGATCATTGCACAGGAATCTGGCGGTATACCTTCTAGAGGGATCTCACGCGAAAGATCCAATGTTGGCTGTCGGCTTTCTTGACTATCACGGTAAGGAGCACGGTAACGCTCCATCTCTACCTCAGAAAGTTCTCGCGCTATACCCAGCACAAGAAACCCTTCGACGATCTGATTTTCCTCTAGTATTAGCTTCTCGCCCGCATCGCCTTTTAGCGCGCGAACGAAGTCTCGAGTCTCACTAGCCCACTCAGGCCAGGTCATCGTTCTCACAATTCCCTCCATATGTACGATCCCTATAACCCGATCCGGATGACGTCGCGCCCAGTCCACGCCAAGTACAACACCCCAATCCTGTAATACGAGGCACACGTCATCAAGGTCTAGTGCGTCGAAAAAAGCATCGAGAAAAGCGGCCTGCTCGAATAAACGATAGCAGTGCCGAGGTGATCGACTTGAATCTCCCATACCAATTAAATCTGGAGCGATACAACGTGCATCAGGCTCAATATGAGGGATTACATTTCTCCAGAGGTAGGAGCTCGTCGGGTTGCCGTGAATAAATACACATGGACGCCCACTGCCGGTATCTACATAGGCCATTTCCGCATCACGAGTGATTACCCGCTGACGCACATAATTATCTTCGGCACTGATGTTTCTTTCAGACACTGTTAAAGGCTCTAAAGTTTCTTACTGTAAGGGCAACCAGCAAAATTGAGGATCGGCACTTCTTAATCGCCTTCCGGAATAATTGCCAAAAGATCGATTACGACTTTACAGTCCGGAACGAACAACGGTGCTGGTAAGCGCACTGTTGTGCTGGCAGGTGGCGCTTCAGGAAATTCCTCTGCCCATGCCACAAATGACGTGAAAAACTCCCTAAAGTCGGTGTAGAGACCGCGTCGGCGCACTAAATGGTCACGGGTGGTACCTGCTGCCCTACAAATCGCATCAATATTTTTTACGATATATCGAACATCAAGTTCCGCTGGTGACTCATAGTATGGGAAGTTGGGATCCACCTGAGCTTCAGGGGCGATTCCATTCTTGTAGTCCGTCGCCATTTGACCAGAAAAAAACAACAGATTTCCAGCTTGTACCGCTTGAGGTTCGTGAGTCAACGGCGTAGGCGCATCGAGGGTTTCGATTGTCCGTTTCGGTGACCCGTCCCCGGGAAGATAGGCAACGAGGTTAATCGCTATACGTAATCCCGGCACGCCAAGACCCGATACCGGCGCGATAATTCGTGCTGGCGGATCAATTGGGAAGTATTTTTTCCACACTTGTTCGAAGCGGAAAAAATCATCGCGATCGGTCATATAGACCTCAGCTTTCACGACATCGCTCATAGTAGCGCCACCTTCGGCAAGGATGATCTTAAGTTTTTCTAGAATATACTCGGTCTGTAATCGACCTACTTCCGCGTAGTAAATGAAGTTCGGATCTAGTGTCGCCTCTGGTGCCACCCCGTGCTCGAAATCGGTTGCTGTAATCGATGCCGTGAATATATATTGCCCAGCTTTCACCCCGTAGTTGAACAATGTCCGATCATCGAGCCCGATCGGCACTGGCTTCGGTAACGAGGAAGGATTCAGAAACTCGATAGACTCTCCATTTTGCGGGACATAGCCGATAGCGTCGATCTCTAGGTTGCAATTAGGGACAGGCAATTCTTCGAGCAATATCGTTGCACTCGGAGGTGCGCCGGTGGAACCATATAAATCTTGTATTACACGTTTCGTGCCATGTAGCTCAGCTGCATCGTCCTGATATAAGATCAAGAACAAGCAATTTTCCAAAGACGAGCCTCCTGCTTCTAGCAGGGTGCTGATATTTTTCATGACGTAGTCCGTTTGACGTTCAATATTAACGCCGTGATGCGGAAATTCAGCGTTTATTTTTGCCTCGGATGGAACTCCAGTTACGAAATCAGATGGTACCTGTCCGGACACATAGACAAATGGGCCAGCCTTAATAACTGGCGAGTACGCAACTCGTGGTGCCGGCATTGATTCCGGAAAAATCGCTTCTTTTTTCATGTGCACCTCCGGGATGAATTTGTATTCGATGCGTTTTTTATTTTTGAGGAGTATGAAAGTCTACATACGATCCTAACGAGCGCTTGCCTAGCCCTGCCCGATTGATAAATCATACTCCTAAATTTAAAAATAAGTTGAAGAATTCTATGCAAACTTTATAGGCGGCACAGCAGATCCAATTATTTAGCTCTCCCCCGCGTTCTACTATAACTGGGGGTGAACGGTTGCGATAGATGAAAGATCTGGAACAACTTATATCTCCAGTGCCCTGACCTCAGAAATTGATCCAATTAAAGAATCGGTATGCTTTTCAGATTAAAATTTCCAGGATGCTATTCTGTAATGCGCAAAAACCCGTACTCATCAACTCGCATATGTTGCCCGGGATGCACTAACGTTGTAGAGGTTGCTTCCTCGACGATTAAAGGCCCCTCAATGATTGCACCTGCCGGAAGACTGTCCCGCTCGAAGACACGTGTCTCATGTTGTCCATCCTCGGCAAAATCAACCATGCGACGTGGCCGCTCGGCTACATCAACCGAGCGGCCTTTATTCTCCAGTGGTTTTAATACCGGACGCGGCACACTCGCATTGACCGTCACTCGATAGGTCACAAATTCAACGGGCGTGTCTTCCAGTCGAAAGGTATAAGTCTTTTCGTGCGCAATATGGAATTCATCGAGAATGTTATCGATTGTTGCTAATTTTGGATCGACAATGATGGTAACCGCATGTTCTTGGCCAAAGTAACGTAGATCTATCCGAGTTTCAAAACGTAACTCTGCAGTATTATCCTCATCTTCGAAGTATTGCCGCCCCTGCGTCTCCAAAGAGGCAATGATAGAACGGACATGCGCAATATCGATGTCATCGGCACGCCTCAGTTCGGTCTGCATAAAATCGGAACGCGGTTCTGTCGCCAACATACCCCAAGCGGAAAATAGACCTGGAAAGAGCGGCACGATCACTTCTTTCACACCAAGTTCGCGCCCCAGCGGGGCTCCATGCATTGCGCCACCACCGCCGCCGATCACGAGGGAAAAATCGCGAGGGTCGTGACCACGCTGAATCGATACTAGCTTAAGTGCATTGATCATATTTGCGTCTACCGTCCGGATCACGGCGACAGCTGCGTCTTCTATTGAGGCACCAAGCCCCTGCGCAACTTTTTGCATCGCTTTACGGGCGCACTCGAGATCCAGTGCAACTCTACCGTCGGCAAAATTATCCGGATTCAACACACCTGAAATCAATTTTGCGTCGGTCACCGTAGGTTCTGTACCGCCGCGTCCATAACACGCGGGACCCGGTTCAGCGCCGGCACTAACCGGCCCAACCTTGAGTAATCCAGCCTTATCAAACCAAGCGATCGAACCACCACCAGCACCAATTTCGACAATATCAACCACTGGAATACGTAACGGATAACCAAAGCGTGTACGACTATATTCGAGACGATATTCGGTGGTCACCCGAGGGTTACCGCCCTCTATCGTTGAACATTTCGCAGTCGTCCCGCCTATATCTAGATAAATAATTTTAGACTCGTTACAAGCCGCACCAACCAATGCAGCACCGTTACATCCCGCGGCTGGTCCTGACTCCATTAGCGCAATCGGATGCTCTTTTGCCCAGGAAAAAGTCGTTGTACCACCGTTTGATTGCATGGCGAACAAAGGACAATGAACATCGTGCTCTTGAAGTGCGACTTGGAGACGATCGAAATATCGCTGAATTATCGGTTGTACGTATGCATTAAGTACCGCTGTAGTGGCGCGTTCATACTCACGCCACTCGCGAGTTATTTCATAACTCGCGGTGACAGTAACCTCTGGCAGCTTTTCTCTGAGATATTTTGCGGCCTCCGCTTCGTGGTCGATCGAAGCATAACTGTGCAAGAACTGAATCGCGATGGCCTCTACTTTTTCTGTACGACACCTCTCAACAACAGTCTCAAGTTGATTTACGTCGAGTGGTTGAATGACATTCCCTTGCGCATCTATACGCTCCGCAACCTCAAAACGTAATAACCGCGGCACGAATGGCCGCTCTTTGTAGAAACGCAAATTATAGAGATCTGGACGGTTGCCCCGCGCGATTTCAAGTACGTCACGAAAACCTTTAGTAGTTACAAGTGCGGTCCGTGCGCCTTTACGCTCAGTGATCGCATTGATGACAGTGGTACCGCCATGGACAAAAAAATCCACAGCACTCTGATCGAACGAGCCGAGCTCTATAGTGTCGACGACCCCTTGGGTTAAATCTCGCGGCGTGGTGAGAGATTTTGCGACCCGGAGATTGCCGGAAACTTCGTCAAAATACACGAGATCGGTGAAAGTACCCCCGATATCCGTTGCTAAACGACCCATTTCAAACAGAGCTTGAGGCGCGAAGTGCGTCGGTTTTTTCGACGTTTACGCCACTGCCATCGGCTGTCATAACAACTCCGTAGTCATCTCGCGCTTGCTGGGCGTCTATGTATCCGGCACGCACCTCCTCGGCAACATCGCCCGCCGGCCGATTTAACGGGTCGCCGTGGCCACCACCACCACCAGTATACATGCGGATCCGATCACCATTTTGCATAACAGTAGTAGGCGCACGAGCCGACCGTTCGGATTGCTCATCTAGCCTTAGATCAAATAAGTTACACGACCCATCCCCGCCGCCGTCCGTCGCCCACGGACGCTCGATTGATCGGCCATAGCTGGCAGATAGAACTGTATCGTCGGCAAGCACTTCATATTCACGGATAGACCCATAGCCGCCTCGATATCGGCCAACACCAACGCCACCTTCGATATTCAAAGAATATTCGTTGACACGGATCGGGAATTTCGCTTCGATCAATTCGATTGAATAATTAAATGTATCACCGTTCGATATGGGGCTCGTCACACAATTCCCATCACGCTCATCGGTCGCTCCCCAACCCACCATGCTAGGTTCTATCATCACCCATGGCTCGCTACGTGAGCGGTCGACGCCGCCCATAACAGTGACACAAAGGCTATTAGCGCTGCCAGCACTGATGCGTTCCGGAACTATTGGTGCGAGCGCTTTCCATGCAAGTTCAGACACCTGTCCCGTACCCTCAAAATACCAACCAACCGGAGCTGGTTTCATCGCGGTGAACACTGTGCCATCAGGCGCTACTACTTTTAGCGGTTTAAACCAACCTTCATTCGACGGAGCCTGAGGATCGACGATTGCTTTAAACACTGTTTTTACGGCCGAAATCATTGCAGATCGAGAACAATTCACTGGGCCACGCACTTGCGGCGAAGTGCCCGCAAAATCGAATGTGATCTCTTCTCCGAGAATCGTTACTTCGACCTGGGTTGGAAAACGATCTTTCGTAATACCGTCTCCATCAAGCCAATCCGTTGCTTGATAAACACCGTCCGGTAGTTCGGCAACTGCTGAACGGCTAACCGCCTCGCTTGTCGAAAGAATATGTTGAAAAGTTTCACGGACACCGCGGCTGCCATATTTGTCGCACAGTTCTTGGCAACGCCTATCAGCGATACGAACCGAAGCGACCGCGGCATTAAGATCCCCTAATGCCATTTTTGGGATCCGCACATTCGCCTCGACCATTTCAAATACTGATCGCTCGGGTTCATCACCCTTATACAAACGCAAACCGGGGAAACAAATTCCCTCTTGGTATATTTCCGTGGCGTCGGCCGGTAACGATCCCGGTGACTTACCACCGACATCAGTCCAGTGAGAGATCGAAATCGCGAACGCAAATAGCTCGTCTTCCACAAATATCGGCTTTATAATGCCGACGTCATTATAATGGGTACCCCCGTCGAATGGGTTATTCAGAATATAGATATCGCCAGGTGCTAGTTCATCTCCGAATTTATCGAGAATTACCGCCGTCTGAATTGAGAACGTACCCGTGAACACCGTGATACCGTTCGTCTGCGATACGAGCTGACCAGACGCGTCACAAAATCCGCAGGCAAAATCAAGTACTTCATATATCACGGGACTCATCGAACTTCGTTTCAACACAACTCCCATCTCATCAGCGACGGCCAGCAGTTTGCCTCGGATTATTTCGCGTGACACTAAATCAGTCTCGTAGTTCGCGTCGATTAGCGCTCGGTTAGAATTCTCTTGGCTCATGCGCCCCCCAAATTTGACTCTATATCGTTATAACCTAGAAAGGACCTATATTGACCGCCGTATTTCGAGAATCAGTTGATGGCATATAATCACTATATTGATCTCTCTTGACGGAACTCGAAGCGGCAGCTTATGGTGCGGCCGTAAACTTGTAAAGATCTGAACGAATGTCCGGAGGAACAAAATGACTGCGATACCATCCGCGCTGGAAATTACTCAAGAACTTGTTCGTTTTGACACGCGGAACCCCCCGGGAGACGAACACGCCTGTGCAAATTATTTGGCTGAGTTGATGCGCGATTTTGGACTTGAAGTGGCGGCACATGAGTTCGCCCCAAATCGTACAAGCCTCGTCGCACGATTAAAAGGCCGAGGAGAAAAAAAAGCCTTGTGCTTCGGCGGACACATCGACGTTGTTCCCCTGGGCACAAAAGATTGGACCGTAGATCCGTTCGGCGCTGAAATAAAAAACGGCAAGCTTTATGGGCGTGGCACAACTGACATGAAGGGTGGCATAGCTTGCTTCGTCCACACTGCCTTGACAATTGCTGCTGCTGGACAATCTGGTGCAGCAGATATTGAGTTAGCAATCTGTGCCGGTGAGGAAACGGGCTGCGAAGGATCGTTTCATCTCGCGAAGACTGGGGCATTGAGCGAGGCTGGTGCGATCGTTATCGCCGAGCCGACTTCCAATTACCCAATCATTGGTCACAAAGGAGCCTTATGGCTCAAGGTCCAGACTAAAGGGATTACGGCACATGGTTCTATGCCCGAGGTAGGGGTCAACGCAGTCTACAAGGCAGCACGTGCAGTTACCTCAATGGAAGAGCACAACTTTAAACTCGATCCACACGAATTACTTGGAAAGTCATCGCTGAATGTCGGAACCTTTCACGGCGGCCTCAATCTCAATTCGGTTCCAGATAAGGCTGAATTTACCGTCGACATCCGCACCATACCCAATCATAACCACCATGAGATTGTAGACAGTATAAAAGACCGAATCGGAAATGAAGCCACCATTGAATCGATTATCGATGTTGGTGGAGTACATACATCACATACCAACGAGTGGATGCAAGAAATCTATTCCATTATGGCCTCATTGCTTGGGGAACGTATCGAGCCGCGCGGCGCGCCGTACTTTACTGACGCAGCAGCACTAACGCCTGCATCCGGCAATCCTCCGACAGTAATCCTAGGCCCGGGCGAGATGCACATGGCGCATCAGACTGACGAATACTGCCCAGTGAGCCACATAGAACAAGCGTCCGAGGCTTACTTAACGATCGCACGCCGTTGGCTCGATCTTTAACTATCCAATTCAATA
>Ga0310344_10004119_pt1 | contig 10810 bp, 12 predicted proteins | sample HC15DNA20200_MG_FD_203801 | JGI IMG/M metagenome (GOLD analysis project Ga0310344, IMG submission 203801) | Marine microbial communities from station ALOHA, North Pacific Subtropical Gyre - HC15-DNA-20-200_MG | ecosystem: Environmental > Aquatic > Marine > Oceanic | place: Pacific Ocean: North... | reverse complement strand
GTGTTGCAGGTGGTGGAGTTGCATATCTTGCACACATTGGTGGATTTTTCTTAGGGTTAGGAATTGGCTTCTTGTTCAAAAAAACTCATCGTTCAGACTTTAGTTATGGTACAAGATATGGGTACAGCAGAGATGATTGGAGATAATTAGATCAATTAAATTACTGTAACGTAAAATAATAACATGCCATACATTCAGGTATCACTTTATCCTGGTCGTTCAGACCAACAAAAACAGGATTTTGCAAAAGCTATTACCAAATCTGCAGTTGAGATTCTAAAAACAAAAGAAGAACATGTGATAGTAGTCTTTGATGAAAATCCAAAAGAGAATTGGTTTCTTGCAGGAAGTCAACTCTAAACTATCTTTTTATTTCAATCATCTTAATACTCATCATGTCAAAGATTGCAATTGTACAATTCAAAGCCTCTACCAATAAGAAAAAAAATCTTCCAAAAATTTTAGAATACATCAAAAAGGCTGCAAAAAATAATGCAGATATGTGTACATTTCCTGAATACATGATGTTTTACACGCCTAAGACACAAACAGCTAAACAAGTTGCACAAGAAGCAGAGACAATCACTGGAGAATTTGTTTCAGCAATTTGTGATTCTGCAAGAAAAAATTCAATTGCAGTTGTTGGAACTATGTATGAAAAAAGCAGAAAAAAGGATCGCGTTTATGATACATCATTTATTGTGAACAAAAGTGGCAAGGTTACTGGAAAATATAGAAAGATTCATCTTTACGATGCTTTAGGCTTTAAAGAATCCGACAAAATGTCTTCAGGTAATGTAATTCCCATGCCAACAAAAACAATTGTAGGAAAGATAGGTATGATGATCTGTTATGACTTGCGATTTCCTGAGATGTCACGTTCATTAGCAGCGCGAGGGACAGAAGTTTTACTTGCACCATCAGCATGGGTTAATGGTCCAATGAAAGAAGAGCATTGGATAACACTAAACAAGTCACGTGCAATTGAAAATGGTTGTTATGTAATAGCACCAGATCATCTTGGTCATGTATATTCTGGACGAAGTCTTGCGGTAGATCCATACGGAAGAATACTTTTGGATATGAAGAAGCGACAGGGAATTGGATATGTTAACATTTCATTAGAAAAAGTTCATGAGATTCGAAAAAAACTTCCTTTGTTAAAAAATCGAAGAACTGATATCTATTCTGACTTTAAGCGTTAGCCTTTCTACTTTCACAATTAATATTTGCACATTGTCTTTGCCATTTTTGCTTCCTAGAATACCTAAAGACTATTGTTGGCCATGCACAAGTAGTACATTTTTTCTTGAGTACTCGAAGCATGGCTTTCTGTAAAAGTGGAGAAGAGGCTTTACACCCATTGGAATAATTTGAGCAGCCAATGAATCGCTTTTTTGTTGTAAATGATTTGATAACCATCAGTTGCCCTATCTTACATTCTGGGCACTCACATATGCTTTCTTTTGACGAGTTTGTTCCTAAAATTACGTATTTGTGTCGTTTGCTGGACCAAGAGAGAAAACCATTACTATCATAATACTGAGCGATTTCATTTTTGAATAACTCTACAGTTTTTTTTGTTGACCTGGTAACATCCCTTGGATAAATTTTATTTTTTGTAATTTGTAAACTCTTAGTTCTTTTCATAGAGTGTATTATCATTCTACCTTAATGTAATTTTTTGATCAATTTTTATAGGGAACAGGTCACAATTTTTTGTGGAAAGCGTTTGTGTCTTAGGTGCAGGAAGTACAAAATATGGAAAACTAGATGATAGTATATCAGACATTACAATACAGGCATCAGTTGCTGCAATAGATAGTGCAGGTATTGAACCAAAAGAGATCAAAGCAGGTTACATTTCTAATGTATTTGGTGTTGCAGATAAACAAGTGCACTTGGGACCAGTTGTTATGAGTAATTTGGGAATATCAGAAAGACCATCACTTTCAATTGAATCTGCATGTGGAAGTGGCTCTGTGTCATTTAGAGAAGCATTTGCAAATGTAGCTGCAGGTTTTTATGACGCAGTATTAGTTACTGGCGTTGAAAAAGTAACTCACACAGGCACTGAATGGACAACTACATACTTTTCTTACTGTTCTGATTTTTTTTATGAAGGACAAGCAGGTGCGTCATTTCCAGGTTTATTTGCATCAATGGCACGTGCATATCTCAATGAATTTGATGCAACTGAGGAAGATCTAGCAAGTGTAGCAGTAAAAAACCATGAAAATGGAATATTAAACCCAAAAGCTCACCTTAGAAAAATAATCACGATTGATGATGTAATGAATTCTGCAGTAGTTGCAAGTCCATTAAAACTTTATGATTGTTGTCCATTTTCTGATGGTGCAAGTTCAGTAATACTTTGTAATGAGAATTTTGCAAAAGAACACTCAAAAGATTATGTCAAAGTAATTGGATCAGGACGTGGTGGTTCTCCAGCTGCATTGCAAGGACGTGAACATCTAACTACAATTCCAAGTACAAAAATTGCAGCAGCCGATGCATACAAGATGGCAGGTATAACTGCAAAGGATGTAGATTTTGCTGAAGTTCATGATTGTTTTACAGTTGCAGAAGTTGTTGATACTGAAGACCTTGGATTCTTTGAGAAAGGTAAAGGCGCAACTGCTGCCCGTCAAGGAGAAACAAAGCTAAATAGTACAATTTCAATTAATCCATCGGGTGGATTGAAATCAAAAGGCCATCCAATAGGTGCGACAGGCGTTGGTCAAGTAGTAGAAGTTTTTGAACAATTAACAGGTAATGCTGGAGAAAGAACAGTTAATGATGCTAAAATAGGATTAACACAGAACTTCGGTGCAACTGGTGCTAGTTGTGCAGTTCATATTTTCCAAAGTGTGTAAATTGTCAGCAAAACCTGAGTTTATTGAGAATGCTAAGGCAGGTAATGTTCTAGCTAGAAAATGTACTAAATGTGGTGAATTACATCTTGCAACAGTATATTTCTGTAAAAAATGTGGTAACAAGGATTTTGAGGATGCCATAATAGAGGGTAAAGGAAAAATTGTAACATACACAATAATGACTGTACCTCCTGAGGGCTTTGAAGAATTTGCACCTTATGCGTGGGCAGTCATGGAATTAAACGATGTCTCAGGCGTCAGAATATCTGGATTTTTACCACATATCACTACACCGTCTGATCTCCCGATTGGCACTCTAGCCAAGATTGCCGGATTTGATCAACGTGGAATAGTTCTAGAAAAACAGTAAAATTTTTTATTGTATTAATTAAAATTTCTTTTCTTAATTTTTATACTTGATGTAGATATTTTTTTTTCATGTCAGTTGAAATTGTTTGTGGAAAATGTGGAAAAAATATTAACACCATGAAGATGTTAAAATCTGTAAAAGATATTATGAAACACCATGACAATAAGTGTCCACATTGTGGCCAAAAACTCTCATCACTTGACTTCTCAACTGATATCCAAAAAAAAGAATAACAGATCTATATAATAATTACAAAGTTTATTAGTTAATTTTTTTTTACCTAATCAATGGGGAAGAGTACAGAAGATTTTGATGAAGAATTAGATCTCGAAGTGGATACAGGGATTGATGATGACGACGATCTTGAACTAGATGATTCCAACTCCGAAGGAGGTGGAATGCTACAATCAACATCAAAACGCGTAAGAATGATTTTCTCTGTCATGGCAAGCCCAAACAGAATTGATATTCTTAGGATATTAAATTCAAAAGGTCCTCTTACATACTCCGAACTTAAATCCCTGGCTGGATTCAAATCCAAAAAAGAGAGTGGTAAATTTGCTTATCATCTCAGAAAATTATTGAGACAGTCTTTAGTTGCGTTAAATAAATCTGAAAGACGATATACCATTACAAATCTAGGTAAATTGGTTTTAAGTCTTGCACGTCAGATTGAGGAGCGTTCTATTATTGAAAGTGGTAAGATGTATGTTCGTACATCACATGACTCAATTGAAGAATTCAATTCTCATAAGATTATACAATCATTGGTTCGTGAAGGAAGTCTTCCATTAGAACTATCTCAAAAAATTACTGAAGAAGTTGAAAACCGTATTTATAAATTTCAGACCACGTACCTTACTGGCTCGCTTATTCGTGAAATGGTGAATAATGTACTATTAGAACATGGTCATGAAGAGTATAGAAACAAGTTAGCTAGGCTCGGAATGCCAGTGTTTGATATACAAGAAATGTTCACAAATGTTGAAAATATACAAAATGGTGTTGAGGATCTGTTGTTTCAGAGTGGAAAAAATGTTCTTGCTGAATATTTACTCACAAATACACTACCAAAAGATATAGCAGACGCTCACATGTCAGGCGATATACACATATCTAATCCTGGTTTATGGTCAGCGGTTCCTGACATAGCATTTCTAAACCTTAAAGAATTTGTTGAAAATGGAATACAACTCCAAGGGAAATATCTTGGTGTAACAAGATCATCACCACCTAAGACATTAGATGATTTGTCAACACTGCTTTCTACATTCTTAATGTTAATCTCCAAAGAAGCATCACAAGAAATTGTTATTGATGAACTTATACCAACGTTAACAAAACATTCGAAGAATACCTCAGAAATCGAAAAGATGTTAGTCAAAGTATTTACATTATCTTCAACTTCAATCACTTTTGATAGATCACCCACAGTAATTTCATTTAGAATACCTCTATCTGCTGATCAAAAAATTATACACGCAGTATTAGATGCATACAAATCTTATGTACAATTAACACCATTACCAAGGATTGGATTGATTATTGATTACGAAAAGGGAAAAATCTCTAGTGTTTCTAGTGCCTTGTCAGATGTTATTTCGATCGGGGGTAACGTCATTTTCTCAAAAGGTGTATGTTCAACACATGGAATAAGGATGCAAGAGAAAGCTACTACAACATCAATCACATTAGGTTCTGTAACAATCAATCTTCCACGACTCGCCTTTGAATCAAATAAAGATGAAACTTACTTTAGAGCACGATTAGCCTTATTGATGAAGCCTGTAATCTCTGCTATGGCAATACGAAAGAAAGACATATCAGATCTTACACGCCGTGGTGTAAATCCAATTCTTGCAAGTAGTACACAATTCATGCAAAGAAGTAATGTATCATTGATCATTAATCTTGTCGGTCTGAAAGAGGCTGTTTTTAATATTCTAGATCATAAAGAAGAGAATGACGGAAATGAAATTATGGATAAAGTACTTGAAACTGCAATTGATATAGCATCTAAAAAAGGAGAAGAAGTTGGTATTGATATCAAGATTGTAATGGTTGATAGTGATGGAATATCACGATTTGTCACACTTGATGGAGAAAAATATGGTAAGAATTCAGTAGTAGAAATAACGGATGATGGGACATATTCCCAAGGGTTATTGATTGATGGGCTCGAACTTGGCTCTATGAATGCCAAAAATGGTACAATTGTTAAGTGTAATAAGACTATAAAGGCTCTAAACGGTGGTAGCATGACTAGGATCCATATACCTAGCAAGTCAAAGACCTCAGAAATTAAAGCAATTATTGAGAAGGCATCTTCACTAATTTCGTCATTTAAGCCAATTAGACATGTTGCGATATGTGGTAATTGTGGCTACAAAGATGAAAAACTAGTAGACAAATGCCCATCTTGCAAATCAACATACATAATTTAAAACGAAATTCGTTTTTATTTAATTACTGCACTAGGATCTAAGCTGTAAAATTATTTTGCAAACTCCCATTACCAAATACCAGAACGAAATTTTTTGTAGCGTTGTGAAAAATGTTTAGCTCCAACTATACAACTAATTGCCATAGAACTTTTATGGCTAATCATTCTTACTATCTTTGGGGATTATGTTTTGGTTGAAAATTCACAAGTAGAGAGTTCTTTCGCGGAAATTCGTAAGAGAAACGGAAAAACATCAAAGTTTGATCAGAATAAAATTACGAATGCGATCTATAAGGCTTTAATGGCAACAAATAAAGGTGATCGCTCATTAGCTGAGGAACTAGCAAATGGAGTATTAGAAAAACTAGCCACACAGGGTTTTTCCACTACAAACTCACCAAGTGTTGAGGATATACAAGACATGGTAGAATCAACCCTAATTGAACAAGGTCATAGTGAGATCGCAAAGGCTTACATACTTTACAGACATGAGAGGAGAAAAGTACGCGATGAAAAGATGAAAGTGTTAAACACTCAGACACTGGATTCCGTATCAAAGAACTTCGACCTTAATTGTTTGCGTGTTCTAGCCTCGAGATATCTTCTACGAAATAACAAAAGCGAAATAACTGAAAGTCCATCCGCAATGTTTGAACGAGTTGCAATTCTAATTGGAATTGGTGATTTACTACATGATGATCAAATATTCAGCAATTCAGGAAATCTACAACAAGATGTAGCTGAGGCAGAAGAATATCTCTCAAAACTAGATCAGTTTAATTATAAATTTAAGATAGGTGACTATTATCTAAACCAATACCACTTTAGGGGACTTGTTAATGCCTACATCGATATTGCAAAGAGAGGAAAAGCAAAAATTGGATTTAAACAACTCTTAACACAACTCGCTGCAAAGAAATTTTCAGAATATGAGACACGAATAACTGAATACCTTGATTTAATGACATCTCAAACATTCCTTCCAAATTCACCAACAATGATGAATGCAGGTGGTCGCTTAGGTCAACTCTCTGCATGTTTTGTGCTTGGAATGCCTGATGATATGGCAGGAATAATGAAATCAACATCTGATGCCGCATTAATCTTCAAATCCGGCGGTGGTGTTGGAATTAATTACTCAGAATTACGAGAAGAAGGTGATATAGTAGCCTCTACATCCGGTGTAGCCTCAGGTCCCGTTACATTCATGAACATAATCAACACTGTAACCGAGGTTGTAAAGCAGGGAGGAAAAAGAAGAGGAGCAAATATGGGCATTATGGATGTATGGCATCCAGACATTGAGAAATTTATTACAAACAAAACAGAACCAGGAATTCTAGAGAACTTTAATGTGAGCGTAGGAATATGGGATGACTTTTGGGATGCATTAGTAAATTCTAACGATGGAACATATACATTACGAAGTACACGTGACAAGGAAGCTGTACGAGAAATAAATGCACACCATCTTATTGATCTAATTGCAACATCAGCTTGGAAGAGTGCAGAGCCAGGACTGATTTTCTTTGATAACATAAACAAGTATAATGTATTTGCAAAAGCAAGAGGTGGACCACTAAAAGCTACTAACCCATGTGGAGAACAAAGTCTCTATCCGTACGAATCATGTAACCTTGGTTCAATTAACTTAGCAATACTTACAAAAAGAAAAGCTGATGGACAATATGAATTTGATTGGCAGGGATATGAAGAAACAATTAGAAAGACAACCAGGTTCTTAGATAACGTAATTGATGTTAATCATTATCCTGTTCCAGAAATTAATATAGCATCAAAAGATTCTCGACGGATAGGATTAGGCGTAATGGGCGTTGCCGATCTGTTATACAAGCTAAGAATTCCATATAATTCTCAAGAAGGATATGAGTTTATGGGCAAATTATCCGAAGCTTTGTCTTACTATTCAATGGAAGAAAGTGTAGCACTTGCGCAATCACGTGGTGCATTTCCATTGTGCTCAAAGACAGAATTCCCTGATGGAAAGATCCCAATTTCAGGTTACTATGAAAAGGCAAAACATTCACATTCTTATGACTGGGATGCACTGATCGCAAAAATCCAAAAATATGGAATAAGAAACGTGTTAACTACAACTGTGGCACCAACTGGTACATTGTCAATGATTGCTGATTGTTCCAATGGAATGGAACCAACATTTGCTTTAGTGTTCGAAAAGAGAGTAACAGTTGGAAGATTCTTTTACACAAATAAGATATTCGAGCAAGTTCTAAAAGAAAACGGACTTTACAGCGACGAACTTCTAGCAAAGATTGCCGATAATTACGGTTCTGTTAAAGGAATTGACGAGATACCAGAATGGATACAAAATATCTTTGTTACAGCGATGGACATACACTGGTCTGATCATCTTATGGCTCAGGCAGTATGGCAAGACTGGATTGGTAACGCAATTGCAAAGACAATCAACATGCCAAATGATGTCTCTGCAGAGGACGTCAAGGCTGCATATCTACTAGCACATGAGATTGGACTTAAAGGGATTACAGTCTATCGTGATGGTTCTAGACACCAACAGGTTCTTCACATGACAAGCGATAACGCAGAAAAGACGTTCGAGGTTCCTGCCACACAGTATCTTTATGATTACATCCAAGATAATATCTCTAATCCGTACATCTCGAAGCAGATACATGAGGCATTAAAAATAGCACCACCACAAGAAAAACCAAGAGAAGTTATAATAGAAAAAGACGGTAACATAGAGGAAAATCTGTGTCCTACATGTAAGAATAAACTGGTACTAATAGAAGGTTGCAGTATTTGTATTGAATGTGGATATAGCGGTTGTACATCTGGATAAATCAATTTCAATGGAAATCTAGACTCTATATACTATCAACTCAAAAAATAAATTTTCGAATTTTTCTATGCTAACACTAATTCTTGCAGAATCAGCATTAGAAATTGTACCTAAGGAATTACAAAATCATGCATCCGTGACTTCATATTGTAAAAGGAATAAAAAAAATCCATCTGATATATTACTTGATAATTCATGGCATTTTTCTGCAATGAAAGGAATTAAAAATGAAATAAAACGTGGGCGACCTGACATCATACATCTTACACTTTTAGCAATATGTAATACACCGCTATATAGAAAAAAGAAACTAACCGTGTTTGTTCATACTATTAATGATCAAGTTATTTCTATATCAGACGACATTAGATTACCAAAATCATATCATCGGTTCCAAGGATTAATTGAAAAATTATTCAAACAAAACAAGATCGAGGCAGATAATACAACATTACTTGAATTACATGATATGACATTTGAAGAATTGCTAGCAAAGATTAAACCTAGTAAAACATTTGGATTCTCAACTACAGGAAGTAAAAGTACATTTCAGGATGTGGCACAAGCAATAACTGAAGATTCTTGTATTGTAGTCGGTGGATTTCAAAAAGGGCATTTTAACGAAAAAACTCTAAACCAGTTTAACGAATTGAAATCACTACATTCTGATTCTTTGGAGGCGCATATAGTGGCAAGCAGAATTCTATATGAATATGAAAAAACCATTTTTATTTAGGAAGAAATTTTTTCCCCTTTATGCAGTCATAGTATAGCCTGGTTAGTATTCGGGGTTTCCAACCCTGTGACGCGGGTTCGAATCCCGCTGACTGCATTTATAATTAATTTTTTTAGAAGGTTTGTTGTAGAAAACTATGAAAAGCTCAAAAAAAGAAATGGCCACACAACGAATCCTAAGTTTATTTAATAGCGCGGTTTCAAACGTTCGCAATGATCCTAAACTAGCGGAAAGACAAGCACAGGCTGCAAGAAAAATATCTATGAAATTTAAAATAAAAATGCCATGGTCTATACAATCAAGTTTTTGCAAAAAATGTAAAAAATTCATTGTACCATCTGTAACCTCAAAAGTTAGGATTGGACGAAGTAATGTAAAATCTATACGTATAACTTGTAATTTCTGTAATCACACATACAGAAAACTAATAGATCAATGATTTATAAAACGACTATCAAATTTTTTAACAGATGGCAAAAGTCTATGATGTACCAGCAGATGAACTGATCTCAAGATTAACTAATGTACTAAAAAATGAAGAAATTCCTGCTCCTAATTGGGCAATGTTTGTAAAAACTGGTGCACATGCAGATAAACCACCACAGAAATCTGATTGGTGGTATACAAGATGTGCCTCAATACTGCGTAAAATTTACCTTCACGGTCCTCTTACCGTAAATGATCTTAGAACAATTTATGGTGATGGGAAAAGAAAAATGTATTATGGTGCCAGGCATCACAAAGATGCAAGCGGTGCAGTAATCAGAAATGCAATTCATGGTCTTGAAAAACTAGGTTATCTTGAGAAGGTTGAAAAGAAAGGTAGCGTTATTTCTCGTCAAGGAATGCAGAAACTAGACAAACTCTCTACTGAGATTCTTAATGAGCTGATCAAGGCTAAACCAAAACTCAAAATTTACTCTTAGTGATTTCATGACTAGTCCTAATGATGACCATTCAGGACAGCCTACAGAAGAACAGATTAATGCACAAAAAGAAATAATGTTAAAACAAATTCTTTCATCAGAAGCTAGATTGCGTCTTAATAATGTAAGAATGGTAAAACCTGAACTTGCAAATCTAGTTGAAAACTATCTAATTGGATTATCCGCACAAGGAAAGGCGCAAGGACAAATTACAGATCAACAATTAAAGCAAATTTTATTGTCAGCACAGCAACCAAAACGTGAATTTAAAATTAATAGAGTATGATCTCAAGAAAATATAATTAGGGGTAAAAACGGTCAATCTTCATGAAAGCAGTTGTATATCGTGAATATGCACCAGACGATGATTATTCTAAAATTCTCAAGGTTGAAGATATTGATGATCCAAAACCCAAACCAAATGAGGTTGTGTTAAAACTAAAAGCAGCAGCACTCAACTATAATGACATTTGGGGAATGAGAGGACAACCAATTGCAATACCATTACCTCATGTATCTGGTTCAGATGCAGCAGGAGATGTTGTTGAAGTTGGAGAAGATGTTCAAAATATTAAAGTTGGTGATAGAGTTGTAACTCATTCAAATCTTGCATG
>Ga0310344_10004118_pt1 | contig 10813 bp, 8 predicted proteins | sample HC15DNA20200_MG_FD_203801 | JGI IMG/M metagenome (GOLD analysis project Ga0310344, IMG submission 203801) | Marine microbial communities from station ALOHA, North Pacific Subtropical Gyre - HC15-DNA-20-200_MG | ecosystem: Environmental > Aquatic > Marine > Oceanic | place: Pacific Ocean: North... | reverse complement strand
AGAATACTAACCCTTGTCTGACGCTGAGTTATAAGCCCTAAGTGGTGCCAGGTTCGGTCATCGCTCTGAAATCAAGGATGCGATCAATCTCATCCTTGTCGACGAGATCGTCCTCCACGACTAGCTCACGCAGTGTTCGGTTTTCTTTAAGCGAACGCTTGGCAAGTTCGGCTGCTTTATCGTAACCAATCACAGGAGCCAACGCGGTGGCGAGGGCGGCTGTTGCTTCGGCGTTGTGGCGCGCTCGTTCCTCATCTGCCGTTATTCCGCAAACACACCGGTCAGTGAACTCACTGCATACCGTGGATAGGATCTGGATGCTTTCCAAGAGATTATGGGCCATGACGGGGATCATGACATTGAGTTCCAGGCTCCCGGACTGTCCGCCGATGACAATGGCCGCGTCGTTACCAATCACTTGGGCGCACACCTGACACAGCGATTCAGCCATGACCGGGTTCACCTTCCCCGGCATGATGGAAGATCCGGGTTGGACTGCCGGCAGTGCGATCTCCCCCAGCCCAGTACGTGGGCCCGAAGAGAGCCAACGGAGATCGTTCGCAATCTTCATGAGGCTGACCGCCACGGTGCGGAGGGATCCACTGGCTTCTACCACTGCGTCGCGTGCACTCTGTGCTTCAAAGTGATCAGAGGCTTCTTTGAAGTCTATATCAAAAAGTTCACTCAAGACTCTCGCAACACGACTGCCAAATTCGGCGTGCGTGTTTATACCGGTGCCGACAGCGGTGCCGCCAATCGCGAGTTCGGAAAGCGATTCGCGAGTAGACTTCACACGGCGGATACCATTCGCGACCTGGCTCGCATATCCTCCGAACTCCTGACCCAGCCGAATAGGCGTTGCATCCTGCAGGTGTGTCCGGGCAGCCTTAACCACGTCATCAAACTCTTCAGCTTTATCAGTCAGTGCATCGTGAAGCACACAGAGTGCTGGCAGGAGTTCTCGTTCAATGGCTACTAGTGCCGACACATGCAACGCCGTTGGAATCACATCGTTGGACGACTGACCCATGTTTACGTGGTCATTGGGATGCACGGGAATACGAGACCCTACTTCACCACCCACGAGTTGGATTGCCCGATTCGCTATCACCTCATTCGCATTCATGTTCGTTGAGGTGCCGGATCCAGTTTGAAAGATGTCTAATACGAAATGCTCATCGAGGTCGCCGACCATCGCTTCCTCAGCTGCTTGCTCAATTACAGCTCCAATTTCGTGATCAAGGAGACCAAGCTCTTGATTCACTTTCGAAGCGGCGAGCTTTATCGCTCCCAACGCTTGAATGAACCCGCGGCCGAACTGCAGGTTTGAGATAGGGAAATTTCGCCTAGCTCGTTCCGTCTGGGCACCATACAGACAATTCGATGGAATGTGCATCTCACCCATCGAATCTTTCTCGATCCGGTGATTTCCGGTCACTCGAGGTTTCTCCTAGTACGTGGGTGTAGGTGTGAAGGCATCGGGTTTACTCTGTCGCCTAGAACTCAATCCGATCGCCGACACGAACACCGTTAGCTTCAAACCAACCCTGGTTCATTTCGAGGGCGTATGTCATAGGTGCCTTCGACATATGTGTGTCAGTGACCTGTGGCTCCATTTGCTGGATGTCGACAATTCGCCCTTCCCGATCTGCGTATGCAATATCAAGAGGAATTAGCGTGTTCTTCATCCAGAACCCTCGCGTTTGCTCGGTCGTGTAGACGAAAAGCATACCATGGTTTTCCTCCATCGACTCGCGAAACATCAGTCCACGTGAGTGTTCCTCCGGCTCATCCGCAATCTCTACCTGGATCTGGATACCCGCCACCCGAATTGGAACGCGAATATCCAGCGACGCGCCCGTCTCTTCCACCACAGCGGGATCCTGTCTGTCCAAACCAGTATCGCGGATCCCTGTGTCCACTGATCCACACGCCAACAAACCAGTTGTGACGAACCCTAACACCCATTCTCGTATGTTTTTCATCTTCTCAAGCCATATACGGTGAACAACAAAGAAAAAATGCTGCGAACGCCGCTCTCCAGACCACCAATCATAACCTACCCGTGGTCCCTCCCTGGTCAGCGGGATACAAGCTCAAGCTATATTTCGTTTCGTGACCAAGGCTGATTCAGCCCACTTAAAAGTAGCAGATGAAGTAGTGCTGGGGAACGAGTTGCCAGACCGCATGACATCTTTATCTTCTCAACAACATGAGACTGGGTCTCCGGACCCTCGATTCAACATTTTACCCCTAGACAAAATGACCGATGTCGTCACGCGCCGACCGCCCCTTGGGTGTGCTGCCATAACGCTTAGCCTTTTCCGGGCTGCGCTTCAGAAACACCAACTCCCAATCACAAACCAGCGTGAAATAGTAGCACGAACACTCTTTGCTTCCGGCCAACTATTATCGGCCGACGAGATCATCGAACGTCTACGAGATGAGGGTTCACATGTAGGGAAAGCCACGGTCTATCGAACACTAGGTCTACTGGTTGAGGTCGGGCTCGCTAGTGAACACGACTTTGAGGAAGGCTTCAAGCGATATGAGACACGCATCGGACCTGCACGCCATGATCACCTCATTTGTACGTTGTGTGGTGTGGTCGAAGAGTTCCAACGTGATGACTTGGATCGCGTGCAATCCGAAGTGGCTAAACAGCAAGGGTTTCGCGTTCTGACGAGACAATTCAAACTCTATGGACTTTGTGCTCAATGCGATGAGAGATCCAGCGAGGCACTGCGTTAACTTAACTAAATTCTACAGGGAGGTTCCACTGAGCTCTCCACACGAGCATCTCTGCAGGTTACTGGCCGATCGGTCATTTCGACTGGGGGATTTCACACTCTCTTCCGGACAACGAAGCGATTATTACATCGATTGTCGAACTACAACGATGCATGCTCAGGGCCAAGTGCTCATCGGAGAGGTTGGGCTGGATGCGATCCGAGCCACTAATCTGAAGCCGGACGCAATTGGAGGACTCACGATGGGTGCCGACCCCGTAGCCTATGCGATCGCAGGAGAAAGCTGGCGCGCGGGCAATCCACTCCATGCATTTTCGGTCCGAAAGGAAACAAAGCAATATGGGGAAGGTCGACTTATCGAGGGTTGTTTCGAGCCTGGCGCAAGTGTGATTGTCGTCGAAGACGTCATCACTACGGGCGGTTCAGCACTTAAGGCGTGCGAGGCGGTGGACCATGCCCGTGGCAAGGTCCTTGGCGTACTCAGCTTGGTCGACCGCGAGGAAGGGGGTCGGGCTGCGCTAGAAAAAACCGGCCTCGAAACCATTGTTCTTTACACGGCAAGCGACTTGCGTGCGTGCGTGCAGACGACATCAGATACCGTGGGAGAAGATACCCCTTAGACCGCCCTTTTCTACGTTCCCACTACTGATATCTCAACTAAAAGCCAGGCCCACTAATACTGAACTGCCACATCCAGTTCTTATCAGGTCGCCCGAAGGGGCGAACAAAGTCAATCTCCCCTATAGCAAACCCGAAAAGATTTGCGCGCAAGAGAAGACCTGCGCTGCTAACCCAGTCACGATCTCCGAAGCTGCATGGCTGGCCTTGGCAATTAGGATCACCGGCTGTACTCCACGCTTTACCGACGTCGTAGAACGCTCCAATCTCTACCGGCGGAGCCCCTGGGGCAGAAATAACCCCAATTCCACCTATAAGCGGAAGCCTTAGCTCAATGTTCCCAACCGCGATACGACTTCCAATGAGCTGCTCAATTACAGGACAGTTGAAAAAGCCTGTCTGAGCGGCTGGGCTTTGGCATTCTACCCGCGCATCAAAGGAGGTGTTTTGATAACCTCGCACGAGCTGTGGCATACCAAGGTACATACGTCCGAGACGACCATCGGAACCGTCAACACCCCAGCGCCCGATATGGAGAGCACGCCCTGCAAGCGTGAAGGGTTTTATTCTAAAATATCGACGCAGGTCACCCTGCATTGTGACGAAATTCAAGGAACCGAGGGCGGGCTCAACCTCTAGTCGGAACCGTTGACCCATCATGGGGCTGGTTCCTCCATAAATTGATGAATCGTAGACAAGAGCGGCACTCGCGGTACCAAAGAGTAAACTTTGTGGGGCACAGCTCTGGAAGAAGATTTCAGTGCTCGCACATCTGGGAAGATCCGTCTGTTCCTGATATAACAACTCACCCGTCCAAAAATCTTGTCCATACCGCTCAATGTTAGCGGCAAAATCAAGTTGACGAGCTGATCCTGAAAACTCGATCCTTGAGTTTCGATTGAATGGATAGGATACAATACCCGTAATCTGGCGATTGATCTCAAAGAAGCGAAGCTCGGTTATTTCGACCGCTTGGCGACCCTGGTATGTCCCGGTTTGATACCCAAACTGTCGCAGCACCATGGGAACTTGACCACCGATGACTGCCCAGTTCCAGCGCGACGACAGGTTTTCGTACCCCACCAGCGCCGCCGTCCCCTGGAGCATATTGCCGAATGACGTATTAATGTTGAGGAGCGTCTGCAGGGTCTTGTTACCCATCAGGTCGGACCAGTAAGCACTGGCGCCAGCGGCGAAAAAAGTGCCGAAATCGCTGGCCCCAAATGCTAGGGTCGGGTTTGACACAAAGTCGAGACCGAGCGAGGACTCGTAATCAGTATCTTCGAATGTAATCGGATCCACCAACCCCAATCGGGCATTTTGGAGGATCTGAGGGTGGTCAAGCGATACGCGCTCGACCGGTGGAATCACTGACGCATCGACTTGTACAAGCATGTCCGGTGCAGGCTCACCCACGAGCACTTGGGGATCGTCAATGACGTAGATTTCGTAACTGAACGGGCCACCTTTATTAACACTGAAGGCAACTTCACCTGTCTCTTTGGCAACCGAGATCGCTGGACTAATGCTGCTTAGCCCACTGACACCGGTCCATAAATCGGTTATCAGATGAAGCTCTCGAGTTTCCATATCGAGCCGATATAGGTTCGAGATCCCATCATGGTCCGATACGAAGTAGAGGTTTTGACCTTCGGGGGACCATTGAGGATTGAAGTTCCGGAATTGATCATCAAACCCTGGAAGTGCCTGTATATCACCCGTCTCGAGGTCGTAGAGTGCGATCTGATAAGGTCCGGCAACCAACAACTCAAGATCAGTCGTAAACCGATCTGTCGTGAATGCTAGGTAACGACCGTCCGGCGACCACGATGGTTGTAGATCAGCATATTTATCAGCGGTCAGTCGGGAAATTTCTTCTGTCTCCAAATCTACGATATATAGATCCGTATAACCGTTCTGGTGGCCCGTAAAAGCAACCCGGGTCCCATCCGGAGACCAAGTTGGCGTATAGGCTTCGCCGACCGGGTTAAGTCTGACTTCATGGGCAATTTCCCCGCCCTCTAGAACATCTAGAACGCTGATCACAGCATCCCCACCACTCACCCCCGCCACAACGAAATGGCGCCCGTCTGGGTTCCATTCCCCGGCTGAGCTTACGAACTGAAGGCTCTCGAAGTGCGGGTCCACCACATTTTTCGTAAGACGACGCTTCACTTCTCCGGTGCGAGCATCAGCGAGAAACATCTCGATCGAGAACAGATCACGTTCGGACATGTAAATAATTTCGTCGCCGTCCGGACTAATGGCGGGCCCAAGATTGAGAATCCCATCCTCTCCCTCTGGCTCATATACCACTCGACGGCCGTATGCATCCGGGCCCTGGGTCTCGTTCCGCGCCTCGGAAAAGTATGACTCTGTTTCGTTTCTCCAGCGGTTGGAGAGATCATTGATCGGTACTTCAAGCACCATCTCGATCGAACCAAACGGATCTCCCGTCCGGCCCGCGAGGTTGAGAATTTGTCCAATCTTCTCATCGCCAAACGTGCCACCAAGATAAGACCAGACGGCGTGTCCATAACGGTAGGGGAAGTACTGCGGATCGTTAAGGTCAGGTATATTGGGGAACCCATCCTCTAGATCCAGCGCATCACGCATCCACATGGTCGTGAACGGGTCAATGGGCCCAATCGATAAGTATTCCGCCATCCCTTCGATAAACCAAAGCGGCAAGCGCATGGCACCAGGTATGTCGAGACTTGGGCCTCCTGTCCCCTGCCCCGTGATATCGAACTGAAACGCATGCACCAGTTCATGTCCGAGAAGATGATCAGTCTCACTAAGCGAGACCATCATCGGCATCACCAATCTTCGCTTCAAGATTTCCGTGAAACCCTGTGTCCCTTCATCGATGAATTGACCGGAAGTATTGGTCTGCTCGAAATCTGAGTGGTCTGCGTAAAGAACAATAGGCTGTCGCTGACGGAATTCATGGTCAAAAACGCGGGACAGGCGAGCATACCAGCGCTCAGCTTGACGTCCCAGGCTCCGAGCGGCTTCAGCCTCTACTTCGTAGTAGTAGACATCGAAATGCTCGGTCTTCAACACCTCCCAATCGAAGGATTGATAGACCACTTTATTACGCCCAAAATATTGGCCTGCTTGTGCGTCAAGCGACTCGACCACCGGCCCTGTCGAGGCACCCAAAATGCCAAGCAAACCAGCTATCAGACTTCTCCGAAACATCCAAACCTCCAAATAGTGCAATGCGTTGACACAATCTCTCCTATAAGAGGACTTGGGCGCCAGATGGCTTCTGACCCAAATCCGTCCAGTCAACGCTTCAGGTCTGTACTTTGCAACGTAAGATGTCTTTTATTTCCACTTCACTTCATGACTATATGATAATGACGACCCCATGGCGCTTACGTCACTCGGAGCATCGACGTACGAAACCGTCTAGAGTGTCAGCTGCGCGACGGGCCTCTTCGGGCTCACGGTAGGGGCCCGCAACCACACGGTACCACCCATCATTGTGTTCCACACGCGAGGCAAACCCTGCTCGCTCAGTTTCAACCCTCCTCGATTCTGCCGCATCGGGGTCGCGAAATGAGGCTACCTGCACAACCACACACCCACCACGAACTGATACTAGATCACCCCCCGGCTTCAGAATTGTGATTAACACCCGCGCAGTCCCGGGTCCAATCATGCCCAGTGCCCTCGCACCGGCTCGCGAGACATCAAGAATTCGGTTCTTCACAAATGGACCGCGATCATTTACCACAAGTTCAATGGATAGGTTGTTATCGCGATTATCGACACGGATACGGGTGCCAAACGGCAAGGCTTGGTGGGCAGCCGTCATTAAATCCATATCATAAACTTCACCCGATGCGGTTAGCCGGCCGTGGAAAGGGTCACCGTACCAAGAGGCCACCCCTGTCTGGGTCCAACCAATTGGGTAAGAGTCTGTGCTGGGGGAACCGGCTGGCACTACGGAAGCCGTACGGGCCGAACAACCAGCGAATGTGAGACAGAGGACAATGATGAGAATGCGGTCGAGAACGGGTAATAGGTTTCCATTGCAACCCCAGGATTTCGAAGCAAAATAGCAGTTCGATCCCTGAAAAACGTTGCTAATCTCATGACACAGTTTAGACAGAAAAATGGTCACACGTCCAACCACTCACTCATAAGACACCTTCCTCCCAAGGGCCCCATATACCCAAGGTGTAACTGAGGTTTCCGGGATCATCCAAATCCAGATCCCCCTGAATATTCACAAACAGTGTCTGGCCATCAGGGCTGAAACATGCACCGGCGAATTCCCTGTTATTGAGCACATTCTGAGCGAACGGGAAGATTTCTCCATCCGGAGTTAGGCCGCGCATGTATGTCACACCTGAGTTGTCCTCGCAGATCAAGATTCCACCACGCGGGCTCACGGTGATATTGTCCGGCCGGTTGAGTACATCTACAGAAGGGGATTCAAACACAAGCACGAGCGCTTCCGACTCGGGCACGTAGCGCCATACTTGACCCAACTCGGCGTCGCCCCCGGTCGAATCATGGAAGTAGACGCTATCGTCATCAAACCAACATCCTTCGAGTCGAGAGAATCGCGCAGCGCCGTTAGTATATCCCTGAAAGAAGACGGCGGAAGGTTCGTGATCGGCCTCGACCGGGTCGGGATCACGTATAGGAAGCCATTCGACATCGAGCCACTCACCCACCCGTTGATTGGACCGCATATCTGCCTGTGGGCGTCCTTTTACAGCCATCATCTCCAAAAGCCCACCTTCCGAAAGAACACCAGGGGTTTCTGGTTGAAAACGGTAAAAACCAGAGCGGCGGTGACGATCAAAATCTTCCGTTTCATAAACAAATCCGGTGCGCGAATCTACCGCTATAGCCTCGTGCGCGAAGCGGCCCATGGCTCGAAGGGGAACAGCTTTTTCTGGAGCATCCGCATCGACACGAACTTCGAATATGTATCCATGCGGAACGGTCCAACCCCGCGGTGTTCCCTGCGCAGACTCCTCACAACTGAGCCAGCTGCCCCAGGGAGTAGGACCACCTGCGCAATTGATAAACGTACCACCGAGGCTGACAAAATCTCGTTCGAGCGTTGGGCAGCCATCAGAGTCAATTCTCACGTCGAGGGTAGTCGTGCCCCCACCGGCGAGAGGGTCGTACGCCAGGTCAGGACTCACTAGGGGTGGAGTTCGACCTGGCAAGTTAGAATCCTCGTGATTTCTCACCAATCGAATCACGCGATCTGTTCGCGGAAAGACCGCCATACCATCATGTGCACGAGGTGTCAGGGCCCCGTCTGACATCAATTGCCCTTCTACACTCAAAACCGTGTAGCGAAACCCCGCAGGCAGGGCAATCTCGGGACCGACCTCGACGAGCGGACCATACCCAGCGACACTCCTACTCTGTCTATTCGTCCAAGAAGGCTGCCCACACGCCAGGAGTCCCGAAAGGGACGGGGCCAAAACTGTTGCCCCGGCATAAAACCCCGCCTTACGAACGAATCCACGCCTTCCCACACCAACAGACGCGTTGTCGACCTGCGCAGGAGTGCTGGCCGGTCTAGGATCATCTTCATGAAGAGTCATTGATGATGCCTTGAAATCGAAGGCTGGAAACCAGCCGCGTTAGAGTGCAGCCGCGTCAGCGACTTTTTCATATATTGTATAATAGTTTGAAAGTGGCACAGGCAAAAAAGACACGCCTGACCGCGTCTGCGATTCCAATCCGAGAGGTACGCATGCTGTATTCAAATGTGCGATTCATTTTAACAGCGGTCTTTTTGGGGACTCCATCCTTAGCTGTAGCTCAAGATTTTACGGACTTCTGTCCTGATGGCAACGAGGAGACTGACGCCGCTGTGGTTGGCTATGTTACCGATCCAGATCTTAACACAGGGGTGCCAGGTGTTTCTGTTGCAGCAAGTTGGGTTCAAGACGGAGCACGGCGCCGCATCGTAGCGGATGCCAACGGAGATGGACTCTTCATTCTCTGCGGGCTTCCACAAGAGAGTGAAGTTTCACTGCGCGCCTCCTTCGGTGACCGACGAGGGTCAGCTGTGCCATACACGACTTCCGCAATCCTAGCTCAGCAAGACCTTACCTTGTCTCTCACTGCGGACAACGAAGAAGAAGAATTTGATAAAGAAGTCGGATCGCTCGCAGGAGGTGGGTCGGGACGTGCGTTTAGCGCTGATGTCATTCGGGCAGAAGATCTCGTCTACCTTCCTGAAATGAGCGTATACCAGCTCTTGCGGCAGCATCAACGAATTCGCTTCGACCGGTTCACCGGGATGGGTGAAGTCATCTTGTTCGACCACGTGGTCTCTACAAGCCTTAATAACGGCCGCTTCACCACGGTCCAGGTCCTAGTCAATGAACGACCGCAAGGCGATGGCGTCTCGGTTGTTCGAGGGCTGTCGATCGACGAGGTCCAAAGAATTGACATCTTGTCTCGCTCCGAGGCGAGCGCACGGTATGGGGGTGATGGCTGGATTGGTGCAATCGTGATTACTACAAAAGACCGCTAAACCACCGTCACCCCGGCGACTCCGGACCGAGATCTAACGTTTCTTATTCCCCTGGCATCGGGGTCGCCACCAGGACCGCCGTTACAAAAAGAATTGCCAACCCTCCAACCAGTTCGATAGCCACGGTCAAAGGCAGTCGACCGGATCCATGCGATGCTTGCACGCGGTTCTGTGCTCGCTTCCAATGAAACGCACCGAAACCGAGCACAATGAGTAACAACGCTAATTTTAGACTCAAGCGCTGACCGTAAGGTGAAGTCCACATCGACGATATTTGATCCACATGGACCCATGAGGCGAGAAGCCCCGTGACACCAATAGCGGCGGCAGAAGCCAAAGCCAGTGGCGAGAAAGACGCGATCCACCCGATGAGGTCAGCTTTCGGAACGTGGCCGCCGCGACCTTTGGCAACCACAACTGTGCCCGTTATTACAAACAGTGTTCCAAGCCACACGCCCGCAGCCATCACATGTACAAAATCTCCAATCACGAGAGCAACCGTCCAGCGCTCTGACCCATAAGCGTGGCCGGAAAAAGCAGGAGTGAGCGCGAGCACAAACACGGCCAGTCCTGCTAGAATCCAGAGTGTGGATGGAAATTTTTTGCTACGATTTCCTGCCGCGATGAAGGCGAACAAGGCAATGATGCCGAAAACAGCTTGCCAGGCCCATGCTTGTCCCCACGTGGTGCTCCCTACCAATAGCGAAAGCTCACTTGTCAATGACGCGTAGGGGTCGCGAAATACCGCGAACTGGGCCGCGAGTCGTCCCAATGATCCTATAAGTAACAGGCAGATCGCAAAGACTCCAAAGTGGGCGGCACCTACCACGACATCGTAGGAATCCGGATCATCGGGCGACCGGGTACTCAGCGGGTGTTTTGGGAGGATAAGGCCACGAAATACAAGTGATCCTACAGC
>Ga0310344_10004117_pt1 | contig 10813 bp, 9 predicted proteins | sample HC15DNA20200_MG_FD_203801 | JGI IMG/M metagenome (GOLD analysis project Ga0310344, IMG submission 203801) | Marine microbial communities from station ALOHA, North Pacific Subtropical Gyre - HC15-DNA-20-200_MG | ecosystem: Environmental > Aquatic > Marine > Oceanic | place: Pacific Ocean: North... | reverse complement strand
TTAGCCCGGCCCGGCCGTTACGCTCACGCGCGTCGTCCGGATAAAAATCGTACATCGGCACGACCACCACGCCGTAACGCTCGACAAACTTTTGGATAAAAGCATCATCCGTCACAACATCCGCTTGCTTGAAGGTAAAAACTGAAAAGAAGCCGGCTTCAGGTTCGGTCCAATGGAAGCGATCCCGAAACTGGCCAAGTTCGTCTTCCAATCCGTCCAACAAAATCCGTCGATTCTCTCGGTAAATGGCCAATTTCTCTTCCGCCACCGGCCACAGAGACGGTCGAATCGAACCATCGTCTTGCCGTAGTAAGGCTTCGAACGAGCGCAACGCGTGAGGATTCTGAAATAACACGTCGGCACTCGCCTCCGTCAGAAGCAAATCCGTCAAATCAACCATTTCGCCATCAGCGATTTCGATCACTGCTTCAGTGTAGGCAAAGCCTACCCGTGGGCCGGGCAATCCAATTTTGGATCCCGTAAAGAGATGCACCGTTTGGGTCGGATCGAGCGTCATAAATGGCATCGGTCGTTCGCTCGGGTCTGCGTAGCTAATGTATAGATACGGTGCATCTTCCACCACTAGCACCCTCTCATCCTGAGCAATCTTCAACAATGCGCGTCGTCGTTCTGCACCAAACGAAAATCCGGCCGGATTGTGTCCATCCGGCACGGTGTAATAAAACGGCACAAAATACCCATCTTCTCGCGCTTGATTGATCTGTGCCCGAAATTGAGCAGGGTCTGGCCCCTCAGCGTCCATATCAACGCTGTAGATGGCCGCATTTTGATTCAGTGTGGAGCGTGCCAAGAAACCCGCATAAGTAGGTGCATCGGTAATGTACGCTAATGCCTGACCCGGTCGTTCAAACGTCGAACACAACAAAGCGATCCCTCCAGTCGCCCCGACGGTGGGAATTAGCCGCGCTGGATCCATGGCGAGACCCCAGTCGGCGCCATACACCGTTGCAAAAGAATTCCGGGGGCTCAGGGGACCAAGGGTGTCCGTGTACGCGTACATTTCTCGCAAGTATTCCGGGATCAAATCTCGGTCATTGACGCCGTCAACGTCCCTCAAATGAGCAAACCACCGGTTGGTCGCTTCGAGAAATGATGTCGGGTCGGTGACCTCAGGATGGGGGTAGCCTGCCCCGAGATGATGGATACGAAGGCCCTGCTCTTCGGCCTGCGCGCGTAGGCCCGGTAACGATGCAGCCATCTTTCGGGTTACCGATACCGGCTGCAGGCGAATCTCCGCCGCCTTTAGATTCTTATCATTCGTCACTGTTGAACTAGATTGCTTATACGCCATCTATTTTACGGAGATTCGTTAAGTTTGACCCTTGCCCGGAACGTGCCTGACAATGGCCCCTCTAACACGGAGGTTTTATTGCGTGCCCGATCTGATTACGACACTCGACGAATTCGAAGACGAATACCACAAAGGCATCGGCGTCACGTTGCCATCCCGGGGAAGCCGCGAAGCGAGCCTCGATAATATCCAGCGTTTCGGTGACGGCGTAGGTGACTACAACCCGTTATGGCGTGACGAAAGTCACGCGGCGGCAAGTCGCTACAAAGGCATTACCGCGCCGCCAATGTTTATATATGGAGCAAGCCTTGGTATCAGCGCCGCGATCAATGGCGCTATCGATCCACAACGTCTTACGTCGGCTAACTTTCCGATGAACTATGCCGGGGGTGAGATCACTTTCCATCGACCTATTTGGCGCAGCGATCGGATCCACGCTGTGGAATCCATCGTCAACGTCACTCGTAAGCAAAGCGAACGCATCGGGCCCTTTCTCATCTGCACGGCAATGGTGGAATACTTCAACCAACGCCAAGAATTGGTAGCAACCAAACTCACCAATATGGCCCGGTACAAGAATCTCGGTGGTGGACGAACTATCGAATATGATCGCGAAACCAAGACCAACATCATTGAAGAAGCTCCCGATCCGTTAGTGTGGGAACGTACGCGACGTGGGACCGAGCCACGGCCGTGGGAAAGCGTGACCGAAAACGAAGAACTTCCGACTCTGCATAAGGGAACCTACACCGTCACCGAACTCTTTCTGTTTACCCATGGCGTCGTTGGGACGGGAAGGAGTCCCCGTGCCTATCTCGAAGCCGAGGACTCCACCGACCTAGGTGGTGGCGGCAGGTACGATACAAAGCACGCTCAAGATAGACGCAACATGCCGGGACAGTTTGACTGGGGGCCTCAACGCGTCTGTTGGTTATGCCAAATGGCAACCGACTGGGGCGGCGACGACGCAATCGTGAAATCGTTGAACACGCGAGTACGCCATCCCAATGTAGTCGGCGACACCAACACGATCTACGGAAAGGTTGCCCGAAAATATCAGGCGGATGGAGAAAACCTTGTCGACCTCCAGATTTGGAACGAAAATCAGGCCGGTCTCGCGACGGCGGAGTCTGTTGCAACCGTCGCTCTTTCAGCGTGAGCTTTATCGGTCAATACGGCGATTTCAATTGGGAGATTGAAAACGGTGAACTTATCGTGGAAAGCCGATTTCGGAAGATCGGATTTCTTAAACGGTACACAGAACCCATTCATGCGACGCACGCGGAGCAGGCCCAATATCAAGCGGAAGGTCGAATTAACTTGGATCGTGAAGCGCTTGATCTCTTAATCAACGAGAAAAGGGAGCCCTCCGCTACATCCTAAAGTTCTCTAGCGTCCAACCACTATCTCTCGCGATCCATTTAGATGCTGGTTAACTTCAATTCGGCACTCACGTTAGCGCGGCACCAAGGTGTTTCCAGAAGATTCGGAGCCGATTCTAACGACGCCTCGATGTGAATAGCATCGGATCAAAAAGGATTCGTCCATGGAACATCTCGGCATGAATCGTCAGCACTCTCCTCAACGCAAACCGTCCCAGGAATGGCTATCGAATCCAGCCGCGTTCGGGTTTCTCCTCAGATAACATGCCGGTATACCGGTTGATCGATTCTCGATGCCGACGCCAACCCGGAACGTGTTGATCCATCAGCGCGTTGAAACCCGGACCATGGTTAAGTTCAACCAAGTGACAAAGCTCATGGGTGATGACATAAGACGTTAGTTCTCTGGCAAGTTTAACCAAGTGCGTGTTGAGCGATATCCGACCTGATGCAGAACAACTGCCCCACTGCGATCGCATGAATGAGTGTCTCCATTCCGGCACCCGGGCAACCCATGGAACCCGCGATGTGGCCTCGTCCATTGCGGAGGACAACACGGTATCCGCTTGTCGCCGATACCAGTTCCAAACGGCCGCTTTGGGTTCATCACCGTCGCCAAGATGGATCCTCAGTATCGCGCCGCGGTCCTCAACATAACCGCCACCGTCTCGACAAAAATCCAGTTCTTTGGTCGCGCCTTCGAATTGAATTATCGAACCGGAGAGATACTCCTCAGGGTACCAATAAGGAATTTCGCTCACGGCCCGTTCGGAGCGGTACCGAACCCATCGTGAATGATCCATAACAATCGAGCGAACCTCGTCCATAAGCAGACCCGGTGGCGCATCAACGCACAGCGAACCATCAGCTCTAAAACTCATGCCGACCCGGGTTCGTCGGCGGCTATTCCGTCGAATATCCACGGTAACCGGGAGCCCTCGAATATCTACCTGAAACCGTTCGTTCATCAGTATCGCCGTGATGTCGGAGTCATGGTATCCGGTTACTGAACGGTTCTCGAATCGACGAACTGGTCTAGTTGAATAAGTCTAGCCACGGCCCCTTTTTTAGGCCCACCTAGACGCGCATAATGATCACTTGTCGGGCGGAAATAGAAGGAGGTGATTTGTGATATCTAAGGTAGGGGGGTCAGGGGTTTACTAACTGACCCCACTCCAATCGGGCAGGGACTTAAACGTCCCTGCCCTACTTAACCAGTGACCATCCTCGGTCGATTGATGATAAACCTTCGCTCGGCCTCGAGCGCTTCAACAAGGTCCTTTGCACTTCGATACGACGAAAGTGCCGCGAGTTGTTTTCGGGTAACTGACATGAGGCCAAACGCACCTTTGTCGGACTGCGTTATCGCATCAGCGGGGGTGATCCAGCGACTATCGACCGTCTCGCCATCATCGTGTCGACCCAATTGCCTCGCGGGGGCTTCGGCGACAAAGAAGCGTGTGTCGAAACGTCTGGGACTTCCCTGCGGCGTCACCCAGCGTTCCCAGTAGTGCACCCGATCAATCGCCAACCTTAGTTGCTCTTTTTCGCAAAGGTCCGCAAGCGTGATAGCGCGATCGTGAACTTGTTGTCGATAGCCGGCGAGTCGCCGCTTGAGCTCCTCTCCGAGATCGTCTAGCCACATTCCCTCGCCATCGTACGCAAGCAACAAGCCGGCTTCCTCAAAACACTCTCTAATTCCAGCGATCCAATAGCCACGCCATTCGTTACCAAGCGCTCGCCGCTGCGATCGTTGACCCACTGAAGGTCCCGTGGACAGAGCGTCATAGCGTTGCAGATGGTCATCGCCGTCAACCCGTCCGCCCGGAAACACATACATGCCTCCGCCAAAGACCGCGCGAGTCGTACGTCGGACCATGAATATCTCGAAGTCATCCAGCGCGCTCCGCACCAACACGATCGTAGCTGCTGCTCGAATGGGTTGTACGTACTGCAATCTTTTGCTGACCCCATTTAGATCGGGGCTCGTGTATAACATACCGCTGGACGTCCGACCGGAGAATCGGGATGAAATTAGCTGTCGAGTTCCCCAGTGTCAGTTACCGGGAAGGGGGTGAAGGAGTCGTTAAGTTGGCGAAAGCCATCGAGGATATAGGCTATGACCAGCTCGACATGTTCGATCACGTCGTCATGGGATATCCGACGGCTACCCGCGCGGCACCTATGTATCCACCACAAATGCCCATTCTTGAAGCGCTCATGACGCTGGCGTTTGTCGCCTCACACACCAAGGAAATCGGGCTCGGCACTGAGGTCCTAGTGCTTCCCCAACGCCAACCGGTACTTGTCGCTAAACAAATCAGCACACTGGATACGCTAACGGGTGGCCGGATCCGTCTAGGGGTGGGCGTTGGTTGGCAAGAATCCGAATACGATGCACTCGAAGAATCGTTCACGGATCGCGGTCGCCGAATGGACCAAGCCATCGCAGTACTACGCTCGTATTGGAGTGACGACCAAGTCGACTATCAATTCGAGGACTACTCATCCACAGCAATGGCCATGGAACCTAAACCTCCACAAGGAAAGAATCTGCCAATCTGGATCGGCGGCAATGCAGATGCTGCACTAAAGCGTGTGGGCGAAATTGGCGACGGTTGGCTTGCCACCGCCATCGAAGATCCAGCGATTGCTCAACGCTGCAAAGACAAAATATCCAGCTATGCCGAAGTCGCCGGGCGAGATCCTGGAGAAATCGGCTACCAGATGATGCTCGACGTACCGCCAAGAGACGACGAAGGAAAAAAGTTCTACCAGAATCTTGACCGTGTCGTCGCGAGAGTCGAGGCTGTTGAACGTATGGGATTTGAATGGGGGGCGCTAAATGCCACCGCGATTTTCCAGGCCGGCGCCCGAAGTATCGACCAGATCATCGATACGCTCGGGAAAGTTCACGACGCCGTCCGCGGTCGATAGCATTCGTCAACGTGCCTCCACGACCATAAGCATTTCGACTCGCGAGGCAACCGGACCTTTCGACAGGTAGACTTGGATTAATGACGCAGATCAATTATCTGGAGCGTGCAGAGTCCGTAACACCTCTCGTTCGCGAGTACGCGGATCTGGCAGAACAGGAACGGCACCTCCCTCGACCCATTGCTGAGGCGTTCGCGGGTCTTGGACTTTACCGTATCGCAGCACCACTTGATTGCCATGGGGCTGACACGGATCCGTTGACCCAAATGCGTGTTATCGAGACCGTATCGGAGGCGGACGGTAGCGCCGGGTGGAACCTTATGATCGGAATCGAGACATTCGGATTGGTCGCGCCCGCGTTGGTCTCCTGTCCCGAATTGATCTCGGATCCCCTAACGATTATGGCGAGCTCGACCGCGGCAGCAGGTCGAGCCGAACGATGCGATGATGGATGGAATGTGTCCGGACAATGGCAGTTCGTCAGCGGTATCCACAATGCCCAAGTATTTGGAGCAACCGTCCGGCTTTATGAAAACGGCGCTACCGTAGACGACGGATTTCACTATGCCATCGTCGAGGAGGGCGATTACGAAATCGTCGACACCTGGAATGTTTCCGGACTGAGAGGCTCGGGATCACACGACGTCCGAATCAACGACGTGATTGTCGACAACAATCGCATCGTCGAACCTATGGGCGGCCACCGCGAACGGTCGGCCCAGCTTCGATTACCGCTAGGGAATCGTCTAGCTTTCAATAAAGTGGCCGTCGGACTGGGTATCGCACGCGCCGCAATCGACGCATTCGTTGAACTCGCTACGTCAAAGACCCCTCGTTTTAACAGCCGCTCCCTGCGTGATCGACCCGCTGCGCAACTCGCCGTAGCCAAGGCTGAAGCAAGATTGCGCGGCGTTCGGGCCGCCGTATTTGAGCAGGTCGATAAAAACTGGTCGTTGGTCGTTGCAGGTGATCCCCTCCCCGAACGCGATCGCGCGCTAGTCCATGTCCTTTGTTCCGACGCAGCCATCGCGATCGCGGAAGTCGTCGACATCGTTGCGACCGCCTCCGGAACAACGGCAAATCAGATCGGGCATCCATTGGAACGACTCGCAAGAGATGCGCGTGTAATCCGACAACACGCCACGGTCGCACCTCAAAACATGGAGGATGCTGGTCGAGTTCTGCTGGGATTGGAGCCTACTGGCATCATGCTTAGGGTCTGACCGATCTGACGGCCGAATCCGGCATCTTGGATCAAATCACAACCGCGTCGTCTCCTAACCTATCTTTTAACCACGTCCTCAACGGGACGTCTTCGTCTGTCGGCGACGTGTAGCCAAAGCCACCGTTTGGACTTGCGCCCAACAACTGCCGCCGAACCGGGTCCGAGTGCTCCATGTAATGCTCAACGGTCATATCGTCCCTCGGTTTCAACCAACGATAGCTGTACCCGTAAAAGAGCACCTTCCGCGTCATGCTCGAGAAATTACGACCTGCCGAATGCCATAACCGCCGATCGAAAAATACCGCGTCTCCCGGTCCGGCCAGTACCGGCATCGCGTCGGGATGATCTGTTGCATCGTCGTCAGGCATGGACAGTTCATCCGTATGGTGGCTTCCAGGCACCACGTGAAAATTCCCTCGATCGGGTTGACTCGTGTCGGTAAGGAAAAAACCAACTTTAAGTGAAATTCTTGGTCGCGGAGACGACTCAATGTCTAGATTCAAGCGGCCGCTATCCTGATGCCAACCAAGTCTCACAGCACGCGGTTCGTACCCATGGGGTAATGGAGGCGTCACAATCATATGCGAGTGGTACAGCTGAATATGCCAACCGAGAATATCCACGACTTTCATGAACGTTCGTGGCAAATCGATGAGCGCGAGGAAGTCCTCGTCTTGTCCAATGAAATCTAGAACATTCAACGGATGATGCGGTTTCAATCCGCGATCACGCTCATAGACCGGTCGCCAACGCCTCGTCAAGCGATCTGCAGCGCGAGTCAATTTGTTGACCGTTGTCGCATCGAGCACATCGGTCACTATGAGGAACCCTTGGTCGTCGAACTGACGCCGCTCCTCGGCCGTCAATCGGAACTCCAGACACGTGTCATCCATCTCGAAGCGCCCCAACAAGACCCGATATAGTGATCGAAAGCCAAGGAAAATCTCAAGGCCGATGTTACTCTTCAGGTCGGAGGACGCCGAATGAAATTCGGGCTATTCGTCTACTGTACCGTCGGAAGACGAGCGGAACTAGAGCAAGGCATGGCCGGGCGCCGGCCCGAACTGTACCACCGCATGATTATGGAACTCGGTGATTACGCGGCATTTGCGGAAGACCGAGGATATTTCGCTTTCGGACATCCAGAACATCACCTCCAAATCGAAGGGTTTGAAACCTCCAATGACCCTGCCCTAATGGCCATGTGGCTTGGACAACACACCTCGACAATGCGAGTGGTGACCTGCGGTTTTGTGTCCACCACAAACAATCCCTTGGCCACCGCTGAAAAGATTGCAACGATGGACCACATGCTTGATGGTCGGTTCGGCGTGGGTCTCGTCCGCGGCTACCAAGCCAGGTGGGTCGAGAACTTCAAGGTAAGGCCCGATCTCACCGCAGTTGGCCCATGGACAAAAGACACTGAAGACGATAATCGAAACCGTGAATACTTCACTGAATTTGTAGATATTGTTGTTAAGGCATTAAAAAGCAATACTTTTTCTTATAGAGGAAAGTACTGGAACTTTCCACCTGAAGACTTTGTTAATCCTCACGATCACCCGGTATACCGAAAGTTCGGTGAGGGAGTTGACGACTCAATGCGTGTCCACGAAGTTGGGATTGCGCCACGGCCGCTTCAAGACGAAATACCGCTTTACGGCGGTTTCTCGCAAAGCCTTCGAACAGCCAAGTTCTGGGCCAAATACAAAGGTCGGCCAATCGTACTCTCAGGGGATACTGAATTTCTTGAAGTGCTTTGGGACGCATGGCGAGAAGAAGCGAAATCCCACGGGCATGTTGTTGCCCCTGGGGAAGAAGCCTGCTGGGGAGGAATCATGATCTGTGCCGAAACGGATGCCAAGGCGTGGTCGCTATTCGAAGACATGCAGTGGTTCTGGGACAACTGGGCGACGGCGTTTGGGCAAGGCATGCCAGAATTATTGGTGGGTTCGCCAGACACCCTAAACAAGCAAATTGAAAAGGTCAGCGCCGCAGTACCTATCGACGAGGCCTTCCTATTGATTCCTGCCGGTCTGCATACGCCCGATCAAATCCACGATTCGTTAGACCTTTTTTCCCGCAAGGTTATGCCCAATTTCAGCGACACGATAACCCTGGACTAATGCGGATCACGCGCCTTTTTGCAAGGCGTCTTCAATGAATTCCATGCGATCTTTACCCCAATAGAGCTCACCCTCAATGTAAAACGATGGCGCGCCGAAAACGCCACGTTCGAGCGCACGCTGGGTGATATCGATCAGCTCCTGTTTAATCTCGTCATCTTCGCAACGCGCCACAAACCGATCCGGATCGACACTGATGTCCTGAGCAACGCTTGCGATCCCCTCGTATTCGCTGATGGACGCGTCGTTTTCTTCCCAGTAACGCGTAAAAAGCCGATCGACATAGGCCATCTCGACGTCTAATTCCCGAGCGACCAGAGCACCGCGTAACGCCCGACTCGTTTTAATCGGGAAGGTATCTGGCATGCGAAACCCAAGCTGATACCGTTCAGCCCAACGTCTCAGATCCCGACCTCTATTCTGTAACTTCGCCTGAGGCTCCTCGGCAAGAACATAATTATGGTAACGAAACACATACCCAAGATTGAACGGATGCATCTCGAGCTCAGCGCCGTACCTTTCCACCAACGGTCGAATCAACTGCAAAGCGAAATAGGTATTGGTACTACCGATGTCCCAAAAAAATTCAATTTTCATCGTTAATCAACGATTGGTGGACAAGATTTTTCAGCTCGAAACTCAAACGTAATGGCGATCTAAGGACTTGGATCATGCCCATCGCAACGATGTCGAGTGCCGGATCGATCCAGAAAAACGTACCGGCAATACCCGACCAGCTATAGTCGCCGACGGACGCAGCGCCTCGATGATTCGCCACGTCAACGACCACGTCGAAACCCAATCCAAACCCGCGTCCTCGGCGTAGAATGGACCGACTATTGGTCCCATCTTTTGCCACTGACACGATGTCAGGTAGATGATCACGCGTCATGAGCGAAACCGTCTCAGGTTCAAGGACACGCGTACCGTCGAGCTCACCTCCCCGACGTAGCATCTCGGTAAATCGAAAATAATCCGCCGCCGTGGACACCAGTCCCCCACCCCCTGAAAAAAAATTAGCTTGTTTGAACTCGGTACTGTTTGCGCCAGTAAACATGACCAACCTTCGATTGCGCCAGTCCCAGAAGTGATTGGGCAGGAATCTGTCCAACTTGGACGTTGGTACGTTAAAGAACGTGTCAACCATCCCCAACGGCTCAAATAGCCGTTCATGCAAAAACCCGTCGAAGGGTTTCCCGCTGACTCGTTCAACCAACACACCGAGCACGTCGGTGGCCACGCCGTAGTGCCATTGATTACCCGGCTCAAATTTCAACGGCAACCCCGACAATCGCTGCAAGAAATCGTTCGAGTCCGCTGCCTGCTCCGGATTCACCTTCGCGTACAACACGTCAACTGGATCGCGACGGTTCCAGCCGTATGAAAAGCCCGCCGTGTGTGTGAGTAGATGACGAACGGTAATCGGGTTGTCAAGCGGTAGGCGCTCCCCGTCCTTGAGGACGGTCAACGACGCCAACTCCGGCAAATATTTCACCACCCGATCGTCCAAGCTCAATGCGCCATCGTCGATAAGCATCATGATCGCAGCCGAGGTGACCGGTTTTGTCATCGAGTAGATTCGAAACAAAGCATCTCGCGTCAACGGGCGAGGATCTTCCGACCCGCGCTGGCCCATCGCCTCAAAGTGCACAACGTCGCCGCCGCGCGCGACCAGCGTTACCATGCCCGACAGCCTACCCTCTTCCACGTACTTCGCTGACCACTCGCTAATCTTGGCCATGCCCTCAGAAGAAAGACCCTGCGTCTCGGGCGCCGTGTAACGGAGCTCGTAGCCACTAAGACTTTGGTATGCGAGAAAACAAACTGCAGC
>Ga0310344_10004116_pt1 | contig 10815 bp, 9 predicted proteins | sample HC15DNA20200_MG_FD_203801 | JGI IMG/M metagenome (GOLD analysis project Ga0310344, IMG submission 203801) | Marine microbial communities from station ALOHA, North Pacific Subtropical Gyre - HC15-DNA-20-200_MG | ecosystem: Environmental > Aquatic > Marine > Oceanic | place: Pacific Ocean: North... | reverse complement strand
AGACTACTACAAGTATCAAGAAGCCAGAAATCGGTCCAGTCGCGGCCATTTCAAGCCCGGCCGAACCTCAATATTATGACGTTGCTATTGACGTAGATCGCATTGGGAAGTGGGATTTCAAGGTAAGTATAGAGGCCAGCGCCGGTGAAGGCTTAGCAGAGTTTTCAATGGAAGTTCAAAAGCCAAGTCCACTATCAGGTATTCTAACTTTAGTCACTGTCATCACGTTTCTAGGAATAATAGCATTCGCAGTCAGGGCAATAATCGATGAAAAGAGAAAGAATAGAAGTCGCAAGCTTTGAACCTAACAATAAAAATAGAAATTACGCACGTGTTATTCCCGAGTATGAAACGACAAAGATGATATTAGGACACATCATTTTGATCAAATTGGAAGGATATAACAAGAAAATGAATACAACATGGAAATATAGTTTAATAGCATTATTATTCTTAATGACTATTCTTGTGCTTCCATCTTGCACATCAGAAATATCTAACTTGGATAACCAAGAATACGAGTTGAAGATTTCTGACAGAGAGATAGAAGGGGGGGTAAGTGCCATTAAAGTGCAACAAAACAATTTAGTTACTCTAAATTTCCAATCAAATGAACAAGGCATGGTACACCTTCACGGTTATGATATAGAAAAACCAGTCGGACCTGAGAATAACGCATCTATGTCTTTCACAGCCACAGCCACCGGAAGATACAATCTAACGTTCCATCCCAATACGAGTATGCATGGAAAGAACAATCATTCTGGTGAAACGGAGTCCCATGACCATGCGGAAGAAAAACATTCTTCAGCCAATTCTGAACACGGGGCGCTATTTGAGTCTAATACTCTTCAAATGCAAGAAACTTTTGAGCATCACATTGATAAAATGACACCACCGGGGAAAATAATCTACCACAATCATATGAGTCATGATATGACAGGATCTATAACTATAACCAAAGAGTCCGGCCAGAATGAAATTGCCATTGTTGAAATAGACGATACAGGGGCTTTCAGTCCCCATATGTTAAGTGTGAAACCTGGCGCAACCATACGCTGGGTGAACAACGGTCAAAGCAAGGCACGCATAGTCAGTGGCAAGCCTCCGGCTAGTGAACACAAAGGCCATGAAAATCATGGTGCCAAATCTCATGAAGAGGAGATTTTGCTTACATCATTGGAGGTGCTGCCATGATGGCAATTCAAAGTTCAATTTTTTATCAATTACTATGATTATCACTGAGGAATGTCTTTTGATCGAAAGACATTCCTCAGTGAGTCGCAAACTATTGATGCCGGAGATTATAAATTGAAAACCTATCAGTTTTTTTGTGCCGCTTTCATAGCTTTCTTCCTAGCTATGCCAGGGCACTCAGTGCTCGCACATGCCTTCGGAGATCGGTACGATCTGCCAATTCCCTTGAACTATTTCCTATTTGCGGGGGGCATAACCGTCGCACTTTCATTTATCTTTATTGGGATACTGGTAAAGGATAAAACTGGCCGTAGTAGAAACAATTTCAAGTACCAAACTATAGATTATCCTCGATTCAACATACTTTCTAGTTCCGCGGGAACGTTCCTTTTAAAAGGGAGATTCCTCACTACTGCCGTGAAACTCATTTCAGTGTCTATTTTTGCTCTCACCATTGCCACAAGCCTTTTTGGCACAGAACGTCCAATAGAAAACTTCGCACCAACATTCATATGGATTATATGGTGGGTAGGCATGGGTTTGATTACAGCTCTAATCGGAAACCTATGGACTGTAGTCAATCCATGGTCGATTATTTTCGATTCGATTGAAATGGTTTACATTCGATTTACAAAGAATAAGATCACCCCTATAGTGAAATACCCTGCCAACTGGGATGTATGGCCGGCAGTTATTGGATTCCTACTTTTCGCCTGGGTGGAAAACGTTTACACCGGTGCAATCTTGCCAAGCCACCTCGGTAGAATCATAGTCGCCTATTCAATTTTTACATGGGTCAGCATGCTCCTTTTCGGCAAGCATACTTGGCTCTCCCGGGGAGAATTGTTTTCAGTGATATTCGGATTTCTCGCCCGATTTTCTCCCACTGAAATACGAGTGATAAACAATAAGTTTTGTAAGGGGTGCGAACAGGAATGCAACTTCTCAGACCAGAAGTGTGTGGATTGTTTGAATTGCTACCAAATGTCAGACAATACCGATAAAGAACTCAACATTCGCCCATACGCAATAGGACTCATACCTTTGGAGAAAATATCCTCTGCAAAGGCTGTATTGGTGATTCTATTATTAGCCATGGTGAGCTTTGATGGTATTCAAGAAACACCTTTGTGGATATCAATACAAAGCAATCTTATAAGTATTTTCCCTTATCTTGGCACCACAACTATAAATTTGATCGACACATTGTCTATAGCCTTAGTGCCTCTCTTATTCTTCTGTATTTATATTGTTTTCACGATGGGAATAAAAATACTGTCTAAAGACCAGGACAGCGTGCTATTAATGTCCTGTTGCTTCGTGTTCTCGTTGATACCAATTGCCATTGCTTACCACATTGCACATTATCTTTCTTACCTACTTGTGCAGGGACAATTGATAATCCCACTCATTCTTGATCCCTTTGGCCTAGGTTGGGATTACTGGTTTTCTGATTACAGTATCCGCATAGGCGTTATTAACGCGAAAATTTCATGGTTTTTATCAGTCGCACTAATAATACTGGGACATGTCATATCCGTATATTTAGCTCATATAATATCCCTTAGAAGAGTTTACGACATTGCTGCTGCGCGCAAAGGTCAATATCCTATGCTGATCTTAATGGTGTTTTATACAGCTACCAGCTTGTGGATAATGGCACAACCAATTGTTGAACAGTAGAATCAAACTTGTCAGGAGTCTTTTGCTCTAGATGGCAGCTTCAATCGTTGACCCAAGAACGTATTAGTCCTATAATGCGATCGCCTGGAATTATTAAGGGGATGTTACACCGTCATCTTGACTTTTGACTATCTCAGATCTCAGGTTTCCTTAGAGGACTACCCCCACGAGGAATGTGGAGTGGTAGGCGTTTACTCAAAAAACGAGGATGTGGCAAAGCTCACTTTTTTCGGCTTGTATGCACTACAGCACCGAGGCCAAGAAAGTGCTGGAATTTCGGCGAGCGACGGGATTCGTATTAAAACCGAAACAGCTATGGGGCTCGTTGGACAAGCATTCCAAGAAGAATCCCTAGTCTCTTTGAGCGGACATCTCGCAATTGGACATACACGCTATTCAACAACTGGCAGTAGTCACGTTTCCAATGCTCAGCCAATTATATCTGAAGGTCCTCAGGTAAGTTTAGCACTTGCCCATAACGGAAATGTTATAAACGCTTTGGAACTAAAGAAAGAACTTACTGAATGGGGATGTGAATTCCAAGGCACTAATGATTCCGAAATCATAGCTCATCTAATGACACAAGCACCTGCTTCAAACTGGAATGACCGAATCGCTTATTGTATGCGCAGACTGCAGGGAGCATATTCTCTCACTATCCTCACAACTACCGAAGTAATCGGCATAAGAGACCCGCTAGGCGTAAGACCTCTCTGCATAGGCAAACTCAATGATGGATGGATGTTGGCCTCGGAATCATGTGCGCTAGATCATGTTGGGGCCGAGTTTGTTCGCGATGTTGAACCTGGGGAAGCTGTCCTAATCAATGAATCGGGTATCAAGACTATCTACAAACGGGAGAATGAGCCCCAAAAATCGGCGGGATGCGTATTTGAGCATATCTATTTCGCTCGGCCTGACAGTGTAATAGATGGCAATTTAGTTTATTCCAGTCGTATGGCTATGGGATCTGAACTTGCAAAAGAACATCCTATAGAAGCCGATGTAGTCATCGGTGTACCAGATTCGGCAACTGCAGCCGCCGTGGGATACTCACAAGAATCGGGTATACCATATGGGGAAGGACTCGTTAAGAATCGATACGTAGGACGAACTTTTATCCAACCGGATCAGAGACAGAGAGACCTCGGCGTTCGGAGAAAACTCAATACTTTACCAGAGCTAATACGAGGAAAAAGAATTATAGTCGTGGATGACAGCATCGTCAGGGGCACTACAACCCCCCATGTGGTAGACCTACTAAGAAAGGGGGGAGCGGAAGAGGTGCACCTACGTATATGTGCACCCCCAATAATTTCCCCTTGTTATTTTGGAGTGGACATGGCAACACGAAGAGAATTGATTGCAGCCAATATGACTATTGAAGAGATAGGTAACTTCATAAACGCAGATTCAATAGGTTTTCTAAGTCACGAAGGACTTTTGAAAGCGGTTCGCAGTTCAAGTAACAAAGTTTGCATGGCGTGTTTTACTGGGCAATATCCTATTCCTGTCCAACTAGAGATGGATAAACTCGCCTTGGAACTCTGATCATTATGAAAATTAAGTCCCAAAAGTACATTACATAGGAAATCATTACTACTACACATCATTAAAGTCGCGGCCGTTAGTCTACTAATTATCAGTTATCTTCACATTGAAATGGATACTATTAAACAGCTCAGATTGGGAGTGTTGACCTCTCACAACGGAACTAACCTGCAAGCTATCATGGAAGCTTGTAAAGAAGGTCGTCTAAATGCACTCATCTGTGTCGTCATAAGTAACAACTCTAAATCCTTAGCATTGAAAAGGGCACAACGCGAATTGATTCCTGCATATCACTTAAGCAATTTCTCCCATCCAACAGCAGAATCTCTAGACACCGCCATTCTTAATACATTGCATCGACACAAAGTCGATTTAGTACTTTTGGCAGGCTACATGAAGTTGATCGGGCCCAAAGTTCTTTGCAAATTTCCAAATAGAGTTCTTAACAGCCATCCTTCTTTACTTCCCAAGTATGGAGGCAAAGGGATGTACGGATCTCAAGTGCATCGATCAGTCATTGAAGCAGATGAAAAAGAAACAGGTATAACAATACACCTTGTCGACGGTGAATATGACAGGGGTACGCCTATTGCCCAATGTCGTGTACCAGTATTCGCTAACGATACCCCACAAATCCTAGAAGATCGTGTCAAACTCCGTGAACGTCAATTCTGGATTGAAACGTTGGGAAATATTGCGTTAGCTAGGGAAGAGGGAACTAATGAACCTATGCCTTAAGGCTAATTTTATAATGCTCGAGATTTAGGATAAGGAATACTTCGATGAATGAAAATGTATATAGACAAGCTGGTGTTGATCTAGCAGCGGCCCAAAACATCAAAACCCATATAGCAGCATTAGCTCACCAAACCCATGGCCCTGAAGTAATTGGGGCGGTAGGAGGATTTGGAGCACTGTATGAACTGTCTAGGTATCACAATCCAATTCTGGTCTCTAGTACTGACGGAATAGGTACAAAATTAAGAATCGCTATTATGATGGACAATTATAACGGCATTGGCATTGACCTAGTAAACGCGTGTATCAACGATATAATTGTTTGTGGCGCCGATCCATTATTTTTTCTGGACTATCTCGCTCTCGAATCAATATCAACAGACATAGTAACAAGCATCATAAGTGGAATTTCCACTGCCTGCAAAGAATCTGGCTGTGCTCTGATCGGTGGGGAAACGGCACAAATGCCAGGTATTTATACTGAGGGAGATTTCGATATGGCAGGATTTGTAGTAGGAGTTGTTGAAAAAGACAATCTGATTACTGGATCCAAAATTGCGGACGGAGACATGATAATAGGACTACCATCTACGGGGCTACACACGAACGGTTATTCACTAGCTAGACACGTGCTAAACGTAGACAATAACCCCGATATTCTCTCCACTCACCATAAAGACCTCGGTTGTACTATAGGACAGGCTTTGCTTATACCACACCCAAGTTATTATAAAACATTACAACCCATATTAAATCTAGCTAAGGGCCTAGTCCACATTACAGGAGGTGGACTTTATGAAAACATACCCAGGATTTTACCAAAAGGACTCCTAGCCCGGATTGACTCCTCTACATGGAAGACACCACAGATATTTTCGATATTACAGGATACAGGAAATATCTCTGACCAAGAAATGTACAACGTTTTTAACATGGGTTTAGGAATGATAATCTTCTGTAATCCACAAGACTCTGAAGAAATAGTTTCGACATTGCCAGATGCCCTTATAGTTGGAGAAGTAATACAGACGTCAGAGAGAAATCAAGTCTCTATATGCAGAAGCAGATAAAGGAGTATTGAAAAGTTAAGATGAAAGCTCTACTCAGCGTTAGCAACAAAGAAGGCTTGGTCAGATTCGGCACAATTCTCGTTGAAAATGGATACGAACTGATTAGTACTGGAGGTACGGCAAAGGAATTAACTGATAATGGACTGACAACACTTGAAGTTAGTGAAGTGACCGGTTTTTCTGAGATGTTGGACGGAAGAGTTAAAACCCTGCATCCATTTATACACGGTGGTATCCTAGCCCGAAGAAATTCGCCCGAACATATGAATCAACTGGAGTCGATGGGCATTGCTGCCGTAGACTTAGTCATTTGTAACTTATATCCATTCGTCGAGACAGTGAATAAGGCCAGGGTCGAGCTCAACGATGCTTTAGAAAACATCGACATAGGCGGTCCATCTATGATCCGCTCTGCTGCCAAAAATTTTCCTCACGTTATTGTGGTGGTAGATCCTGAAGACTACACTTGGATCTCTGAGAAATTAGAGGGTGACCAATCAATATCCCAAACCGATCGCAAAAAACTAGCAACGAAAGCCTTTAGACATATTGCTATGTATGACACAGCAATATCTCAATTCTTGGAAGATGGGGATCTATTAGACGGAGATGAATCTACGTTCGCCTTCACTAAAATAAAACCACTTCGTTATGGTGAAAATCCACACCAGGTGGCTAGTCTATATAATGCTCCCTTATCGTCAGGGGGCATTGTTAATGCCGAAAAATTGCATGGTATTGATATGTCATTCACAAATTATTTAGACGCTGATTCCGCTTTCAAAATAGTTCATGACTTTAACGAGCCAGCAGCGACTATTGTAAAACACACCAATCCATGTGGCCTTGCAATCCATGACGACCAACCAACTGCGTATAAGTTAGCTTATGAAGGCGACCCTACATCCGCATACGGGGGAATATTGGCATTCAATCGCCCGCTAACGACAAAAACGGCAGAATCCATGAGGGGTGTATTATTTGACATTATTATAGCTCCGGATTTTGAAAACGATGCTGTCGAAATTTTACGGAAACGTAAGCGTACACGTATCCTAAAAACCCAAAAGGCAAAAGGTCCTCAAGAAAATATGGATTTACGACTCCTAAGTGGAGGCGCGCTATTACAAACAACTGACGTTTCTCAGGAAGAGCCTGATACTTGGAAAATCGTCACTACCCGGGCCCCCTCAACTTCTGAGACAAGCGATTTACACTTTGCGTGGAAGGCAGCCAAACACATTAAATCAAACAGTATAGTTCTTGCCAAAAGCGGAGCCTTGGTAGGAATGGGAGCCGGACAACCCAATAGAGTTACAAGCGTTCACCTTGCTCTAAGGTCTGCGAGTCTGAAGGCAAAAGGATCAGCCTTGGCATCCGATGCATTCTTTCCGTTCTCGGACAGTATAGAGATCGCAGCAAGTGAAGGTATAACCGCTGTTATTCAACCTGGCGGCTCTATAAGAGATAATGAAGTCATTCAAAAAGCAAATGAACACAACATTACTATGGTCTTTACCGGAACTAGGCATTTTAAGCACTAAGTAATTAACTATCAGAAGAGTTGCACGTGCTGACAATGTAAGAAAGCAGAGTACGTATTGACAAAACTTGAAATTGTCATTCCAGTTCTAAATGAAGAAAAAGTATTGGCTTCCAGTGTAACGATTCTCCACGAATTCCTAACACAGCATATGACCAATTACGATTGGCAAATAACTATCGCCGATAACGGCTCAACAGATTCCACCAGAGAAATTGCCTGTGGCTTAGCCACTAGAATAAGTAGAACTAAATTATACACCATTGACATTAGAGGCCGAGGCCTAGCACTAAAAAAGGTATGGTTATCCAGCGCGGCTGATATTATGGCGTACATGGATGTAGACTTATCAACAGACTTGCTGTATCTCAAGCCTTTGATTGACACTGTTCACTCTAACGAATTCCAAATCGCAATCGGTTCCAGACTTATGCGAGATTCTCTAGTTTCCGGAAGATCTCTTCAGAGAGAAATAACCTCAAGAGGCTATAGTATCTTATTCCGTACTCTATTCAGAACTTCTTTCAAAGACGCTCAATGTGGATTTAAAGCCATTAGTCGACAAGCAGCGAATGAAATACTCCCTCTCGTCGAAAACGATAAATGGTTTTTTGATACGGAGATGCTTATACTAGCGGAGAAAAAAGGCTATAAAATTAAAGAAATCCCCGTACGATGGACAGACGATCCTGACTCCAGGGTGAATATACTTAGCACTGCTCTGGAAGACGTAAAGGGGCTATGCAGACTGTTGGTCAAATCTTAGAAAATACCAGTATCTGATATCTTGTTGCGCCTGATCCAGTCTTTTCCCTACAAGATTATCGGAAGACAGACGTATTAACGGTGGGAAAAGCGAGTTTCACTAGAGAACCTTGGAGGTAAATTCATTGTGCCAAATGTTTTGATGGTCATAGACATGCTTAATGGCTTTTTACAGCCTGGCCGGAATCTCTACTGCGGCGACCACTCTAGATTGATAATACCCAAAGTATCAGAACTCATTGACAGGGAACTTTCTAAGGGCTCAGGCATTATATTTATTTGCGATAGCCATGAGACAGATGATTTGGAATTTAATATGTTCCCGGAGCACTGCATAAAGGGCACAGAAGAGGCAAGTATTATATCTGAACTCAATCATTTCCAAGGCGAAATTATAGAAAAAAAACGCTATAGCGCATTCTTTGAAACCGAGCTAGATACCTTGCTTGAAAATTTGCGACCTGAGAGGCTGATACTCGCCGGTGTTTGCACTGACATTTGTGTCATGCACACGGCGGCAGACGCACGTAACAGAGATTTCATTGTAGATATACCGATTGATTGTGTCTCCTCATTCGACAAAAAAGCACATGACAATGCTCTCCAACATATGGATAATATACTGGGCGTAAATTTAGTGTCAGTGGGTTGACATCGTACTCACAAAGGCTCATCTTTACTAAACGATGTAAACAATTAAAAGATCCGGGTGAAAGTAAATGGCAAGTCCTGAATTTGACCCCCGTCCCTCCATTTTAATAGGTGATGCTTCAGAAATATATCTTCAACGCGCCTTAACGATCCTTAGAAACGAAGGTTTAAATCCGAGTGTCGCGATGGAATTTGTGTCAGAGAACAGCGGAATTTTATGTGGTATGAAGGAAGCTTTGTCTCTATTAGCAAAGGTGCTTCCTGAAACAGGCAGCGAAGTCTGGGCCCTAGAAGAGGGAGAATCTATAGAGGCGAAAGAAGTTGCACTACGCATCAAAGCTCCGTACAGCTCTTTCGCATTATATGAGACAACCTTATGTGGGCTACTCGCATCCTGCACAGGCTGGGCCACTGCCGCTAGAAAATGTGTTGATGCAGCTCAGGGTATCCCAGTTGTAGCCATGGCTGCATCTCAAATACATCCAAATGTGGTAGCCATCGTAGATTATGCGTCCGTAATCGGTGGATGTGTTTCAGTATCCACAGTTTCAGGAGCGAGATTATCAGGCATAACTCCAAGTGGGAATATGCCTAGTTCTCTGCCTCTCCTTATGGGTGATACGGTTAAAGCCATGCAATCATTCGATAGACATATGCCCCAAGACGTGCCCAGAATAGCTTTGATAGACACTATAAAAGACGAATCAGAAGAAGCACTTAACGTAGCGCGGGCACTGAGGGAGCGATTGAGAGGTGTCAGCGTGAACACTCCGCCTGAGAGAGGAGGAGTAACCATAGACCTTATCAGAGAAATTCGAAGTCGCTTGGATCTTGAAGGCTTTCAACATGTAGAAATCTTTGCACTGGGTAATTTCAATGCACAAATAATTGAACAATTCGTAGCATCTGGAGCTCCAATTAATGGATTTGGGATAAATACTCCAATTGCAGATGCACGACCCAATAAATTTACAGCTGACATTCACGAAATAGATGGCAAAGCTGTCGCTAAACGAGGTAAAATTCCAGGACTCACACAAAATCATCGTCTGGACAGAGTTATGTGACGCAGCTAATGCTGATATAGATGACAATCTCCTCTAAAGTGTATCAAATGAAACACATATGTGTCTGTCTGTATTCTCACCAATCAGAGCCCATTGGGATACACGATGTCCAACCACCCAGGCAATACCTGAATCGCTCACAACTAAAGGGACTCGATCTCTTATTTCCCGAGGAATCTTTGAATCTACCATAAAATCTTGTAATTTTTTATAGTTATTCATACCGTGAGGCTGAAATCTATCACCCGGTTTCCTGTGGCGTGCCCATAATCTATCTCCTACCACACCATAATCTAGGCATTGTCTATTTGGCAATCCACGAATACCGCAGTCATCACTCCTTAGCTCGGTTTTAACCATCCAATCACCAGCTTTGGTGACGCCGGGAATCTTAATTGTAAAGCTGTTCGGAAACTCAGGAAACTTATTCAATGACATTTCAGAAGTCCGCACAAATGCCTCCCCGTAACCTACCTCAAATATGATACCTCCTGGTAGATTTAGTTTTTTCCCTGCCGCACCCATACATAGCATTAATATCTGCTCAATG
>Ga0310344_10004115_pt1 | contig 10815 bp, 9 predicted proteins | sample HC15DNA20200_MG_FD_203801 | JGI IMG/M metagenome (GOLD analysis project Ga0310344, IMG submission 203801) | Marine microbial communities from station ALOHA, North Pacific Subtropical Gyre - HC15-DNA-20-200_MG | ecosystem: Environmental > Aquatic > Marine > Oceanic | place: Pacific Ocean: North... | reverse complement strand
ACAGTTTGGGTTACATGGGAAGATGCAACCGGCTTGTCTACAAATGATAGATCATGGAGATATGGTGATACACAGGCAATGATATACACAGCACACATTCATGATGGAGAATTAATAAGATCTGAAACTCCTATTAACATAAATGAATCAAAGTCACTTACTGCGATTGAAAGTGCACAGGATATTGTATCAATAATTTGGACAGAAAAAGATAATTCTATTATGTATGCATCTAATCAGCAATAAATTTTTTACAAATGAAAATCTCAAAAAAGGTTACTAGTTTAATTTTTATTCTTTCAGGAATTTTCTTAATAGCAATTTCATTCTCTGATTTACAAATTGACTCTGTTAATGCCGAAGAATTTAATCTTGCTCCGGAATACCAAGCCACTGCATTAGACGGCCAAACAGTTTCTTTAGCTGATTATAGGGGGAAGGTAATTCTCATAAATTTATGGGCCACATGGTGTGAGCCGTGTATAGAGGAGATGCCTTTGTTAGAAGATTTGTATCAAAAATTCTCTCAAACCGATTTTGAAATAATAGGTGTAAGTATTGATGAATCTGGATATGAGAACCAAATTCATCGATTTTTAGATTCTGAAGAAATTTCTTATCCTATTTGGCTAGACCCATCAAATGAATTTCAATTTAAATTTCGTACAATAGGCGTACCAGAATCGTTTTTGATTGATGGTGAAGGAAGAATTATTCATCAGTGGAGGGGTGAGTTTGATCCAATGTCTGAAGAAACAATCAATCTTGTTGAATCAACAATTGAAGGAAAAGAATTTGAATTAAGTTCGCCATCTATTCTCAATGATGGAATAATTGCTGGCGCGGCAATTGCATTTTCTGCAGGAATTTTAAGTTTCTTGTCTCCATGTGTATTACCTTTGATTCCAGTTTACACCTCTTTAATTACTGGCTTAGGAATTAAAGAACTGTCACAAAACTCATCTTTAAAATCTAATCAAAGATTGAGATTCGCTGCTACAGGAAAAGGAGTTTTATTTGTAATTGGATTTTCAATTATTTTTATTTTATTGGGTACAACTGTATCGTTTATTGGAACATTATTTATGGATGCAATGCAGTGGATTGAAAGAATAGGTGGTGTGATTTTGATTGTTTTAGGATTACACATGGCTGGAATTGTACATATTAAAAAATTAGAAAGACAGATGAGTTTTGACATAGCAAAAAGAAACTCTGGAAAATTTGGTCCATTAATAGTTGGAATGGCTTTTGGTGCTGGTTGGACTCCATGCATCGGTCCAATTCTAGCAGGAATTCTTACTATTGCTGCAACAAGTTCGTCAGTTATCACTGGTGCTACTTTGCTTGGAATATATTCTGCAGGATTAGCAATACCATTTTTAATTTCGGCAATCGCAATTGATAGATTTCTTATTTTCTTTTCAAAAATTAAAACAAAATTATTGTTAATAGAAAGAATTTCTGGATTTTTGTTTATTGGGTTTGGAGTAGTCTTATTAACAGGTACTATGACCTTACTAAACAATTTCTTTAATCAATAGTGAATCCTTTCTATAGAAAAATAGTTGTGATAAATAGTGCCTATATTAGTAGGAAAAAAAATTGAAAATAGAGAAGTTTTAATCGAGTTAACCATCAAGTCTGTTATGGCTGTAATATACGAGATTAACCCACCCAAGATTTCTGATAATGTAGAAAAACTTGAGATGCTACATTCAAGGATTAATCAAGTAAATGATGTATGCGGTGGAATACATATCACTGATTCAGTATTGGGAATTGAGAGAATTTCACCTATTATCGTTGCATCTGAGTTAAAACGCAAAATTCCAGAGCTAAATATCACTATCAGCTTGCGTGTAATAGACAAGAACCTAGAACAAATATCTCATATCACACAAGCATCTATTGAAGCTAATCTAGATGGAGTTTTAGTTCTAATGGGAGATCCTTCACAAAAATCTAATCACAATTTTGGTATTTTTCCAAGTCAAGCGGTACAACACTTGAACGATCTAGGACACAATAAAAAAACTGAAATTTTCCTTTCTCTTCCAAGCAATCCAAATTTTGAGAGAATCTCTAAAAAGATACATGCCAAACCAGATGGTTTTGTTACTCAAGTAATACATGATATTCCACAAGTTCAAAGAATAACCGATTATCTCTCACCAAAAGGCTTTAGGATTATTCCTTGCATACTTTTTCCATCAGAGAAAAACATAAAATCAGCTGAATTTTTAAAACTTGATTGGTCTAATTATAAGGATAATTTTTCTGATTTTATAACCACCATAGAGAAAATTACTGGTGACGTTTTACTAACTTCACCAAATGATTTTAAAGGAGCATTAGAGTTTTTAACAAGATTACAAAATGGTTGAAGAGACATTTACCCAAGCATTGGAAACAAGGATCTTGTTATTTGATGGTGCAATGGGCACTGAAATTCAAAAACTTGAACCGAAATCAGAAGACTTTCCAGATAACAAGGATGGTTTTAATGATGGTCTTTCACAAACTCGTCCCGAATGGATTAAAACAATTCATAGAAAATATCTTGAAGCAGGATCAGATTGTATTGAGACTAATACATTCGGTTCAAATAAAATCAAATTAGACGAGTATGGTTTTGGTGATAGAACAGTTGAGTTAAATCAAAAAAATGCAGAACTTGCAAGAAGTGTATGTAATGAATTTTCTGACAAACAAAGATTTGTTATTGGTTCAATGGGTCCTACTGGTTATCTTCCAAGTTCAAATGATGCCGATTTGGGGCAAATTCCACTCGGTGATATTCGTGATGCATTTGAATTACAAGCTGAAGGATTGATTTTAGGTAGTGCAGATGCATTATTGATTGAAACTAGTCAAGATATTCTAGAAGTCAAACTAGCAATAGAGGCATCTCATAATGCAATGAAAAAAACAGGAAAAAAAGTCACATTAATTGGGAATGTGACACTTGACCAATATGGCAAGATGCTGCTTGGAACAAATGTACAATCTGCTTATACAACAATTTCTGAGATGGGAATTGATATCTTTGGTCTAAATTGTTCTACAGGTCCTATAGAGATGGAGCCAAGTATACAATGGTTAAATGATCAAAAACATAAACCACTTTTAATAATTCCAAATGCTGGAATGCCTGAAAACGAGGGTGGACATGCAGTATACAAGATGACACCTGAAAAAATGGCCGATGCCCTAAACTCATTTCTTTCAGAATACCCACAAATTAACGTCATTGGTGGCTGTTGTGGTACCAATCCTGAACATATTAAAGCATTAAGAAAAGTTATTGACTCGCAAAAGAAACATTGATGAGATAAGTATTTAGAAAAAATTAATCTAAAACAAGTATTGTTAAAACAAAGGGTAAGTTCTGCAATAAAATCAGTTGACCTAAAACAAGAGGTTGGACCACTAATTATCGGAGAACGAGTAAACACACAGGGTTCAAAAAAAGCGAAAACGCTTGTTCTAAATGATGATTTTGATGGTTTAGTTGATCTTGCACGAAAACAAGTTGAGGATGGTGCACACTGTATTGATGTATGTGTTGCAACAACGGAACGATCTGATGAAAAGGATTTCATGATCAAACTTGTAAAAAGTTTGAGCCTGGAAATTGATGCACCACTTGTAATTGATTCAACAGATCCAGATGTAATCGAATCGGCAATTCAACAAATACCTGGTAAACCAATAATTAATTCTATAAACCTTGAAGGTGATGGAAGTAGATTCAAGGCACTTGCACCATTAATGGGTAAGTATGGAATTCCTGCAATCGCATTATGTATTGGACCAGATGGTATGGCAAAAACACCACAACAGAAAGTAGCGACTGCTGAACTACTGTATGAATCCGGAAAAAAATATGGTCTACGCTTAGAACAATTCATTTTTGATGTTCTTACATTTACTTTGGCAACTGGTGAGGAAGAATTTCGTGATGCAGGGAAAAATACACTTGAAGGAATCAAATTAGTCAAAGAAAGATTTCCAAATGCATTTACAACTTTAGGACTAAGTAACATCAGTTTTGGATTAGCACCACAAGCAAGAAGAGTACTCAATTCAGTATTTCTGTATCATGCAGTACAAGCTGGTTTGGATAGTGCTATAGTCAACGCTAAAGAAATAACACCGTACACAGAGATTGAAGAAAAGGAAAGAAAAATTGTTGAAGATTTAATCTTTAACAGACATGATAACGCATTATCAGGACTAATAGCACATTTTGAAAATATTACATCAGATGAATCAGCAAAAAGTAAAAAAATTGATGTTGATCCATCATGGCTTCCAGGAAAACGCGCTAACTTTCGTATTATTAATAGATTGAAAGATGGAATTGAGAATGATGTAGTTTCTGCGATAGCTGAAAAATCATCTGTCGATATTTCTGAAAAAGATGGTTTATTTTTCATAGATGCTACAAAACAAGTAACACATGAGGGAGCAATTCAGACTCTAAATGATGATCTACTACCAGCGATGAAGATTGTAGGTGACAAGTTTGGTGCAGGTGAATTAATTCTGCCATTTGTTCTAAAGTCAGCGGAATGTATGAAATCTGCAGTAAAGGAATTAGAAAAGTACCTGCTCAAAGAAGAAGGGACGACTAAAGGCAAACTAGTTCTGGGTACTGTTTATGGCGATGTACATGATATTGGAAAGAATCTAGTCAAGACAATTTTTGAGAATAATGGTTACACAGTTTATGATTTAGGAAAGCAAGTTCCGCTTCAAAAATTTGTTGAAAAAATTGATGAAGTGAAACCTAACGCTGTAGGGCTCTCTGCATTATTGGTTTCAACATCTAAGCAAATGCAGTTTTTTGTTGAACATGCTAGGAAAACAAATGTAAGTATACCAATTCTTTGTGGTGGTGCAGCAATCAATAGTAATTACATTAACCGTATTGCAAAGCATGACGGTATCTATGAACCAGGAATTTTTTATTGCAGTACAATGTTTGATGGTCTAAAAACTATGGATAAACTTGTTTCTGATGACAAAGATGAATTTGTTCAAGGATGGAAAGAAAAATTAGAGAAATGGAAAGAAAGTTCAGTTAGTACTACAGATTCTCAAGATTTACCTCACAGTGGAATTAAACCTGTAAATGCTCCAACACCACCAAAAATTAATGATGTAACAAGACTTGATATCCAACAAATTGATCTGAATCAAGTTTGGGCACACCTCAACAAAAAATCACTTTTCAAATTATCTTGGGGAATCAAAGGCAAATCTAACGTTGAATCTATAGATGATCCTGATAAACTACTTGAAGAGTGGAAGGAGAGAGTTATTAACGAAGATCTATTTGAGCCACAAGTAGTTTATGGATACTTCAAATGTCATAATCGTGACAACAAATTAGTTGTTGATCACCCAAATGGAGATGAATTAGTATTTGACTTTCCAAGATCCTCTAAAAATAAGCATCTATGTTTAACAGATTACTTTGGTGAAGATGATATTGTCGCATTTCAATCAGTAACTGTTGGTAAAAAAGTTGCTGAGATTATAGAAAAATGGGATAAAGAAGATAAATACACAGATGCGTATTATCTTCACGGTCTAGCAGTTGAGACAGCAGAAGCTATTGCAGAATGGCTTAACTTGAAAATTAAAGATGAGTTAGGAATTAAAGATAAAGGTGGTCTCAGATATAGTTGGGGTTATCCAAGCTGTCCTGATACTGGTCAACATCATCTTGTTTGGAAATTAATCCATGGCGAAGATTCTGGTATGGAATTAACCGAGTCTGGACAGATAATTCCAGAACAATCAACTGCAGCTATTGTGGTCCATCATCCTGATGCAGAATACTTTGTTTTGTAGGCAAATTTTCTAGTTTGATTTAAAAAGAGGCTTTCATCCTTCAACTTTTATGGCAACTCGAAAAAGTTCAGGTAGAAAAATTCGTTTAATTAAAAAAACAAAACAGGCATCAGCTGTACCTGCTTGGGTTATACTCAAAACTAAAAGAGCCGTGAGAACTAACCCCAAAGCTAGACAATGGCGAAGAACTGACGTAGAGGTTGGATAATGTCTCAAGAACTTGAACGAGTGTATACAATTCCATTAGGAAAAGTTCTTCTTAGTCCTAATACACACAGAGCAGTTCGTGCGATCAATATGATTAAAGAGTTTGCTAGGCGTCACATGAAAATCTATAATGTAAAAATTGATGAAGAAGTAAGTCATATTATCTGGGCACGTGGTGTTCGTAGTCCACCACGGAAGATTCGTGTTAAAATGACTAAAACTGATGAAGGTTACATCCTAGTTTCTCCATATGAGGATGAAGTTGAATCAGATGTAATACCCGAAAAAGAATCTACACAAAAAATCACAGAAAATGTTGAACCAGAAAAATCTGAAGAGATAATTGAAGTTAATGTTGGTGAAGAATTAGATGATGATAAAGGTGTAATTGAAGATAAACCAAAAGCTGCACCAAAGAAGGAACCTAAACCAAAAGCTGCACCAAAGAAGGAACCTAAACCAAAAGCTGCACCAAAGAAGGAACCTAAACCAAAAGCTGCACCAAAGAAGGAACCTAAACCAAAAGCTGCACCAAAGAAGTAGTTGTGATGATTACTTTATTCTAATTGTGGTATTTCTAATTTACAATCAATACTGCATTCAGGATCATTCCAGTCAATAGTTTTCTCCTGTGAAATGATACCAAGTGGATCATACTTATCAAAATGTGTTTCACCTTTAACTGTGCTAAGCATTACAACATTTGTATTTTCAGATGATGCCATATCAACTTCTGTACTATCCTCCTCAAATACTCCTTCAACTATGTTAGAAATAGAATTAATAACTCCAAGTGGGATTTTACTTCCACCGTAAATATACAACATTGAGCGCTTTATGTTATTTGGTGCAGCATCTTCGTAAAGCATTCTCATCGAATCCTTCAATGAAGTTTCAATATCAACAGTATTTTTACTAGTTGATAGAATATTTGTGTCTTCAGGAAGAGATGATGTACCAAGTGATCTAGTAAGGCATTGTATTGCTTTGTTTGTAATGTCATAACATTTTTCTGGTGTGAGTTCAGGATTACTGTCAAGCAATGCATCATTGTCTATGATAATTACACCGTCTGAATTTTCTCTTAGTCTTTTTAGTGATATACCGGATTGGAAAATTCTATCTTTTTCAAATTTAAATGGCATTATTGCAAATGATAATACATTTTTGTCTTGCTCATTGCAGATTGAAGATATCATTGGTGAGAGTGATTGACCTGACTTTCCTGCTAAGTTTGCTATAATAATGACAGTTTTATATTCAGATATCTTATTGGAAATTTTTTCGTTATATTCGAATGCACAACCTCTGATCAGTTGAATTGATGGGTTAATTATTGACTTTGTAGAAATCTCAATTGAGTTGTCTGTATTAAGGTCATTTTTGTCATTACTGATACAGAGACAGTCAGCGTTTAGTGATTTTTTTGCATCCACCGCTAATTTTGAGCCTACACCACCAAGTCCAATAATAAGTACAGGCTCGATTACTTGAAATGTCATACACAATATCACAAATTCTGATAAAAAACTGTTTACTTAGTTTTGGTTAGAATTCCGATCTAAAATTTTTAGCTCAAAATCTTGCCAATCAAACTATGTGTGGTAGCATCTGTAATTTTGACAGTTGAGATCTGCCCAATCTTTGGTTTCTGATTTACAAAAATTGGTTTGTAAGCAAAATTACGTCCTCTCACTTGATTTTCATATTCCTCATCGAACATTACTTGTCCTTCCCATCCTATCCATTTTTGATTATTCTCCTCAGATATTTTACTTATTAACTGGTATGCAATTTTGCTTCTCTTTTTGACTTGTAATACATCAATTTGCTTCATTTCTGCAGCATCTGTACCAGGTCTTTGACTATATCGTGACAAATTAACGATATCAGGTTTGGTTTCTTGTAACAAATCCAAAGTTTTTTCAAAGTCTTCTTCGGTTTCCGTTGGAAAACCAACTATAACATCAGTTGAAATTGTAAACTTTTCAAATTTTGCCCTAAACTTTTCTACAACATCTCTAAAGGTTTGTGCAGTATGTCCACGTTTCATATCATTTAGTACCTTATCACTTCCACATTGAACAGGAACATGTAGGAATTTGAAGACTTTGTTGCTTTCAAATGTTTTTAGCAGATTATTTCGAATTCTTGGCATATACATAGGATTCATCATTCCAATACGAATGAAGAACTTCTCAGGAATATCTGATACTGCATTTACAAGTTCTGGCAAGTCAGAATCGATATCAAACCCATAACAGCCGTTGTCAGTAGATGTAAGCCAAATTTCTTGACAACCATCTGAAAGTTCAGTATTAATCTGCCTTACAATATCTCCAATTCTGTAACTCTGTAATTCACCCTTTGCCAATTTGGTCTGACAGAATGTACATTCACTCATACAACCACTTGCTATCTCTACAATTCCAATTGCATTGTTAAGCCGGATCTTTGGCAATCCAACCTTTGAAATGTCTGAATCTTGCAATGCCACAATTTTTGTTCCATTTAGTGTTGATTTTATCACCTCTAATGTCTTGCCAATTGAATTTGGACCTAAAAGACTAGCATTTTCTGCAAATTTTTCAACTGTTTTTTGCTCAGCCTTAGGCAGGCATCCTGCAACCACAAGAGGTTTTGAGTTTGACTCTTTAATTCTATGAACCATCTTAGTTGCGGTAGAATCTTTCACAGAGCATGTTACTATGAGGTTTAGATCAGAGTCTTGAGAGTTTTCTGCCAATGTATGACCACCATTTACTATTAGACCTGAGATCATTTCAGAATCTGAAAAGCTAGCAGAGCATCCGTACGCTTCCACCCAAATTTTTGCCATGTTACCCTAAGAGAGAATTTACTTCCTTATTTGTCAATAACTTTTTCGATATTACAAGTTCTCGAATTGTTTTTCCTGTGTTTAATGATTCTTTGAAGAGTTCAGCAGATTTTAGATATCCAATTTTTGGTGCTAGGAGTGTTACTATAACTGGACTATTTTCAATATTTTTTTGAAGTTTCGATTGGTTTGCTGTTAATCCATCAATTAGATTTTTGGAAAATATTGGCAAAAAGTTTGTTAACATATCGGTTGAATCTAAAATTGCCCTAAGCATTCCTGGAAGCATAACATTAAGCTCAAACTGACCTGCATGTGCAGCAAAAGAAACGGTAGTATCATTTCCCATTATACTGAAGCATATCATATTCATACATTCTGCAAGAGATGGATTTACTTTTCCGGGCATTATTGAAGAACCTGCATGTACAGCAGGAATTCCAATCTCTGACAATCCTGCAACTGGACCAGAAGCCATCAATCGTATATCGTTTGAAATTCTTCCAAGTTCTATTGCAAAGTTTTTGAGTGCAGATGATGTATTTGTAACAGCAAATCTACTTTGAAGTGAATGTTGCATGTTTTTTTGTGGAGTCAGTTTTAACTTTGATATTTTTGATAACTCTGTAATCACAATTTTACGATATCCTTTTGGTGTATTAGCACCAGTTCCAACTGCAGTTCCTCCTAATGATATTTGTTCTAATTGAGGTATCGATGCAATAATCGCATGTTGTGATTTTATCAGTGATGTCGCATAAGCTTCAAATTCACTACCAAGTGTAACTGGAAGTGCATCCATCAAATGTGTTCTTCCAATCTTTTTGTATTTGGAGAATTTTTTAGCTTTTTTATCAAGTGACTTAATTAACTTGTCAATTATTGGAATAAGTTCTTTTATTGAAAACAGAATTGACATATGCATTGCAGTTGGATATGTGTCATTACTTGACTGTGACATGTTTACATGGTCGTTTGGATGAAGGAATTGATACTGTCCCTGTCTTTTTCCTAAAATTTTTAGTCCAACATTTGCTATCACTTCATTTGAATTCATGTTAAATGCAGTTCCTGCACCAGAGTTTATCATATCAACAACAAACTGATCTTGATATTTTCCAGTGAGAATTTTATCACATGCATTAACAATTGTAATTCCTTGTTTTTTGCCAATAGCTTTTGTTTTGATATTCGCAATTGCAGCAGAACGTTTTATCATCACAAATGATTTTATCAGGTTTGGATGTGCAGTTTGCCCAGTTACGTGATATTGCTTTATGGATCTGCCGGTAAATGGACCATAAAATGCATTGTATGGTATTTTTACTGGCCCCAATGAATCGCGGTCAGTCCTGAATCTCACATATAGGTTTAGATGGTTCACCAATAAAAATTGAATTTATTTTTAAATCTTTTCTGATTAGATCAGATATTTTTTTGGAGTAAATTATAGTACTAGAGATAAAATCCAGTTAGTATTATATACTCTAGTTTAATCATCGAATACTAATGAATAGACGTTATTCAACAATAATGACCGTAGCTGCTATAGCAGTTATGGGAGGCGCACTATTCGGACAAAGCTTTACAGCCAACTCATCCGATGTATATTCATCTGACTACAAAGTCGATGCTTATGCAGCAATAGATAGAATGGGTGGCTTACAGCTAGTAATGCCTGAGGCTTATGCCGTATCAGGAACATGTGATGAACTGTTAAGTTCAGGTCGTACAGTTGTAAACTTCGACTTGACTGGTGAAAGTCACTCACTACCTATGTTAGGCGGTGAATACAACGCAATGACTTTCAGCGGACAGATTCCTGGACCAACACTAAGAGTTACACAAGGTGATGTAGTACACATGACTTTGACAATTCCTGGTGATGAACCAACACAACATGG
>Ga0310344_10004112_pt1 | contig 10818 bp, 13 predicted proteins | sample HC15DNA20200_MG_FD_203801 | JGI IMG/M metagenome (GOLD analysis project Ga0310344, IMG submission 203801) | Marine microbial communities from station ALOHA, North Pacific Subtropical Gyre - HC15-DNA-20-200_MG | ecosystem: Environmental > Aquatic > Marine > Oceanic | place: Pacific Ocean: North... | reverse complement strand
CTTGAAGGTAGATTAACTAGCTTTGACGAAATTCAAAGTTTGCTTGCCGAAACCCAAAATGAACTTGAAAATGCAAATCGTGAACTTTTAGAATCTACAAATAAATTTAATAATTATGAACAAACCATTGAAGATTTACAAAATGAAATTGAACTACACATCGATGATCTTGAAATTGCAAACAAAAGAATTAGTAACTTATTAACTGTAGAAGAGCCTGAACCAGCAGCAGCAGAACCAGAACCTGCAGCAGAACCTGCAGCAGAACCTGCAGCAGAACCAGAACCTGCAGCAGAAACTGATGAAAAAATTTCTTTAGGTGTAATCAATCTAGTTTATGGCACATCATTGATTCCTATATCGGACCCAACTCCTGTTGGTGAATCTATTTTAATTGAAACTGAAGCCACAAATACCTCAGAAGATCGAATAACTCTTTCTTGGATTGCTATTATTACGAATATCGAAACTGGCGAAACTAAAGAAATATACGTTTTTAATATTCAATTAAATCCAGATGCATCAAATAGATTAGGTAATACTTGGACGCCTGATTCTGCTGGCCAATATAAAATTGAAGCATTTGCCGTTGATAATCTAACCGATAAAAACCCAATTTCATTAACTCAAAGTAAAGTTATTACAGTAGAATAAATTACCTAAATATTGATGAATATTATAACTAAAGAAACCACAATAAAAACTAAACACGAAAATCAGATGATTGATTTATCTGATGATATTAATAAAGAAATTAAATCTTCCGGACTTAAAGACGGAATTGTAACTGTATTTACAAGACATTCAACTGCTGCTATTACAACAATTGAATATGAACCAGGACTTGAAAAAGATTTTCCTGCCATGTTAAAACGCATTGCACCTGACGATGTTTTCTATGAACATGAAAATACATGGCACGACGGAAATGGACGTTCACATGTAAAAGCATCTCTAATTGGCTCCAGTATTACAGTCCCATTTAAAGATCAAAAACTCTTACTTGGACAATGGCAACATATAATATTCCTTGAATGTAATATTGAAGGCCGTGATAGACAACTTGTTTTTCAAATGATTGGAAATTAATAAATTTATTTTTTAAAATTCTTTGCTAATTCTTTTGCTGCATGTTCTGGTAATATCTTATTTGTATGAATATTAGACGACATTTCTAATCCTGTTTTTGTTTCTATTCTTGGATATATTTCAATATGCCAATGAATTTGTTTTGAAGTCTTCTTTTCAGGCGAAGAGTGTATAATCAAATTAAATGAAATTACTCCCAAAGTTTTAATTAATGATTCTAAACTTGTATGAATAATCTCAGATAATTCAGATATTCCTTTTTGTGTTGATTTTACAAAACTAACTTCATGTTGACGGGGAAATATCCAATATTCAAAAGGATGTTTAGATGCCCAAGGTGTAAATATTATAAAATTATCGGTTTTCTTTATAATACGTTTACTTGATTCTTCTTTTTTAATAATATCACACATTGGACAAATTCCTTTTTCTCTCAATGGTTTTTTCATAAATTTTGCTTCCGATTCGATAACCGGAGGAACTGTCGGTAAACTTACAACTTCTAAATGAGGATGCTCAATTTCTGAACCTGCTTTAAGTCCATGATTCATGTACATTGCTACATAAGAAACATGCTTCTGTGAATACAACCAACGTGCCTTATCTTGAACTGTTGTTAAAATATTTGTCCATTGTTCACTATCGATCTCCGATACATCAACTGTATGTTTTTGACTCATTATTACAACATAATGATAACCAATTGCTGGTTCACTATATTGCGGATAATCTGTAAAAACTTTCTCCTCATCAGGACTAACTATTGCATTTTTATTTGAAATCACTCTAACTGTCCAATCTTTTATATAATTTTCAGGCTCATCTGCTAATTTTGCTAATGTACCTTCCTTAGAAATCAATACTAAATCTGCAGGCCCAGTTATATATTCATTTCCAGGACAATAAGGACAGTCTTTCTTATTTACAAGTTTTTTTATATTACTGTTCTTTTTTAATTTTTCATTAGTAAATAATACAAAATCCTCAGAAAAATAATCTTTACGTACATTTGACAATTATTTCACCAATACTACGATTATCTAATATTTATCATCCTAGTTATTGGTTTAATTGCTTTATTTATAATCTCTTCAGGAACCTTTACTTCATAAACTTCTTCATTTAGAGATTTGTATACTTTTTCTAATGTAATCATTTTCATATATTCACAAACAGCGTTCTCTTTAACAGGATGAAATTCCTTCTCTGGATTTTGCTTTCGTAATTGATGTAAAATTCCTGTTTCTGTTGCCACTACAAATTCATCTGCATTAGATTTCTTTGCATAATTTATCATTCCTCCCGTCGATAATATTTTTGTTTTATCATTTTTGATATCTCCTTCAGATAATTGGAATAATATATTTGATACACAACCACATTCTGGATGAACCAAAAAATCCGCATTAGAATAAGTATCTTTCATTAAATTTATCTCATTAGCAGTTAATTTCGCATGAACATGACATTCTCCAGGCCAAACATGCATCTTTCTTCCAGTCATATTCTCAATATATGCACCAAGAAATAGATCTGGTAAAAATAAAATTTCCTTGTTTTGAGGAATTTCTTCAACTACTTTCACTGCATTTGATGATGTACAACAATAATCACTTTCTGCCTTTATTTCAGCAGATGTGTTTATGTATGATACAACTACTGAATCGGGATGTTTTTGTTTCCATTCACGTAATTGCTTAACATTTATTGTATCTGCCAACGAACAACCTGCTTGTAAATCAGGAATTAATATCTTCTTTTTAGGAGCTAAAATTGCAGCTGTTTCTGCCATAAAATTAACTCCACAAAATATAATCAAATCTTTATCAGAATTCAAAGCTTGTAACGAAAGATTAAGTGAATCTCCTACCACATCTGCCAAGTCTTGTATTTCAGGAATTTGATAATTATGTGATAAAATTAAAGCATTCTTTTCTTTCTTTAATTCCTTGATTTCCTCTCGAAAATTAATTTCTGATGTGTTAATTTGTGCCATATCAATCACTTTTTATGTATTATACCAATATGATGCAATAATTCGCTTGTTTTATATTTTGTGTGTACTTTTGTAATAGAGGATACCTTGGATTCAGAAATAGAAAGATTTCTTCAAGAAGATATATCTAATGGCGATATTACCTCAGATTTATTCATAGATTCCAACTCAATTTCTAATGCCCAAATTTTAAGTAGAGAATCTGGGATTCTTTCTGGACGTAAAGAATTAACACAAATATTCGATCACTTCAACATTAAATCTAACTGGTTATTCCAAGATGGAGAATATTTTAACGCAAACAGCCAAATCGTTACATTAAACGGATTATCAAAATCATTACTATTGTCTGAACGTGTATCATTAAATCTTCTTGGACACATGAGTGGTATTGCAACTACTACAAATCATGCAGTGAAAATCACTAAACAAATTAGTCCACATACAAATATTTCAGCAACACGAAAAACCCTTCCAGGTCTTCGTAAATATGAAAAATATTCTGTTATAGTTGGCGGCGGTTTACCACATCGATATAATCTTAATGAAATGATTCTCATTAAAGACAATCATTATAAATTAATCACCAATCTAAAAGCAAGCATTAATGCAACTCGTGATAAAATCGGTTACAATAAAAAAATAGAACTTGAAGTCGATTCTTTAAAATCTGCTTTAAACGCCGTTGAACTCGACATTGATATTATTTTATTAGATAATATGCCACCTGAAGACATATCAAAATTTATTTCGAAAATAAAATCACTATCAAAACCACCACTTACTGAAGCTTCTGGTGGAATCAACTTTTCAAATCTCGAATTATATGCATCGACTCAAGTAGATATTATATCGATGGGTACACTTACCCATTCCAGTAAATCTATTGATTTTTCCCTTCAAATCATCTAATTCTTAGTTCCAATCTCTTCTACACGATTTTTTATTATTACAACCAATAATGACCCAAGTATTCCAACTGCAAGAAAAGTTCCTATAAATAAATCAGTTATTCCTACAATCAGAGGTAATCCAAATAAATATGAAATATACACACCCACAATCATTGACACAATAACAATCTGACAACCAATACCGACTATAAATGGTACTTTGTTACTTCCACATATCTTCCATGCTACAAATGTTGCAATAAAATTTGCAACAGTACCCCCAATAATATCAATAAATCCTAAACCTCCAAATATATTTGCTACAACTGTACCCAATGACAAACCAATTACTACTGGCATTCCAAAAACAATAGAGAGAGGTAATAATGCATCTGCAATTCTTATTTGAATTGGTAAAAAACTAAATGGAGCTAAGAAAACTACTCCAATTGCATACAAAGCTGCAAATATTGATATTAATGATATTTGTTTTGAATCCATTTTTACATCTCTTACCGGGGTTTGTATAGCGGAACGGACGAGATGTCCCATTCACCCGCTTAATTACTAAAAATTTTACAAATATAAAAATCTATTATCTATCGTCAATTCTTGGCGCAAGATAAAAATTAATATGTCCACCCACTTCACCTAACTTAAATTCAATTTTAAAAGGCATTTTATTTGAATATTCAATAGTAATAGTTTCCGCTGTTGTTCCTATTGCTTTTAAAATACTTGATAAATATTGTAAACTATAAGTGGCTTTACTTTCTGCTTTTGAGCTTATTTCTGTTATTCCCTCATCTGACTTATTTAATGTAATTTTTGCTTTTCCAGAATCTCCATTCCCAATAAAATTTATCTCATCATTATTGGTTTCAATTGTAATATGATCTGCTACAGCCCCTACATCATTGAGTGTATCCTCAAAAACCCCTTTATTTATCACAATTTTTGAATCTAGTGATAATTTAGGAACCTGTTGCGGACTCTGAGAACTTTCAATTAATCGAATTTGAAACTCTCTTTTACGACCATTTTCTAATTTAACAATCATATATTCATCATCTTCTGCAGATATAGATATACTGTTGTTTTGTTTTGCTCGTTTAATCAATTTAGATAATTCCTCAATCCTTAATGTCAACTTAAATTCTTTATCACATTCATATTTCTCGAACGATGCATTTGGCCAATTCAAATCTATCATAGCAACATGTGATGGATCCATGCCCCTAAATTGAATACCTTCTGCATTAGCTTCAAAACTTGGTTCTTCAACTATAGTAGAAACTACATTAGTTATTAATTTCCATTCAGCTGGTGATTTAGTTTTAGCAACAAAACTCATACTATTCACTTAATATTTGTGTTTGTAAGTTATTAAGAATATTCTCTCCATGTGTGTTCACATTTAACACAACGGTAGAATCTAGTAGCCGGTTCATCACCACTTCTCGTCTGTCTCTGCCATGAATATGCTTCTTCATTACCACATTTGGAACATTGTTCTTTTTCAATCGGTAGTGATTGAATATCATTCACTTCATCTTTAATCTGAATTTTATTATTGTTATCTGATGATTGAATAGGATTAGATACTCCTTGACCAACTATTTCTCCGCAATCAACACATGCAGAAACCCTATTACCTGATACATCAATCTTTGGTAAAATTCTACCACCACACGCCTTACAAAACTCCAATATTATTCACCACTGTTTTGAACTATTTTTTCAATGACTTTGTAAACTTTTCGAGTATCTCGTTACTTATTTCTATTGCACTATTACTACTTACAAGTATTTGTGACATTGGATCACTTTTTTTTGTTTCTACTTGAACTTTGAAATTATTTACTAATGGATGAGGTTTTACTGCTCCTGCAAATACCACTTCGTTATTTTTCAATAATTCTTTTCGTAAAATATAGCCTATGGCTAAATCTTCATCAGTTATTTCTACAGTTGCTTGATTATCTTGTTTATCAACTTTTATTTCCATTTTCTTCATTTTTGTTACCAACTACACCTATTCAAAGCTTGTTATTCAATCTCGGATAAGAACCTAATATCTTTACTGTACTTCCTAAATTTATTAATTCTTGTATTGCCTTTTTACAATTTTCGTCATCAATATGTCCTTCAAAATCAAGATAAAAATTATATTCCCACGCTTTTTTCCTCGTAAGTCTAGATTCAAGTTTTGTGAGATTAATGTTTCCATCGGCAAATTCTTTTAATGCCTTATACAATGATCCTGATACATCCCCTGCTGAAAAAACTATTGATGTTTTATCATTTCCTGTAGATTTAGTTGGTATTTTTGACAAACAAAAGAACCTTGTAACATTATCTTCATGATCCTGAATACTCTCTTCAACTATACTCATATCGTATAATTTAGCTGTGTCTTTACTTGCAATTGCACCAGCCCTTTTCATATTCTTCTCTTTAATCATTTTTACACTACCGGCTGTATCATAAGTTGTAACTGCATCACATCCTATGTTTTTCAAATAAGTCTTACATTGACCAAGCGCCTGAGTATGAGAATATATTATATCTATATCATCTTTGTTTGTACCATGGTGTGAAATTAAGCAATGTTCTATCTTTACATTAATTTCACCCACTACCGTTACTTTTGATTTCAATAATAATTCATAGGATTCTGTAACACTACCCTCAATAGAATTCTCAATAGGAAGTATTGCTAACTCAATTTGTTCATTTTCTAAAGCATCGAATAAATCTGAAAAGGTTTTATACGCTTTACTATTCGCTTTTGAAAAATACAAATTTATTGCTTTTTCACTATACGCACCTATTTCGCCTTGAAATCCAACAACCGGAATATTTTTTTCCAAAATAATTTAATATACCTCAGTTAACCAACTCAAATATTTCTTATTATTACCGGCAACTATATCTGCATATGATCTTCTTATATTATCAGTAACACTACCTATTTTTCCTGTTCCGATTTTTCTATTATCTATTTCTACTATTGCAGTTACTTCTGCTGCAGTTCCAGTGAAAAATACTTCATCTGCTTGATAAAGTTCAATTCTAGAAATCTCTCTCTCAGTAATCTTCATTCCCATATCTTTTGCCATTTGAATTACCGAATCTCTTGTTATACCTACTAATATCGACGATGTAGTAGGTGGTGTAGCTATTTCTCCATTTTTAACTACAAAAATATTTTCACCAGTTCCTTCCGAAACCATTGAATTTTTACCTAATAAAATAGCATCATCAAAACCCGATCTCAAAGCATCTAACTTTGCAAGTACCGAATTCAAATAATTTCCACTTGCTTTCGCTTGAACTGGCATAGATTCATCGGAAATTCTTTTCCAATTTGATATACAAACTTTGATTTCAGGATTCGAAAAGTATTTTCCAAATGGAAATGCTGTAATCGATACATTTACTGGAAATCCAGTGAAATTTAATCCAATTCCTCCGTATCCTACATAAACTAATGGTCTAATGTAACTAGATTGTTTCAATTGATTTTTTCTAAGTAGTTCTAAAATACTTTGTTCCAAATCTGATTCCGAATACTTATGTTCCAACGGTAAAATTTTACATGATTCCATTAAACGCGAAATATGTTCTTTTAATCTAAAAACAACTAAATTGTCTTTAGATGGGTATGCTCTTATTCCTTCAAATACAGCAGTACCATAATGAATTGCATGAGTTAAAATAGGAACCTTTGCATCATTCCATTTTACAAACTCTCCATCCATCCACATATATTCAGTTTCTTCTATTGCCAAAAATCTCTCCTCCCGGTTAAATATGAAATTCTATAAAAACTTTGAAAATTCCTATCCTGGAAAATCAGATGAAAGAGTTTTATATTTAAAGAATCCACAACTAACACATTTTACACCTTTTTGAACTTTAACTACCTTATCTCCACACGAATTACAAGTAGTTCTTATTACTCCTTCGTCTTCATTCTCATTTTTTATCATGATGTGGATTAATCCATTTGTTAAACTTACAACTGATGCTCTAATATAATCATTTGTTCCCCAATTTGGCATTTTTGTTTTTGCCATTAGACCCATTAAAGATCCAAATGTGATATTTCCATTAATCTTGATAATTCTAAGAGCTTTATCACTCTCAAGTTTTCCTTCAACCTTGTCATTAACTTGTGGTAATCTTGCTAAATTTTTTGATGATTCAACTTCTACAGATTTATTTTTATTATCAAATCTTGTCTTCCCAAATATAGAAGCACGAATCTGACCATCTATTATATGCGTGCCTTTTCCAGATTCATATTCCTCAATGACTGCTAATTCATCACCAGGAATTACTTTTTCTTTACGATTATCACTTTTTTCCATAGTTTCTTTTAACTTTGAAAATATTTAAACATCGTATTATAACCAATGTGGTTTAATAAGAAAATCATCTAATTCTTTTCCATCCAACAGGTCTAATAATGCCTCAGCCTGAGGAGATGACAATACAGGCTTGTCAAATGTATATCCATCAATTGAAACCCTAGGACATGACGTCTGAATAAACGCATCAATAGATTTAAAATACGATATTCTTTCTTTTGTAACTTCTCTCATTGCAATTAATTGTACCTCTTTTCCTCTTTCCTCTAATCTTTTTTTAACAGACAATAGTTTTTTTGTATCAAATTGACCTTCTTTTAATCCTAATATTAAACCAAATTTTTCTGCATAACGAGCCTTTGAAATCGATAAAATTGCTTTCTTTTCTCTATCTTCACTTACTTCTTTGACATCAATGATCTCTTCCGCATACGGATCAATCATAAATGTAGGTTTTCCTGAAGAAAGCGAAACACCTATTCCATGAAAATTACTATTCCCTAATACAACAAATGCATCAACCTCTTCTCTAATATAAAATGCAGGATAAAATTCACAACCAAATACTTGACCATCCTTTAATTGTCCTCCTCCTTTTCCAATGATTACTTGAACTCCATTCTCTTCAAATATCTTCTTTATTGGTTCGATCTGATGCAAGTACTGACTAAATGTAACCATTCCAATAACCTTGAATTTTTTTAAAACATCTACTGACTTTTTTATTGCAGGTTCAAAATCAATGTTATCAAATGCATCAATCATGACAGTTCTATCACCAAGTTTTTCAAACGAAATTGTATGCCCAATATTAAATGCTAATTCAGCACCTATCCTTTTAGCTTCAAAGTTTGTACTGTCACAACTACCATAACATGAATCTCCCATGATGAAAACATCTACATTAAATTCTTTCTTTATTCTTGTTGAAATATCTTCTAAATAAATCATCAACCCATCAGGTGCGCTTATACACACACTTTTTGGTTTATTCGTACGTATCTCATCAAATATCTTTGTCTCGTCAATTTCAATCATTTTTCTTATTTAATATCATAAATCGTTGTATTTGTAATTTTATTTTTCCTTAAAATTGAGTTTATTTAGATAACTATCTACAATATAGTTCGCAAATGGTATACTACATGTCATTCCAGGAGAAACTGCATTTAATATATGAATAGAATCATCATGTTCTTTGACTACCAGATCATCAACCAATTCACCATTATCATCAACTAATTGTGCACGAATTCCTGAATAACTTCTAATTAATTCATTTAATTCAATATGCGGTAATAAGTCACGTGCCTTATCCAATAATTTTGTTTTCATTAATGATTGAATAAACTCTTCCTTTACACGTTTACGATTATTTACCAACATTCTCCAAAAACCTCCATAACTTAAAATTTTACTCAATTCATTGAAATTAACATCTAAATTCCTATAAGCTTCTTTTCCTGGAGCAAGAACTGCATTTGGACCAACTATTACTCTACCATCAATTGTTTTTGTCAAATGAATTCCTAAAAATGGAAGTTTCGGATCCGGAACAGGATATATCATAGAATTTACCATATATGACTTATTTTTCGGTAATTCAAAATATTCTCCCCTAAATGGTATTATCTGATAATTTAGTTCTAATTCCATCATTTTTGCTATATTATCTGCATATACTCCCGCACAATTTATCAAGAATTTTGTTGAAACCGTTTTTGTCGACGTATTTATTATTAACTTATTAATTTTTTTATTTATGCTTCTGACTTTCTGATTTAGTAAAATATCTACACCATTTATTCTTGCATCATGTCCAATTGACTGAACTAATCTTTTTGAATCAACAATACTTCCCATAGGTGAATACAAAGCAAACTTTCCCATGGAATAAGGCTCTACCTTCAATAATTCTTCTTTATTGATGATTCTTACGCCTTGAACATTATTATTTTTACTACGTTCTAACAAAAATTCTAAATTCTCTTTTTCTACATTATCTTTTCCAACTACCAACGTCCCTGTTCTTTTAAATGGAATATTTTTTCTTTCACAATATTGATTTAATTGTAAATTTCCCTCAACACATAACTTTGCTTTAAGTGAATTTGGTTTATAATAAAATCCACTATGAATAACTCCACTATTTCTACTACTTGCATGATATCCTATCGAATTTTCTTTTTCAATAATTGCAATTTTAATATCAAATCTTTTACTTAATTCACTCGCAAGTGCACTACCAATTATACCTGCACCTATTATTACAATATCATATTCAGGATCTTTCAACATGAATCACCACGCATTTAACTAATAAAAATGAATTATAAAATTCATAATTGATGGTAATATAATTACCATCAATTAATAGCGTCTCGGTTGTAACCCTCTTTCTGTTTTAAGTAGGATTCAGCTTAGCGGCCCACCTGAGTCTCAATCAGGTACTCGTAAACTCTAT
>Ga0310344_10004111_pt1 | contig 10819 bp, 7 predicted proteins | sample HC15DNA20200_MG_FD_203801 | JGI IMG/M metagenome (GOLD analysis project Ga0310344, IMG submission 203801) | Marine microbial communities from station ALOHA, North Pacific Subtropical Gyre - HC15-DNA-20-200_MG | ecosystem: Environmental > Aquatic > Marine > Oceanic | place: Pacific Ocean: North... | reverse complement strand
GTAAAAACGGCAGTAGAGGTCGGTTGATTTTTGGTCGTAGGTGAATTCATTTGAGACGTCATCATCTTCCATTTTTCGTATTTCTGTTAATCGTTCGATCAACTCTTTCCTTTTTACTTCATCCCGAGTCGGAGTGATGGGTTTAAGGTCTTCTTCCTTCAGCCGATCCAGGGTGATGAACCACTGGAACCGGGCTAGAAAACCTCCCTCCTTCAACGTCGAATTTGCCTCATCTGCCAGCCATCGAAAGGGAGAACCGCAGATGACAACCGGGTAGGGTTCGTCGAACTCCAAGGTCTCCCTCGCCAGTCTTTTGCTGTAGCGTGGAGGGCAATCGTAGAGCGAATTCAGGATGTCGACGATGCCGGACATATAAGTCTTCTTCGCCACCTGCCCTAGAAAACCACCCAGTTCGTCAATCTCTATCAGTTGTCGGGAGCATTCCTGAAAAGTCGATTGCAGACCTTCCGGTGTGAAGGCGTTCGACAAGGATTGGCGTTCCGGGAATACCTCCTCAAGCAGATCAAGGCCAAGCTTGATCGAGGTGGATTTTTTCGATGCACTGGAGTAACCGACTATGGAGAGGTAGAGGTTGGGGAAAATTCTGCTGCTTTCCTTAATAAATATTCTACGCTCGTAGGCTGCGGAAAGGACCGCCAGAGCTGTCGCCAGATGAAACTGGTCTCTCGCTTCGGTCAGGGGCCTTGCATATTCGAGGTAGAGAGGTATGAAACCGGTCTTTGGATAGCAGCCATCGTTGAGGGGGCCTGTATCCGAAAATGTTGATGCCACAGATTCAATAATATGCTGCTTTGAGGTATCCTCTGTGTATTCATTGCTGTTCAGTTGCATACCGTATTTTACCGCCCACTTATCAGGTGCCAGAAGCGAGCATTTCCCCAGTTCTTTCGGGCTAAGGTCGTTTGGGTCTTTGCCTTCAGGGAGATCCAGCACAAGAACCTTGGACCTATTGAAATACCCGATGGCAGCCCGTGTTTTTCCCCTGCCTGCCAAATCAGCGTCGTAGCACAGGTGGATTTCATCGAGCCCGAGAGAGTTGATGATTCCGGCCTGTTCCCTGCTGACTCCTCCCAGGGTTGCAATGGCTTTTCTGCCCAGTGCCCTGATGCTGTCGGCATCCTTGATGCCTTCAGTGATAGATAGTAGTTTTTCAACATTCGAGAGGGTCTCAAGACCATCCATTACTGCTTTGGAACCTTTGAGTTTGTAGGATTTTGGTGTCTCCTCTGAAGCGTATCTTGAATTGTTTTCCAGTTTCGTCTGACCTTTGAATATCGGTGCGATTGTCAATGACCAGAGTTTGTTATCCCTGTTAAAGTGAGGGAAGATAAAACACGCCACACGTTTTTTAAGAATCTGGTTTTCATTTCGCAACTCATTCAGTCTCTTACCTTGGAACTCTTCAGGCAGCTCCTGATACTGAGCTGGGCTGCCTATGAGAAATCCAGCTCTAGAAATCGTTTTCTCCCCATAACCCAGTTTATTAAGATCATCCTTTTGGACCTGGCTCATGCAGTTCTGAGACATTTTAAGGATCTCAGTCAGTAACAAATCCGGAGCTACTAATTCTGGGAGGACCAACTGATCTTCGGGTGCTGGTGCTTTCAGTACCTTGAGACGTCTTGGAGGGATTTCCTTCTTCAGTTCGGTCAAGCGATCTCTCACATTTGTGGCAAGTTTCCCTGAATCCACTCCTAGCCGCTCCAGAAGTGACCCAAAGAACCAGGTGTTTGTTTCCTCAACGCTGCAAGCACCATTACAGAAGAGGCGAAGATTCCCATCTTCAGCGAAGGCAACCCGGCCGTTGGGATTTTGTCCATCTTCGTGAACAGGGCAGGAACATTTATATTCAAAACTACTGTCCCCTGTAGCCTTGATTCGGGTACCTTTACCATACTTGTCCTTCAAAATCTGGAGCAGCGTTTCAATCTGGTGCTGCTGCAGATAGTCTAGATCAGCATCAAAAAAAATCGACGAAGTTTCCATTTCTCCTTTATATGGTTGGTACCGAAGATTTTTTCAAAGGGGAATTATGGTCCTCGTCTGTTTCGACATCGGTTGAAACCTCATTCTCCGATTCTCCATTATCCTCAGTGGATGGAACCGGTGGTTCTTGACCAACCGCCCATACTGTATCTACTTCGAGGTAAGGAGCGTCCTCGACGACACGAACCATCACTTCCTTCTGGAGTAGATCATTCTCGAAGTCAATCCTCCCTTTTGCTGCAGGAAGTGCTGCTTTGATTAGCTTGCCGAGCTTGGAGCGGCTGGTGACTTTTCCATTTTCTGGGTAGTGAACTCCATGCTTTATCTCTTTGTCACATGCCTCTCCTTCCAACCCGACCAGCTGGAAGTCAAGGTAGGTATAATCACCGTTTTCACTCTTTTCAAAGGAATCGATGATCACCCTGTGAACGCCTAAAGGAATAAGGTCTACCAACTCGACGCTTGTGATATCTTTTTTATTTTTCATCTTCTTCTCCATATAAGTTACCTCGCCTCGGCATTTAATTTCCGGTTCGAATTGTTAATATAAAATTATTCTCAAAGCAAAAAGGCCATAGAGAATAAACATGCTGATCAGAGGCTTTAACCCACGATCAGCAAAAAGGTGTTTTAAATCACCTACCCTAAAATCCGCTCCTTACCTAAGGATGGATCTTCGTGTGGGAAAAGTATCTCACGCAATTTGTCAAAACGTTTGTTTGAACAAATCCTCAGAATAACAAACGGATATATTATTGATATAAAATGATTTATTTTGAACTTTGTTGGAAATAACAAAACTTGTGGACTGATTAACAAAAGTTTAACAGCATGGTATCTCTCAGATTATAAGGAAGGACTGAGGTTTACCGTACTTCTTTTCCGGAAAGCGTTTGAAAGGGCGTTGTTTTAATCGGCTAGAGGGGGTGTTTTTTTAATCTTGAAAGAAAGGCAGGAAGGGATTTTAAATGGTAGGTACCTGAAGATTCGTTCTTTTTAATATGCCACCAAAGTGAAGGGTTGGGCCTGTCACTACTTTCCATGTTTTCGATGATTTCGTTTTCATCGTATTCTCGTCTAAGGGTCAGACCGCCACCTAAATTATTTTCGTTCAGATCATTTTCATTAAAAACTGCGTCCCATACCTCCTTGTACGTTGGAGCTTCACCATTATTATTTTCTCTTAACTTTTTGAACGCACGACTGAAAATATTTCGAACTTCGTTCGATTTTAAGTGTTTTGTTTTACTAATTTTTTTTGTTCGGAATTTATTTTTTTTATTGCCTATTTCCAACCAGTCTTCCAACTCAGATTTAATGACAAAAACATCAGAAACCGAAACAGGAAAGGGACGTTTTAAAATGCCCTGATCGTGGAGAAGCAGTATGGCTTCAGCGATGCAATCATCACCGAAACCCCGCTCATCCAGACCATGCCTGACCAGAAATTCTGCAGGCGGTATAAACCTCTGAATGAAGATCCTTGAATAATAGGCAAATGCCTTACAATCGTAAGGATCTATCCTGAGTATTTTTTCTCCTTCGCTGACCCTCTCTTCGGTGATGACTCCACCAGAGCTAATTGCAGGTTCATTGGAAAGTAATTTTCTACGTTGCTCGTCTGAAGAAGCCTTGTTCAGTTTCTGCATGAACTTTCTTAGGGCAACCTGATCACTGGAACTTAGTTTTTTGCTGATTCTATAAACCATCGGGTTACTGAATGGACCTGATGGGGTCTCAAGCATTTCAATTTTATCTGGCATGGAAGGTATTGCTGCATAAAGGGCTGGTATACCCTCTGAAGCTGCTAAAGGAACAGTTTTTTGTTGATCACTACTGAGTGAAGAGAGAAGTACTAAGTCTGGATAATCAGGTGAATTTATCATATAATTAGTATTCCTTCTTGAAGAAAATTAGGGACTGTCTACCTGATCATTTACGCCATAATCGTTGGGTATTACTAGACTGATTGCTTAATGTATTGTACAGGTTTAGTCTAAGATAAAATATGTATTAAATTATCGGATGTTTAATAGTCAGTAGCATCATTATTTAAAGTGTAAAATGGAAAGCATAAAAAAATTTCCAAGGGAAGTCTGGCGCAACAATAGACCTAAAATGACCTTCACCCTTCATCCTGATATTGTCAAGGTCATTAGAAAAACTGCCAGGGAAGAAGGGTTGTCCTTCAGTGTTGTTGCCGATGAAGCATTTTTTGCCGGATTCAAGGCCATGGGACGGATTTGATAGGGAGTTTAGGATTGGTGTCACCACAAGCAAGACACAAGGCCTTTGGCAGAGAACTACCCGAGCGAAAGTGTTTCAAAGGCTAGGCCTCATCCAATTCTATGATAAAACACCCTATACTCACTCATACCACGTAGGACCTGTCTTCCCAACGCTTCCCGTCTCCCTGACTGTATCTTCAACTAAAATGTGTAACCAAACACGGTCCACCTGAAGAATGATGATTTATGTTGATATTTAAGGGGAAATTAGGGGGATAAAAATTTTACAGCTTGAGTGGATTCCCAGTGTTGATGGGGCCTTAGGCGGTTTTGGTAGAACAATCTAACTGGGAATCAGGAACACCCACCATACATTTCACCGAAGTTTAAGTTGGCTGCAGCATTTTACATCCTATCTTGCTCTCACATACTCAATCATAAACTAGTCAATAAGCTCCCACCAATGCCCTCGCCGTCTCACCACGATTGTATTGCTGAGTGGTGTTGAAGCTCTTGTGCCGCATCTGCTTCTGGACCGCAGCGGGAGGCACCTCCTTCTCCAGCAGGTAGGTGGCACAGCCGGCTCTGAGTGAGTGACCACCCAGATCCTCCAGTGCCAGCCCAACTTGTACACCGTACTTCTTGACGATCCTGTAGACCCCATTGCCGTCCAGTGGGCGGTCGATGAATCGGTTTGGTTCCGAAAGCATTTTGCTTTTCCGGTATCCTCCAGGTGTATTGACACGTCGGACCCGAACGAACAGGTGTTCATATGGATTCTCACCCATCAACTCCTGCACGTTTTTCACGGGGCAGTGTTTCTGGTTTCGTCCCATTGCAGCCTTGATCACATCTACCGAGCCGCCCTCTCCAAGCTGATCCGACTTCGACTGTGGAATCCTGATCCGCAGACCGTATTTTGTGACTTCAATGTGTTCCTTCCTGACGGCAGCCAGTTCAGACCGGCGCATCCCTGTGGCGAAGCCGAGCAGTAGCAGGGCCTTGTCTCGTAGCCCTAGAAGACCCTTTGGGAAATCCATAATCCTGATTTGGTTGATGGTAATCGGTTTCTTCTTACTCTGGATGACCTGCTCCGGACGCTGCTCAGCCATGGTTCTGAACAAGCCTTTAATCAGTTGTTTCGCTTTAGGGTCGTCGGTGGGGGCCGTGAGACCTTGTTGCTGGTGAATAGTTTGGATTGCCCAGCGCATGTTATTGAGTGTTGACTTCTTCATGCCCTGGCCAGCTTGATCCAGCAGGTACATGACTACAGCATCAGGCTCTGTTGGCAGCGGGTTTGAGTCATGTGTTTCACACCATTGCTTGAACTTCTTCCAGAAGTGCTGCCGGTTCCTCCTCGTAGAGGCTGAGTCAGCACTTTGAATCAGTGCTTGTTTCAAACGATTTGCTGCATCTTGATCTGGGACTAGTATCTTGCCGATTTCTAGGCTTTTTTTAGTCATCTGAAGCACCTCTTCCTCGATGTTAAAAAATAACGTTAATGACTCTTAACGTTATAATAAACTAGCAAATTCTACAGGTATCGTCTACACTAAAATAGTCTTAAACCCTTAACAAAAGAGAAAAAGATGACAATTACAGATCCACGCCTTGTCAGAGAAACGGTCCGCGTGCCTCGGCGAGACAACTACGAGAATCGCCCTGTGCTCAGTGCCACCATCCACCCCGACATCAAGCGCACCCTTGTGGCTATGTCAGAGAGAACTGGCATGAGTGTCAGCCAGGTTACCGATGAAGTACTTTACACCGGCTTGGTTGAGATGTATGAGATGGAAGAGCTTGATGATTGAGGGGGAGTGGGCAGCGCACTGGCACCGCCCATTGATACATAAAGTAGTTACTCGCATTTATACCTAGATGCTTCCTCATATGGAAACACCAGTCAGACAACCATCCTATTAAAATCTCCACACATTGTAAAACATCAACATCAGGTCTTTTTCTATGTAATTTAGACTTGATTTTATTATTCTATTGTCTTTCCAACTGGTGAGAGAAGCTTTTCCAATTCATCTAATGCCAAATTTAGGTTTTTTTCTTCAATTTGTTTGAGAATTGCTATATGGCCTTTAGATTCAATCGGGGGGAGAGGAAGAAGATTTTGAGCTCTGATGGTGTCAAGTACACCAGTACTTTTTTCGAAACAATTTTTTAAATAACGATTTGAAGATTGGATAAAAATAGTTTTATGAAATTTAGTATCTATTAAATGGTATTTTTCAATATGATTTTCTTTAATACACTCTTCAAACTCTTCAATACAATTTTTTAATTCTTTAACTAACTCTGATCTATTATTTTTATAAGCAGATCTCAAGGCTTGAGATTCAAGTGTTAATCTAAATTCACAAAATTCAGACAGCTTTTTTTCACTCATTCTAAAAACTCTGAATCCCTTTTGACATTCCCACACAATTATTCCTTCTGCCTTCAATTGGGTTAACGCCTCTCTAATAGGGGTCTCCCTAAAACCAAAAGATTTTTGAAGATAGGATTGAGTTAGTTGCTGCCCTAATGATAATTCCCCGTTAATAATTAAATTTCTAATACCATCCATTGTTGCTTCCACTAAAGAAGGCGGGCGTTTAAATTCATCAATCATATATCTTTTTTAAAAAAAATTCCGAGTTGAGGTAGGAAACAATCACCCCTCATTTTGCTATAGTATTTCGCATTTGTAAAGAGATACTTCATCAGATAGCGCTACCAGTCAGATCCTGCACAACCTAGCCAACATTTCCTCCACATCCTTACCAGTCCCATTATAATATTACTTATATGCCCTGCATGCATTACTGCAATATCGTATGCTCTCTCAATTTCATCTGTAGTAATTGACTCTGCCTGTCCCTGGTGTTCTGGGGCCACCACAAAACTTCTACTGCTTTAAAAACAATCAGCAAGTATCAGGAACTGTTTTTCATCTGATTGATGCCCAGATTCAAAAAATATTTTTAATTCTTAAATAATTAAAAATTAAATGGAAAATTAATATATCTTTTACTTGACAAAAATGGGGCCTGGTACTATTATCCGCCTAATATATATTACTATATATAATATATATTGTAAATACAACTGCTCCAATTCAGGAGTAGTGGAGTCGTTCGGTTGGTTAATGGTCCAGTTCCAGGTGGGTGAATCAGCCTTAACTAGACCGCTTCAGAATTTTACTTCCTGAGCGGCTCTGTCTTGGTTTATGCACTTCAAAATAGGAGGAAAAAGATGTTTACTCAAAAAAGCACAAAATTGAGCACAATCATGCTCGCTCTCATCCTGGGAGCAAGTGTCTTCATGGCTGGCCAGGCCTGGGCAGTCTGTGGTTTTTCGTCGGAGGCGGCAAAGAAAGCCGGTCCGCAATACGGTGGGAGTATTACATTCCTGGACGGATTTGGGGCGGCTTTTCCGCCTACAGCCTGGCACCAAGGAGAAGGCAGTTCGTGGACGGCAAGTATTTATCATGATCCGATGTATGAGACCCTTTTGGCTAATGACACTGTGCTTAAGGGGCCATGCGGCACAGGGGAATCTGAATTTTATCACTCTAATTCAGGACCTTTGGAAGTGATGACAGGTAAATTGGCTGAAAGATGGGAATTACCCGATCCGCAAACACTTGTATGGTATCTACGTCGGGGAATCCTGTGGGCGGGTAAGCCCGGAGTCATGAAATCAAGGGAGCTGGTAGCGGAGGATATCGTTAAAAGCTATGAATTGGGTTGGAAGCGCTATCCGGGTGTGTCCACTACTAAAGAGGTAGTGTCGATGACAGCTAAGGATAGGTACACTGTTGTACTAAAGACTAAACAACTAAAAGAATTTGAATTTGCCTTTGGAACCCAGGGTTGGCTTGGGAACGTCATCGTACCTGCTGAGGTGGGGGACGAGGCTATGAAAGACTGGAAGACTCATGTGGGGCTGGGGACAGGCCCGTTTTTTCTCGAGGACTTTGTGGAAGGCAGCTATGTATCTTACGTAAGGAATCCCAATTACTGGAACAGTTACGTATACAATGACAAAAAATACGAGATTCCGTTTATCGACCGCCTGGTAAAAACTCTAATAAAGGATAAATCCTCCCAGGTCGCTGCGTTACGAACAGGGAAGATTGACGTGTACGATGTACTCGAAAAAAAATTCGTCGACTCGGTAAAAAGATCGGCTCCTGAAATAAAGATGAGAGAGAGAGTGGCGGAGAGAGCCTGGAGAATGGGCTTTAGGCTGGATGTGAAGCCCTTTGACGATCTCAGGGTGCGCAGAGCAATGAGCATGGCTATAGATCGAGAAGCCTTTATCAAAACCATTCAGGGAGGTAAAGGAGAGATTTTAAACGCTGAGATCCATTCAGGACATACAGAGACTTTTTATACGCCTCTGGAGAAGATGCCGAAAGAAATTCAGGAGAATTTTTCGTATAACCCTGAGCTTGCGAGGAAACTATTAGCAGAGGCAGGCTACCCGAACGGTTTCGAAACTACCATACAAGCAAATGCACGGGAGCCTGAGCGAGATGTGGTGTCTTTTCTTGCAGCTATGTGGAAGGATATCGGAATCGACGTTAAAATTGATCTGCGGGAAGCGTCTGTTTTGAATGGAATACTTGTTAAAAATGAGCATGCGCCGCTTACTTTTCTTGCTAACTCAGTTATGCTGGCCGGAGCTACTTTGCAAACTTATACAATGGATGAGTCTAATACTTATCAAGTCAACGTAGTTGATGATCTTGAAATAAACGAGGCTTCTGAAAATTGGGTAAGCGAACCGGACCCCGTTAAAGCGAACAAGATCCTAAAGGATTGGAACGTGTTGTGGCATAAGAAAGTTTATAATGCCTATTTACCAACTCCATATGTATCCGTGGCTTACTGGCCATGGGTAGAGAACTACGCCGGCGAAGTCAATGAAAGCTCTTCTATGTCTGTAGGCGGGATTTTCGCTCGTGCCTGGGTCAACAGCGATTTAAAGGCAAAAATACAGTAATGAGCCCATCGGGGAATGGAGCAATCTCATTCCCCGATTATGATAGGGTAGAGAAACAAGGGGATACAAAATGCTGGCCTACATCATCAGGAGAGTCCTCCTGATTATACCCACTATGTTCGTAGTGTCTCTCATCGTGTTCTTTGCCATTCGCTTAATTCCCGGCGATGTCGTGTCCCAGATGGCATCTGGGATTGGAAACATGCCAAAGATGACCCAAGAGAAAGTAAGAAAACGCCTGGGACTGGATGCGCCGATCCCTGTCCAATACGGGCGCTGGTTAGGAGTGATTCGGGACCAACATGGCTCTTTTACCGGACTTTTTCAAGGCGGCCTTGGATTATCCCTGTGGACCAGTGTCCCGGTGACGAGGATAGTCCTCAAGCGATTACCATTAACCTTTGAGCTTGCTCTCTTTTCTTTGACAATAGCCATCCTGATAGCCATCCCTATCGGGATCTATTCCGCGATCCGGCAGAACACCATGGGCGACTACACCGCGCGCAGCTTTTCTATGTTCGCTATCGCGATGCCCGACTTCTGGCTGGGAACGCTGGTCATCGTCTTCCCCTCGCTTTGGTGGGGGTGGTCTCCGCCGATACAGTATATCAGTTTCACGAAGGACCCGCTTCAAAACCTGGGGCAGTTCATCGTGCCCTCTCTTGTTTTGGGTGTGCTGATGTCGGGGTTAGTCATGAGGATGACGCGAACCATGATGCTGGAGATCATCAGGCAAGATTACATCAGAACAGGTTGGTCAAAGGGACTCAAGGAGAAGGTGGTCATCCTCCGGCATGCGCTTCCTAACGCCCTCATTCCCGTGATCACCGTAATCGGATATATGTTACCGTGGGTGATTGGGGGGACCATTATCATCGAGAGGATATTCGGCTTGCCCGGCCTGGGTCATCTATTGATACAGGCCATTAATGATAGAGACTATCCCGTAATCTCCGGAATAACGATATTTGCCGCTATCATTATAATGCTGGCCAATCTAGTGATTGACTTGACCTACGCCCTTCTGGACCCCAGGATTCGGTATAAATAAAAGGCGCGATCTTGAATGATACCCTAGAAATCCCATCCAAAATCAGTGAGCCCAAGCGACGTGCCAGGCTGGTGGTGTTCTTGACCAGGCTGGTCAAGGAGCAACCCCTGGGGCTTTGTGGGGGAATTATCGTGCTACTCTTTCTTTTTACCGGTATTTTTGCCGATTGGCTGGCGCCTTATGGAGTGAACGACATTCACCCGAGAGATTACCTGCATCCCCCCTCAACCAAGTATTTCCTCGGGGCGGACAACCTGGGGCGGGACATTTATAGCCGTATTGTCTTTGGGGCTCGTATCTCGATGATTGTCGGTTTAGGGGCGTCTGCTCTGGCGATCCTGATTGCCTTATTGATCGGGGTCCCCTCCGGGTTTTTCGGTGGTAAGTTCGATATGGTGGTGCAGCGGTTTGTGGATGGCTGGATTTGCTTTCCCCCGTTCATCATTTTCTTATTTGCGGTCTCTATCGTGGGGCCAGGGATGTGGCAGCTGATTATCGCGATGGGGTTGGTACAAGGGATCGGTGTTTCCAG
>Ga0310344_10004109_pt1 | contig 10824 bp, 9 predicted proteins | sample HC15DNA20200_MG_FD_203801 | JGI IMG/M metagenome (GOLD analysis project Ga0310344, IMG submission 203801) | Marine microbial communities from station ALOHA, North Pacific Subtropical Gyre - HC15-DNA-20-200_MG | ecosystem: Environmental > Aquatic > Marine > Oceanic | place: Pacific Ocean: North... | reverse complement strand
TGTACAAGAATCAACACCTCCTGTAGCACAAGAAATTGTTTCTGAAAGAGAAAACAATTTATTAAATGAAATGCAACAAAACATTACTACAGACGAAGAACGTGATTTAGAAACAGAAGTAGTTACAGAATTGCCTAGTCCAGAAGCACAACCAATTACAACAGAACAACCTGCTACGGAAGATCAACAATTACCTATAGATGAACCTAGAGAAGGAGAAGGTTTTATATCAGAATTTTTTGCAGAGTCTAGAGGAACGCCTGCCAGCTTATTATATGATAGTTTTCTTACAGGAAATTTTGTATATTCTAGTGAATTACGCAGAAGAGATTCAGGATTAAAAACAGGAGGGGGAGAAAAAGATAGTATATTTATGTGGGAAAATATTATTGTTCCTGATTTTATAAAAGACGAAGAACGAATGACTGCAAAAGATGCTGTTTCTTTATTTTATCATGCTCAAGAATATATTGATTTAAATCTTTTAGGTGATCCTAATTGGCTATTAGATGCAGGGTCGGAAGTTTTTCCTAATGGTAGAACACTTGAAGATGTAGCAGAAGGTTTTAATAGAAGAAAATTACAATCTTATTTAGCATCTCCTGAAAGAAGTTGGAATAGAGACAATCCTAACGCTTTTGAAGAAGCAAAAAAAGAATATAATTTAAATGATAACTTAGCTTACATAAATAAAGATAAAGCATATAACTTATTGCCTAGTAGAGATAATTCAACTGATCTGTCTGCAAAATTCTTTTTTGGTCTTTCAACAGACCCAATAATATCTAGTGTAACACAAGCCTATCCAGAAATTTTTCAAAATCAAGAAAACCTAGAAACAGTGTTTGGACCAAATGTTTTTGTAGATAATTTTGGCACAGTCGCACAATTAGGACCTCCTACAAGTCCAGATGGAAAAAAAGTTGTAAATGGTTCATTTGTAGAACGTATGCAAGACATAGAAAACTATTGGGATTTTGGAAGGTTTATATATAAAGCTATTATGACTGGACCAGCAATACCTGCTATGATTTCTGGATTTAGTGAATATGCTCTTGATTCTACATTTGGTGAGGGTACATATGATAATTTAACTTTTGGTGTTGCTGATCCTTTTGTAGATTTTAATAGCCTACTAGTAGACAACCCTATCCCTGGTCTTAATAGTAATTTCTATGCTGAACAAGTAGTATCTGCTCAATGGCAAGGCGATTTAAGTGACAAACACTTTTTAGGTATGTTTGCAGATGCTTTAGCAACCTTTAGAGGTCTTGCTAAAGGAGAGGAATATTTTCCTGTTGTAGGCACTAGAGCTAGAATAAAAAATAATGCAGAAGCTTTAAGAAATTTTAGAGAAGGAAACAAAAGTGTTTTTGCACCTCTTGATGAAGTATTTACAAGTAATCGAAAAGGTTTTGGAGCTTGGATTGAAAGAAAAAGAGCAGCACGAACAGCAAATGAATTACTGTTACAGGGAACTATAGGGGCTCAAAAAACTTTAAACCAATTAAATGATGCTAGATTTTACGTAGATGTAGCAGGTGCTTTAGGTTTTTCTGCAGCCGCAGGAATAAGAACAAGTTTACCTGAAGGTACTTTTTTAGATTACATGTTTAATGAAATGTATGGGGGTTCTATAGGATTCGGTACTGATATGTTAGGTATGGTGCTGTCTGCAAGGTATGTTACTCCTGCCGTAAAAGTTATGTTTGATGGTGGTGGTAGAGCTGCAAGAGCTACAAACTTTTGGGCTAAAAGTTGGTATAGAAGAGACATGGGAAAAAAAGAATATCTTAAAGATGTAGAGATGTACTCTGACGAAGCTCTTTCTAAAATGAGTGAAAGACAAGTTGCAGAAGCCTACTATGCTTCTTCTGGAGAAAGAAAAGTTATGGATTCTTATGGGGCGTTTTTAGAATCAGTTAGATTAAACGATCCTAAATCTTACGCACAAATTGTACAAATAGAATCTGCCCAAATGCAATTTTGGGATAGCCTAAATGAAATGATAAGATATAACAACGATCTTTTACCAGATGGCAGTCCTTTAAAACGCAGTCCTGCAGAATTAGAAGAACTTCAAAATTTAACAATGGCTGAATTATTTAGTAACGATGGGGTAAGAACATATATAAATTCACAAAACGAAATAGATAATCTTCCTTGGTCAGGAAAAATTAATTTTAAAAAATTAAGAATTAAAGATGCTAAAAAAATAGCTTTGGAAAAAGCTTTAGAAAGACATCAAGCATTAGCAGACGTGGTAAGATTAATTTTACCAGGCGGTGCTCTTACTCAAGAACAAGTTTCTGTAGAGACTGCTAAAGCATCAGAATTACTTGTTAATTATGTAAGTAGGCAAGAACAAACCTTAGCAGAAGAATTAAGAAATTTACAAAACGAAATAGAAGTTTTAACAGAAGAAGCTAGGGCACAAGGAGCACATCCTGATTTTCCAAAGGATGTACCTTATGGACAAGCTACAACATCTGCAGGAGAACCTATATTTGATCCTATAATTATTAATTCAAAAGCTAGATTAGTTGAAGAGTTAGAAAAATCAGGAATAAATTATTCTTCTGGTGAGGCAGGAGAGTATTCTAGAAATTTACTTACTGGTGCTTTAGCAAAAGCTAGAAGTGTGACAAATGAATATTACGACAAAAAGGTTAGACCTTTTTTTGGAGATAAACAAATAAATATAAGTGATGCAGAATTTAATCAACAGTTTCAATTTATCAGAGATAGAGATGGTATACGACCTGAAATGGAATCAGTATATGCTGATATAGATCAGTCTGCCGCAGGCGTATCTACATCTACTGCTGTTACTAGAACTGGAGGTGTATCTCCTTCTGCTATGGAAAAATTTACTGTTAGTAATATTATAAGAGAAGGATTTCAAAGACAAGTACAAACAGCAGTAAATTTACCAGGAAACGAAGGTAAAGAGGATTTATTAAGAATATATAAAAGTTTACATGACTATGACGGCATAACAGAGATACCTAATATAATAATAGGTAAAGGTGAGGCAGCACAAGAATTTAGATATGATGCAGCACAAGTTCCTAAAGAAGTTTTAGCTGACAAAATTTCAGATTATATTAGAGGTAAACCTTTTGATTTTCTTTCAAAAGCAGAAGGACAAGCAGAGCCTTTAGGTTCTGTATTAACTTTAGATAATATTCAAACTTGGAGAAGTAATGCTATAGAACAATTAAATAATGGTAATCTTACTCGTACTCAAAGAAGAAAATTATCTATGACTGTAAGAGACCTTAGTGCTGTATCAGAAATAGCATCACAAGTTTTATTGAATGACGCTATAGCAAGAGGAGAAGACGTTTCTAATATAAAAACTTATGCAGAAGCAAATAGAGTATATATGAAAGAGATAGTAGAACCTTTTTATCTGGGTACAGGTAGAGATTTAATAGCACAAAAAGGTGGAGAATATTTAGTTTCTGGAGGTAATATATTTAAAGAATTTTTAGTAGCAAATAAAAAATCTACTTTTGTAGATAGGCTAAACGATTATGAAAAAATATTTCCTAAAACAATTACTAATGATGAAGGTAAGATTGTAGATAACCCAAGAAGAAAAGAAGCAGACCATTTGTTAAAAGTATCTGTTGCAGACATGATAAGAAATAATGAAAATATATCTAATGCTGCAATAAATCATTTTCTTAGCCCTGTCTTAGGAAAAGATTTAGCTGAAGATATATTTAAAATACAAGGAAATTATATTAGTGATCACATAACAAAAGAACAAGGTGTTGCTTTAAAAAAATTAGACGAAAGCATAAGTCAAATACCTAACCTTGGAGCAGCAGAAGGATTTGAACATATAGGTTTAGCTAAAGAACTAAAAGACATTATGATAAAATCTCCTGAAAACAGTGTAGGAATATTTAGAGCTTTACAAAACATTGATCCTAGCGGAAACACTTTTAACAAACTTATAGAAGAAATAGCATTAGCCAATCCTGTTACAATTATGGGTCCAAAAGGAACAATAGATGTTTCAGAACAAATAGTAAGAGGTCATTTTGGTGTTATAATAGGTAATGCTGCTACAGAAGATATTGTTGATTTGTCTAAATATATAAGACTAGGGTATAAAGAACAAGAACTTCCTGATACACAAGATTTAAAACGTATGAATATAAATGATATACCAGTTAATACAGTTAAACAAAACAGAGCTGAAGTTTCTTACAGAAATTTTATGAATAAAAATAACTACGGAATTAAAGCAGGAAAATTTGATTTTGCTGAAATGCATAATAAAGAAATGGCAAACATAAGGTATTTTGAACATTTAAATTTACAAGCTGGTGCTATATGGATGAAACAGAATGGTAAATTTTTAGATGTAGTAGACCCTAGTGGATTACACAGAAAGCGTGTTGAAGTTATATTAGGTCAAGGTAGTCTTATAGAAATAGCTGCACCTGGTCAAACTAAGTTAGCAGGAGCTGCTGGAAGTATAGGTCTTCCTTCTGTTTTAGCTAAAGTATTTGCTGTATTTAGGGGTGTAGTAAGTTTAAAATGGATAGGTGCAGATGCAGCAATAAGAATGAATCAACGTGCTCAATTAAATGCCACAGCAGCTATATTACAAAGTCCTCATGTTTCTGCTAGACTGTATCAAATATTTGAAGAAGGAAGATATACAAAAGAAAATATGAACTGGCTTGCACAATGGGCTAGACAAACTATAGGTATAGGCATAGAGCATACAGATGAAGATATTATAAATAGTGTTTTACGCACTGCAGAAGAAGAGCAGTTTACTGGGTATATGAAAACTCTAAAAACTATAGAGGGAAGAGAAGAATTATTTGGTCCTAGCCCTATATTAAATTAACAAAATCACAATAGGAGATTGATGTGATACAGAGATTACGAGAGTATGCCATAATAGGTATAGCTTTAGGTATAGTCACAAGTGTGGCATTTGGTGAGGATTCCAACATAACCAATACCACTACGACTACATCTACAGTTACTTCAAGCAATACCAACGTAAATACCAATAACAATAATAATGTAAATACAACAACCAGCAACAATAGCAATACTAACCTCAATACCAATAACACAACCATAAACAGTACTGCAACAAATACCAATAACAATACTAATGTTAGCACATCTACTAGTAATGTTACATCTAACATAACTCAAACACAAAATGTTACTAACACAAATACCAGCACTGTAAATTCTACATCTAACAATACAAATTTATCTACCAATAATAATAACAATGTAAACACATCCACATCAAACAGCACTGTAAGTTCACAGAACGTGAATACTAACAACAATAATAATGTTAACAGTTCACAAAATGTGAATACTAACAATTCTACCAGCACATCATCTGCTACACAGAAAGTAACACAAAGAATTAAGACCGCCCCTCCGTCAGCAGTGGCTCCTTCCATCATGTCCTATTCCCAGGACCTATGCACTACAGGGGCTTCAGCAGCAGTCCAGACACAAATCTTTGGTGTATCAGCAGGTAAATCTGTACGAGACGAAAATTGTGAACGTTTGAAAAATTCCAAAGCTCTCTACGACATGGGGATGAAGGTAGCGGCTGTAGCCCTACTTTGCCAAGACGAAAAAGTTTTTAGAGCGATGGAACAAAGCGGCAGTCCTTGTCCGTATAAAGGTAAGATAGGTGCTGAAGCCCAGAAAGCATGGGATGAAAATCCAGAAGACAGACCTGACTGGCATCTTATAAAAGCAGATATGAAAGGGTATGAGTTTAGAGCTTACAAGAAAAAAGACTTTTGTAAGAAATACCCAACACAAAAGATATGCTTAAAACCCTAATATCATTAATCCTACTTAGTAGTTTTGCCTACGCTAGTACGCCCACCTTCACTGTAGGTACTGACCCCCTCATAGATATAACTTCTACAGGCACAGGATTAAGCTTAGGCGATGATAACATGTCAGGGATGAAAAATATCGGTTTCGATTTTACCTTTTATGATCAGACTTTTTCTCAAGTAAATATATCTATGAACGGATTCTTTACTTTCCAAAATAACTTCTCGGTCTCAAGATCAAGAAATTACAGATCAGAAACACTACCAGCCACCTCATTTAATTACTCTGTTTTTCCTGCATGGTCAGATTTTATTAGAAGATCATCTGGCAACCAATCTCCCTACATACAAACATTTGGACAAACATCTGATACAGATCAATACTTTGTTATTATGTGGGATAATGTTTCTGAATACAGTAATGGATTAAAAAGTACTTTCCAAGCTATACTATACGAAACGACTAATGAAATTTCTTTTAGGTATGACGAGTTACGCATACAGAATCACGACATAACTATAGGCTTGCAAGGCAATAATGAAGCTGTAACGTATCTGAGATATGAAGACACTGGAAGCACAACCTTTATTGAGACAGATGATTTTAGTGTAAGCACAGCTATTGATGAATCATTTAGCAATCTTTCTTCTGAATGTTTAATTGATTCTGATTTTAGTGAATTGTGTGATGTGTATGATTTAACAAACTATTCTGAGGAAGAAGACTATTTATATGGAACAGGGCTTACAGACGCTATGCTGTATGGCTATGACGATGAGGAGGATTTTTATGGATTTGATGAAGAAGATGAATACCTATACGGAGAAACAACTTTTCTTACGTTTACTGACGATTGGCACAACGATGGTGATAGCTACGATGTTATTACTATCAGTAGTGATATACTTTTTGTTGAGGAATATGATTTAGAAGAACCTGTTTTTATAGATACACATTTTGAGTTTACGGATGATTCTTTTTCACCTGATTTAGAAGAAATAAGTTTTATACCCCTTGAAGACATAACAGACACCGAAGTTATAGATATATTTGAAATACATATAATAGATACAGAAGAAGACTTTCTTATGTTTGTAGAAGAAGAACTTACAGAAGAAGAGTTTGCTGAAGTAATAGAAGAACATTTTAATGAAGAAGAAGCTATAGAAGAAGAAGAACAAGCACTTGACGAAGCTGTAGAAGAAATAACACCTGACCAAGTAGAGGAAGAAGAATTTACTGAAGATGATTTTATAGAACAAGAACTAGAGCTACTAGATAATATAGATGATGAAGAGAAAGATACTAAAAAAGAAAAACGAAACAGAATTAGATCAATAGTAGCGTCTACTAATTCCCTACTTGAAAGAATAAACCCTAATATAACTGGAGGCACTTCTCAAACTAGCACTACAGTTTCCGTATCTAGCAATACATCTGGTGCATCATCATCTCCTATGTCTGTATCTAGCTCACCTAGTATTTCAGATCAGATAGCCTCATCTCAAGCACAGACTAACACTGTCTTACAATCTATTAATCTTGTACCTATGCCTGCAATAGGCAATACACCTTCTACAATGATGGCTGAGGTCCAAGTTACAACTATGGATAATCAGATAGAGAGTATGACTAGCACTATGGTAACAGCATCTGAAGCTGACCAGATAGCAGAACAGATAGTAGCTAGTAACATAAGAGCACAACAAGAACAATCACAACAACAAGAACAAGAATCTGGTACATATGATACAGCAGGACAAGCAACACTACTTGCCTACATGAATTACTTGCCAGGTTTTGATAACTACAAAGATATGAGCATACCCCAACCTACAGAATGGTATGAGCCTAGAGCTATATACACAGATGTTACTATAGATGACAACTATGTTGGGTATGGAATTATGCTAGGTAGTAATATAAATACACTGTCAGGTATGGTATCTGAACAGTCAGAAGATTTATTTGGAGGATAATATGGCAGAGGAAGAAGTAAAAGTCGTAGAGGTAGAAAGAGTCTCTTGGTACAACAACCCTGAGGGCTTTGACAAGTGGAGAGTTTTTCCAAGAATACTTATCACCTTGTATGGTGTTATGTTTTACAAGACATGCGACTGGTTTATGACATTACCTGATCCAACCAATTCACAATCAGCATTTGTATCTGTAATAGTAGGTGCAGGGGCTGCATGGTTTGGTTTGTATGTAGGCAAAAAATAGGAGGACAATATGAAAAATTTATTACCTAAACTTCAACAGTACATTACTATAATAGGTGTGATCACTGCAATAGGTGGTGGCTTTTACACATGGGGGCAGTTTAATTTACGCCTCGATCAGATAGAAGCTAAAACTAAGAAAAGTGTTAACTTAGCACCTCTTAATGAAAAGGTATTAGTACTAGAAGAAAAAGTTAAACAGCTTGAACAGAAATCTAATAATAATCAAAACCCACTAGCTCAATAATTCACAACATAAATACTTAACATTTAAACTATTGATTGGACAAAGGTTGTTTTCCTGTGTATACTACAATTAGTAACATAGGAGAATTATCAGTGGAAAGCATAATTTTACATCTAGCATCTGGTTTAGTGATGCTTTTGTGTTTTTTACAAGTGTTCTGAAAAAAATTAATCGTTTAAATGCTCATACAGAGCCTTTTAACATGTTTCAGGTACTGTAATATCAAAAATAAACAATCTTGTTGTATGAGCTTCTATTCTCTTTATATAGCATTTTAGCTATTTTTACTCTTTAAAGGTATATAATTCATGTTTAATACTAATCTAAAAGGCTGATCAGTACATGTAGTACCTGTATGTTCCATAGAACTAGGAAATGTTATAAGTCTATTCTGTACACTATCTATTTTTTTACCATCTTTAAATAACGTATAGCCATTATTAGTATTAAAATAGTATATAGAAGTTTTTATATTATCTTTATCTACAACCATATCAGGTACTTTAGAGTTAACATCTGTATGAAAGCCATGTTCTATAATCGATTCTCTAGAAAAAACTATATTAAGCTTTATTCTAACCCAACAAAGAATATTTAATTTATCAGCAAACAATTTATCTATTACAGAATAAAGAGGACTTTGAGGAGAGCTCTCTTCATATATTATATGACATAATTGTATATTTGTAATACTATTATCTTTTCCCATATACATACTATCAGGAACAATACCAAATAGAAAAAAAGGAAAATGACGTAATTTTTCTACTAAAACAGAACCAAAATTTTCTTCATTGTAAGTGTCTATATATCTAGAACTTTGTTCTGTTTCATTATTTGGATTGAAGCTATTTATAAAATAACTTAATTCTTGTGCTGTTAAATAATTATTTGTAATATTTATCATACGAATCTATTGGATTTTTCTGTTAATTCTTCAAATTCTCTTCTAATTTCTCGTAAAAGATTAGTCAAGGACAGTGTACCTTCATAATCTTGATTCCATTCATCCATCGTTTTTCTAAAAACTTCAGGATTAACTGACTTATTTTCAAGGTACACTTTCCCATCTTGCGAAAGCTCAACAGTAAATTGAGCTAACAATGCTCTATTTTTTGATTTTTTTTGTATCATTGGGTACTTCTATATAGTTAAAATTAATGGCTGCTCTATAGGGTTTATCCGAACAAGTAGTGCCAGAATGTAATAGATGTTTAGGAAAAATTACTATTCTATTTTTTTTACTTTGTATATAGCTTCCATCTTTAAAAACAGTATAGCCATTGCAATCATTTAAATAATATATGGCAGTTTTTTCTTCCGTAAGAAGAGGCTTACTATCAGTATGAAAACCAGATACATATATATTGTCGCTTCTAGGCATTAAATTAAGTTTAATTCTTTGCCACATATACACAGATAATTTTAATTTAAAAATATTATCTATATCTTTAAAAAGTTTACTTGTACTTCCTTGTTCAGTAGAATAAAAAGAATGAGAAAATTGAAAATTATTTAATTTCTCACTTTGACTTTTTTCTAATAGTTTACCTGTTTTAGGATCAAATACTTTTCCTACAAATTTAGATTTTGTAGTAGAAAGTATTTTACCAAAAAACAATGGTAAATTTATAAAATTCTTATCGACTATAGTAAAATTTTTTTCATCGTATAAATCAAAATTAATTATACTATCTATGTATGCTAAATCATCTTTATCTAAAAAATCGTCAATACTTTTTATACGACTATCCATCTTTTTCTTTAGAAGTTTCTGAATTATCTAAAACTTTTTTAGTAACAGGATCAACCATTACAAAACCCATAGCTCTAAAAGCTGTTAACATATCACTAACTTCAGCATAGGGTAATCCTGCTAATTTTTGCAGGATAGTATTTGCTAGATTTTCCTGCATAAGATAATATTTTACAGGTTGGTAAGCTTCATTAATGTCTGGTGTAGCAGGATCATCTGCTTTAAATTTACCATCCTCATCATGGGCTCGTTTCTTCTTTTCTTCTGTCATTTAGACCTCCTTATCGTCTATAAATAATGCTATTATAGCATAGTGAATTATTTTTAACAAGTCCTTTCTCCGATCTTTTTTTGCACCTTTTTTTCCATATCTTTGTGCATATTTCATAATATTTCCTATACAGAAACTAGTACCATGACCAGCATCTATAATAAATTCTGTTGCCTGATAATTGTTTTTTGAATAGTGTTCTTTGTATGTATCTTGTATGTAGGCATATACACCATTCAATATATTCTGTTCATCATATTTATATTTAATTGATGTCTTTTTTATTGGGCTTGAACGCAATGACATTATCTCCTCTCTCCTCTATTTCTCTTTCTCGTTTTCTTTCTAATTCATCCATTATCATTTTATTGCCTTTTTCCATAACAGTCAACTGTTCCGTTGTAGCCATGTGCATAAGACCAGCAAACAGAATATACATCTGTGTTCCTGTGTATGTGTCTAAATCGGCAGGTAA
>Ga0310344_10004108_pt1 | contig 10825 bp, 7 predicted proteins | sample HC15DNA20200_MG_FD_203801 | JGI IMG/M metagenome (GOLD analysis project Ga0310344, IMG submission 203801) | Marine microbial communities from station ALOHA, North Pacific Subtropical Gyre - HC15-DNA-20-200_MG | ecosystem: Environmental > Aquatic > Marine > Oceanic | place: Pacific Ocean: North... | reverse complement strand
CTTGGTTATGAAGTTGTTTTTATCAATTGGCGCGGTTTTTTTGGGCCGCCCGACCTATCTCAAGAAAAGGTCAAAATCCACTCTAAAACACTGAAAAAAATGTTTCAAACCCCTCATTGGGAAAAAGTCAGAATCCGTAACGGCTGGAAAAACCTGTATATTTCAGGCGAAAAGTTTCATAATTTTCTTATGCAACAAGAAAGTATGATCAGTAAATTGATGAAAGAACTCGGATTCCTCTAGCAACTACAAAGATAATCAATGTCGAAAAATAGATTTGGCGCTGTAGTTATTTTTGGATTTTCTATTGCTTATGGAATGATAGCGCTACATTTTCCAGTTCCTCCTGCTTTCAATGATTCGGCCTCTCCCTCCAGTTTTCCAATTTCTTTGAGTGCGGCTGGCATCATCGTCTCAATGCTGATATTTTTGCTGCCAGCGACGTCTGCTGCGACCACGCCAGAACTCACTTCAAAAGGTATACTTCGTGTTTTTCTCCTACTGCTATTGATGATTTTCTATGGATTCGTGATCAAAATTTTTGGTTTTTTTGTTTCAACCATTTTGTTTCTCAGTATCGGCTTTTCGATCATGGGGGAAAGAAAACTGAAGGTTATTTTCCTTACAGCCACGGTTACAACCATCATTTTTTGGGTTTCTCTTACACAATTCTTGAAGATTTATCTCGATTCGGGTTCTCTCAGTAAATTTGTATTTGGATTACTAAACTTAGATTAATGCTAGAAGGAATTTTAACTGGACTTTCAACAGCATTATCGTTGACAAACATCTTCATGGTGTCCACCGGCGTTCTATCCGGTACATTGATTGGTATGCTGCCAGGGCTTGGACCAATCTCAGCAATCGCACTAATGATCCCAATTACGTACGGTTTTGATTCTGCCTCAGGAATGATTCTAATGGCAGGGGTTTACTATGGTGCGATATTTGGGGGATCAACCTCATCAATTCTCATCAATGCGCCGGGTGTGGCAGGAACTGTTGCCACTGCCTTTGATGGATATCCGCTAGCGAAACAAGGTAAAGCAGGCAAAGCGCTAGCCGTTGCGGCTTACTCCTCATTTTTCGGAGGCACAATTGGCGCGGTTTTCCTCCTTCTAGGGGCTCCATTACTAGCGAGATTTTCGACCAGTTTCCAATCCGCTGACTATTTTGCGCTTATGTTGATGGGATTGGTAGCTGTCTCCGTCTTTACCCCTAAAGGCCAGTTTCTAAAAGCTATTTCAATGACGATCATAGGACTAATGTTATCAACCGTCGGTATGGATAACGTCACTGGTACACAGCGTTTTACTTTTGGTCAACTCAATTTGTTTGACGGCATCAGTTTTCTCCTTTTGGCAATGGCTACCTTTGCCCTATCAGAAGCCTTAATAATAACGCTTGGTAGCCAACACGATAATTATCAAGCTTTCCTAACATCAGATTTGCATAATCTGAAAGTTTCAAAGAAGGAATTAAAAGAGATAGCTCCAACAATTGGCAGATCCTCAGTATTGGGATTTCTAATTGGTGTTCTCCCAGGGGCAGGGGCTACCATAGCCTCCTTTCTAGCTTATGGAATGGAACAAGCTTTCAGTTTCGGCAACACAAAAGTAAAGTTCGGAGATGGGAATCTAAAAGGTCTCGCAGCTCCTGAAACGGCAAACAATGCAGCTTCAACTGGCTCATTTGTACCCCTTCTAACGCTTGGCATCCCTGGTTCAGGTACAACGGCCATCATGTTAGGCGCCTTAATTTCTTATGGCGTTCAACCCGGTCCACAACTTTATACAGAAAGCCCAGAAGTCTTTTGGTCAGTTATCATATCGATGTACTTGGGAAACGTAGTTTTATTGATCTTGAACCTGCCGTTAATCCCTTATATTGCACGACTAATCTCTTTACCCCAACGATTTTTAATTCCATTTATCCTCTTTTTTTCCTTAATTGGTGTTTACCTAGTTTCATTTAATACCTTTGATATTTATATGATGGTCGGATTTGCTACAATTGCTATTTCCCTCCGGTTCCTAGAGTTTCCTATGGCTCCAATGCTCATCGGTTTTGTACTTGGGAACTTATTGGAAGATAACCTTCGGCGATCGTTGCTAATCAGCAATGGCAAACTAGAATTTTTATGGGAACGCCCAATAACCTTAGCCATTTTCAGCATTACAATTATAATTCTCACTTTTCCTCTTTATCGATTTATCAGAAGTAAACTCCAGACAAAAAACAACTTGTAACCTTTTCAATCATTGACCTGCCTGATCAAAGAATCATATCTACATCACTTGCTGAATTCTTCTGCTTATGCTAGGATTGGCCTAAACTTATGGCTCAGGCAATTTGCATGAATCAAAATAACAGTTTAGTTTACTTTCGCCTTTCGTTGATGATGTTTCTGCAATTTGCCATTTGGGGAGCATGGGCTGTTTTAATTGCTGGCCACATGCAAAATCTCGAGTTTAATGGCAAAGAAATCAGTTATGTTTTTGGTACTACTGCTATCGGCGCTATGGTATCCCCTCTGATAGCTGGTTGGATTGCTGACCGTTACGTGCCAGCTCAGATTTTTACGGCATTCTCACATTTTGTTGGAGGGGTTCTGTTAATTGTCGCTTGGCAACAGACCTCATTTCCTTCCATGTTTCTAGCAATTTGTGTCTATGCGGTTCTCTACATGCCGACTATTGCATTGACTAATGCCATCTCCTTCCACCATATGGGCGATTCGGAAAAATTCGGCAACATTCGTGTTTGGGGAACGCTTGGATGGATAGTAGTCAATTGGGTAATGAGTTTATACCTACGATTTTGGGAAATACGTGTTCCGGAACAATCACATGTTGGTGATTGTTTACTAGCCGCTGCGGTAGTTTCCATTCTGATGGGATTTTATTGTTTATTTTTACCAAACACACCCCCTGCCAAAGAAGCCAAAAACCCATATGCTTTTCTGGAGGCAGTATCTCTCATTAAGAACCACAACTTCGCTGTGTTGCTAATTATCTCATTCATTGTTGCTATCGAACTCCCATTCTACTATAACCTGACATTCTTATTTTTAACTGAACAACAACACGGAATTGGGCTACCAGAAAGCACAGCAAATTGGGCTATGAGTTTAGGGCAAATTGCAGAAGTTTTAGTCATGATTCTTCTATTACCAAGTATACGAAAACTTGGTATGCGAACAACAATCTTTCTTGGTATTTTGGCTTGGCCGGTGCGTTACGCTATTTTTGCTATCGGCCAACCAGTGTGGTTAGTCATCGCCTCTCAATCATTGCATGGTTTGTGTTATGCCTTCTTCTTCGTTGGAGGTATGATTGCGATCGAAAGACTCAGCCCTGTTGACATCAGATCAAGCGCACAAAGTCTGCTAGTCTTTGCAACGAATGGGATAGGTATGTTTGTTGGACATCTTGTTAGCGGACGTGTGCACGAATTTTTTAAACTAGAAGATGGAGGTCACGCTTGGGCTAAGATTTTTCTAGTTCCTATTATAGTCACCATTATTGCCAGTATTGCCTTTATCCTGATGTTCAGCGAAAAAAGATATCAAGAAGATACCGCTGCTATTCGGCAAACAACCGGTGCGGCAACATAGATAATCATTAATGTAAGATTTTAGCACTCGAAAAGCATAGGGGAGAAAAAATGAAAAAAGTCTTGCTAGTTGTTAACAATCAACAGAGTCCCTATGGGGACTTTACCAACATGTTCACCCAGATCGTTCAAGCATCGAGGCAATTCGAGTTGGATGTCAGTGAAGACAGAAACAGCTTTACGAAACTGGATTCATTCGATGCTGTTGCACTTTATATCGCCGGTGGAACACTAACACCTGAGCAAGAAGAAGGCATTGCGTCTTTTGTTAGAAACGGAGGTGGACTACTAGCGGTACACGGTTCCAACGCAGGCTTAGGCCAGTATGGAACCTATATTAACCTAATTGGTTCGGAATTCATCCAACATGATCCTCTGGCCCCATTTGAAGTAAGCGTGGTAGATGATGTTGACGACATTCTCCCTCGGTTGAACAAAAGTTTCCAGGTTACCGATGAATGCTATGAAATGGAAATTCGGACAGATGCATCGCTGCGATATTTTCAGTACGGTAACTGGCGGATGGAACGTTATCCCCTTGGATACACCTATAATTATGGATCAGGCAAGGTCTACTACAATGCACTCGGTCACGATCAACGAACTTTCAAACATCCGGATTTTCAAGATCAATTGATAAAGGGACTTCGGTACGTTACCAACTTGAAAGATAGCCCATCAGCTATAAGAATCGGGTTGGTTGGATACGGACCTCAATTTGGAATGGGGAAACATCATTCAGATAGAATTGCGCAAACCCATGGATTTGAGTTAGCGGCTATCTGTGATAGGGACGAGAATCGCCTCCAAGCGGCAAAAGCAGAACAAGGTGATCATGTCGCTGTCTTCACCGATGTAAAGGACATGGCAGACAGCGGATTAATCGATATGGGACTAGTGATTGTTCCACATGCCTACCATGCACCAGTCGCTAAAGTGTTGTTAGAAGCTGGCCTACATACAATTACTGAAAAGCCATTTGTTGTTCATGTGTCGGAAGCAGATGAACTCATATCCATTGCCACAGAAAAGCAGGTTATGCTATCTACCTATCACAACCGACATTGGGACCCAGACATTTTAACGGCTCGTGATGCCTTGGAATCTGGTCTAATTGGTGATGTCTTTTCAATCGAATGTAACATGGTTGGATATGGAGCACCTGGACAACAGTGGCGTGCACACAAAGAAATCTCAGGTGGAATGTTATACGATATGGGAGCCCATCAATTTGAGAAAATACTACAACTCATACCACAACATGATAAAGGTGGGAATCGAATTAACAAACGAGCTACACTCTACGGCAACTTTATGAAACGAAAATGGCAAGCAAGTTCTAATGAAGATTACTGTCGAGCTTATGCCCGATTTGATAGTGGTTTGGAAGCTCAACTGGTTCAATCAAATCTATGTACTGCCAATAAACCCCTCTGGACTATTCTTGGCACTCAAGGTTCCATTACAGTAGAGAACTTTGACGGGAAAACATCTGTGACATCGGTTCTAGACGATGGTCGGCAGATGACGCTAGACTATCCGAGAGTATCAGGAGGCGGTTGGCAAACCTATTATAAAAATGTAGCCGATCATCTCCTTTCAGGACTGCCATTAATCATTACGCCTGAATGGGCTAAAGGAACAATTCAATGCATAGAAGGTTGTGAAACTGCTTCTCGTGAAAACCGATTAGTAGAGATCGAATTTGATTTCTAAATCGCTGGAGTCATCTCAAGTACATTTGTTGTGTACTTGAGATTTCACCTTGACACAATAAAAACTTAATAAGTTCCTATACAACGAAATTAGAATATTGCCTTCTCAATCTCATGAAACTTAAAATAGGTATTGTAGGTTTAAGACGCGGCAGAACATGGATAAATATCTTCTCCAAAGATAATAGATCTAGTGTTGTTGCCTTATGTGATAAAGATCAATCTCTTCTAGAGGAATTCCCCGCAGACAAAAAATTCACTAATATCAGAGACCTTTTGGCTATGGATCTTGATGCCATTGTCATTTGCACCCCGCCTAAATTCCACGCAGAACAAACTATTCTGGCACTCGAAAGTGGTAAACATGTTCTGTGTGAGGTTCCTGCTGCCACCACAATTAGCGAATGCCAAAAGATTGTAGATGCCGTTAAAAAATCGGGAAAAAACTATATGCTGGCCGAAAACAGTTGTTATAGCGATATGCATCTCACCTGGCAATCTATAGTCGAAAACAACAATCTGGGAAAGGTCATCTACGCTGAAGCTGAATACATTCACGACTGCCGTCAACTGATGAAAGATGCCAATGGCACGCTAACTTGGCGTGCTAACTTTCCACCAATTCAATATTGTACACATAGCCTTGGCCCTTTGCTTTTCATAACTGATGATCGATGTGTCAGTGCAACAGGATTTTCCAGTGGAAGTAACGTATCTCCAGACATTGGTGCGACAGATTTAGAAGTTGGACTTTTTAGAACAGCAAATGAAACAACTATAAAAATTCTTTGCGGATTTTCGATTGAGAGACATCCATCATTTCATTGGTATGTTATCTACGGTACCAACGGCGTTCTTGAAAGTCAAAGACAATACAATGATCCAATTAATGGATATTATAAAGCAACCAAATCGGATCAAAAAATGAAGTTTTGCCAAAGTAATATGGCAGCACACGGTACTGCTGAGAATCGGGTGGCCTCAGAATTCACTGAATCAATAATCAGTGGCAAAATCCCTTCGATTGATGTGTACCGAGCAATGGATTATACCATCCCCGGTATCTGTGCCCATTTGTCTGCCCAAAAGGGTGGCGATGTCGTTTCAGTCCCAAATCTACGAACTGAATACTGATTTAAAGAATACAAAGTACCTAATAAAGTTTCAGTAGGTCTAGCGAGACCCTAAGAACAAACAAACTAATTACTAAAATAACTGAAGCCCTCAAAAAGAGATTCCATACAAAAGACGATAGTGCTCCCACCAAAAAATCCAACAGAAAAAACCGTCCGCCTATGGCCTATTGTTCTGATTCTGTTACTGACCATCCTCACCATCATTTGGGTTTGGCTGTTTGACAATCTAGATCGACAAAACCAAAACCTTCGAATCGTAAGTGTTCTTGGAATTTCATTTTTACTAATTCTTGTGTGGTTACTATTCTTCTCGCGGTTACGGAGGAAAACTCGAATCCTCTCTCTGGGAGCGATTCTCTCTGTTCTCTTGCTCTCAATTTTCATGTTTCGTATTAAAGGCTTTACAGGAGACTTACTCCCAATATTGGAATGGAGTTGGACGAAGAGAGCTGGCGATTCCTTGACACAAACCGATACTTCTTCGGAAAGGATACATAAATCATTCAGGCCTTCACCCAACAATTACCCACGATTTCTTGGCCCGAATCGTAATGCTGTTCTCAGCGGAATGGAACTGGCGGATGATTGGTCGGAACATCCACCAAAACTCATGTGGAGACAACCCATAGGTGCAGGATGGTCAGCTTTCGCCATCGTCGGAAGTTTTGCAGTTACTCAGGAACAACGTGGTAAACAAGAAATGGTGGTATGTTATGATCTGAGATCTGGTCAAATGAAATGGAGCCATAGTGATAATGCGCGGTACGAAAAGATTCCCGGAGGGATTGGCCCTCGTGCAACACCGACCATCTTTGCAAACCACGTATATGCACTAGGTGCAACCGGAATTCTGAACTGTTTGGATCTTTCGACAGGTGAACGTCTCTGGTCAAAAAATATTGTTAGTGATAATAATTCTGAGGTCAATGAATGGGGAATAAGTTGTTCGCCATTAGTCCTTGACAATATGGTTGTGGTTAGTGTTGGAGGACGCTCAGAGAAATCCTTAGTGGCTTACCACAAAGAGACAGGAGAAACCATTTGGCATGCGGGCAGCGACCGAGCTGGTTATAGCTCACCAACCATAACTAATTTTGCAGATGTACCTCAAATTCTAATTTTTAATCAGGGCTATATTGTTTCACATAATCCCCTTAACGGAAAAATCTTTTGGCGTCAATCTTGGCCGAAAGAAACTCAGTATGTTGCTCAACCTCTGCCGTTACCTGAAAATCAGCTTTTTGTTTCCACTGGATACGGAATTGGCTGTAAATTATTTCAGATCTATCAAGACAGAAACTCAGAGCAATTCCATGTTTCCTTAGTTTGGGAAAACCGACACCTGAAAGCTAAGTTTACCAATGTTGTCCAGTATGAAGGTTACATCTATGGACTCGATGATGGCATTCTTGTATGCTTGGACTTGACCAACGGCCAACGCAAATGGAAACGAGGTCGCTACGGACATGGACAGATAATACTAGTAAACAACCTGCTGTTAATTCAAGCAGAATCAGGAGAGATTGTGTTAGTTAGTGCCAGCCCAAGTGCACACAAAGAGTTATCGAGATTTGAAGCGCTTAATGGCAGAACCTGGAATAATCCTGCGCTTTCAGGATCTTACCTTCTTGTTCGAAATGATCAGGAAGCAGCATGTTACCTATTAGCAATGAAAGAGTAATATGTTATATTCGCATCTGATATGTGCATGAGAATAAAAGTAACCCGATTTTTGTTGATTCAGTGATTTTTGTTGATCTATGTAGCAAAATCAACTATAATGCCAGCTGGTTTGGAGCCGGTAAAAACTGACAGCTCAAATCAGTCTAGAGTCATAATTCACACTTCAAAAGAAATTTTGGAAATCAACGGATTCGCCGAGTTAACTCTACGTTAACTCTTATAGGTTCTATGAAAAATCTTGCATAATCAACAGGGAGCTTATGGACTATTCAAAGGTATCAAAGGAACTGGAAGATTTAGTTACTGAAACCTACAAACTTTGGGATCATAATCGGGTTGGTTTCCAGTGGCGCCACTATACTTGGAACCATACTAAGCGCGTACGCGCGATGGGTATGGAACTTGGGAGGCGCGAAGGTGGTGATGTAAAAAAACTTGAAATTGCTGGTACTTTACACGATATTACCAAAAAATATGATGGCGAAATTTTGAATGATGCCGATGGAAATCGTGTGACTAGTGAACAAGGATTCTGGCTCAATGAAAAACTGAAGCCAGCACGTGAGAACATTGTCACTCGTTTATACGATGAGTACGATTTATATGACACCGTGCACCACGACTCTGGTGCCGTAATTACCGAAAAAATCCTTGTTGATTACGGTTTTGACGCAGATTTTGTCGAAGCTGTCCGGTCAATTGTTTTTGCCCATTTAAAACCAATAAATATGACCAGCGAAGATTTTGACATTCTGTACAAAAACATCGAAAACCAGATCCTATATGATGCTGATACGATGGATCCGAATGTTGGGTACACTGGTTTCTTTCGAAATATCCACATTCACGCTCATTTTGCCATTCAACGAAGCGGTAAATTTGAACTCGAAAGTTATGTCCAAGGTCTACCAAGGTTTGTCGACTCCAAAGATAGTTTTGTGGAAAACCTTCTAACTAATTCAGCTAAGGATGTTGCAGAGAAACGCCAAGAACGAAGTCGAAGCCTTGTCTCACAGATGAATGCGGAATTGGAAAACATGAATATAAACCGAAAATATGGTTTACTCGGCGTAATCGAATATTTTGTAAGTGAGACTGCAGACCCTGACTTTGCCTATCAGCTCAATCACCTAAAAACAAATAGGATTCCAGACCTTCAGAAGTCAATTGCAGATACCACATTATCGCAATCTGATCGCAACGATGCAGAAGTTGCAGTCGATCGTGTGATTTCTTTCACCCAAGATTTGGAAAACGAATACAAAGGATTGATGTAACACCATTCCGTTTGATTAAATCAAAATTAGGGCAAGCTCATGGATGCCAAGACAGATAATGTTTCACTCGTCCCAAAATTCCAATTCAGTACAACCTTAGAACAACAAGAAAACGAACTGCTTACTAATCCGCTTCTCCAACGTATGGAAAAAGCACGTAAGAGTTTGGAAAACGACCCATACCGTCCCATCTATCACTATGTTAATCCAGAAGGTCGCCTCAATGACCCCAATGGCCTTTGTTTCTGGCAAGGGAACTGGCATCTGTTCTATCAGGCATACCCACCAGAGGATCCACGGCAGCATTGGGGACATGCAGTTAGCGAAGACCTCATCCACTGGAAGGATCTACCCTATGCAATATATCCAAATCCTGAAAAATGTTGTTTTTCCGGCACCACTTTGGTAGAGGAAAACAGAGTGATTGCCATGTACTATGGCACTGAAGTTGGAGAAATGATAGCTACTTCAAGCGATCCCTTACTACTGAATTGGGAAAAAGTAACGGGGCAACCTGTTATACCAATTGACAGTTCTGATGGGTCTTCATTACCTTATCGAGTTCATGACCCCTGTATCTGGCGTCAAGGTGGACACTACTATTCTCTTTCAAATGGAAGAGATCCTTGGAGACCTCTGGATTATCTCTTTCGCTCTGAAGACCTAGAACATTGGGAATACCTGCATCCCTTTGTAGAAAACGATCGATTCACTCTAGATGGTGATGATGGTGCATGTCCCTACTTCTGGCCTATCGGCGACAGATACATACTTCTATTTTTTAGCCATATGAGCGGTGGCCAATATCTCCTTGGTGACTATGACAAGAATCGACAAAAATTTGTTACCACCGCACACGGCAAATTCAACTTCGGAGCCGCTTCACCTGCTGGGGTACATGCCCCATCGGCAACACCAGACGGTGATGGCGGAATTGTCGTTATTTTTAATATGAATCCAGCTAAGCCTACCGAAGGCTGGAACCAAATCATGACCTTGCCAAGGCATCTATCTCTAATTGATTCCAACGAATTGAGAATTCAGCCCGCAGGTAATATCGAATCGGTTCGTGGTAAATGTACCGAAATTAAAAATTGTACAATTAATGCCAATCAAGAAATAGTACTAGACGGAATAGAAGGAAATACAATCGAGATAGATGCGGAAATTGAAACCAATGGATCACCAATGGTCGAACTCAATGTGCTACGTTCTCCAGACCAACAGGAATATACACGTATCGCTTTTTACCGAAATCGCGGATTAAAGTATCCTGGTTCACGTACAGGAGTATCGCCTCGAGAATGTTCAGACAGTCTGATCACAATTGATTCGTCCTATTCTTCGATTTTGCCCGATGTCCTTTCTCGAGCACCTGAAACCGCTCCAGTCTATTTGG
>Ga0310344_10004105_pt1 | contig 10827 bp, 11 predicted proteins | sample HC15DNA20200_MG_FD_203801 | JGI IMG/M metagenome (GOLD analysis project Ga0310344, IMG submission 203801) | Marine microbial communities from station ALOHA, North Pacific Subtropical Gyre - HC15-DNA-20-200_MG | ecosystem: Environmental > Aquatic > Marine > Oceanic | place: Pacific Ocean: North... | reverse complement strand
TTGTTTAATACCCTCTAATGTAAGTGATTCCTTTTTTACTAAAATTGTCTCAGGATTAGACATAAATTTATGACTTAATTCTAAGACTTCTTCTGGCATTGTAGCACTGAATAAACATACTTGGGCATTTGTGGGTACCCTTACAACAATATCGTGAATTGTTTCTTTAAAACCATATGATAATATTTCATCTGCTTCATCAAAAATAATTGTTTTTATATGTTCTGTAATTAGGCTATTTTTATTTATCATATCCAATATTCGACCAGGGGTACCTACAATTATATTAGGAGATTTCTCGAGCTCCGAGCGACAATAAAACATATCTGTACCCCCAATAACTTCTTGATATGATACATCCATATATTTACTTAAATTCTTTAATACATCCATAGTTTGCCGGGATAATTCTCTTGTTGGACTTATTATCATTATTTGTGTTGTTTTTTCGCTTGTATCTACTCTTTGTAATGAACCGATTATGAATGCCCCTGTCTTCCCTGTTCCAGATTGTGCTTGTGCTATTAAATCTTTACCAGAAACAAATGTAGGTACTGCTTTTGATTGAATTATTGATGGATTTTCAAATCCATATGAAAATACACCTCTCAATAATTCTTCTTTTAAAGAAAGATTTTCAAATGATAACTTTTTTTCCCCCTCCATACTTTTCATATATATACTTGGTTTATCTTTAATTATCTTTAATTAAATTATCTTTAATCAATTCTTCAATTATTTCTTCTATTCCTTTTATATTTGTTCCATCAAATCTACATATATATTCTCCTTTTCTAAAAAATAAAAAAGAAGGTATTTTTTGAATATTAAATTTTTCACATATATCATTATTTTCTTCATTTGCTATATCTATTTTATAAATATTAATAGTATCATATTTATTATTTAGTATATCAATACTATTTGAAATTGATTGACAAGGTTTACACCAATCTGCTGTGAAATAATATATATTAATATTTGACATCAAATGAATATTATATATATTTTATTTTATTTCATTGATCGAACAAATCATCCTCCCCATCACTTGAATAATTATATTCATTTTCTATTTCCGCGATCCTTTCTTCTTCTTTTTTAATTTCAGCTTGAATTACTTCAATTCCAAAATTAGTAGTAATATCTTTTTTTGTAGAAAACTTACTAACAGGTCTTGGACCTGGAAAATCTTCTTTATTAATTACATTCTTCCAATACCCAGTTCCAAGATGGAACTTTAAGTTTGTTGAACAAAGGTACCCGCAACCATAGACTGTATAATCATCTTCTGGATAATCCACGATAATCCAAGGTTTTTCGTGGAGTTCTTTTTTACAATGGAAACAATAGAATCCATTTTCTTCTTCTTCTAGAATTGTATCTTCCTTATTATTCTTCATTTGAGTTGTTGACATATTTAATTGAAAGGTTTCTATTATTTTTAGAACTTAATCTTATTTAAAAATCAAATTTATTATTTAAAAATTGATTTATAAATATAAGTAAGGTCAAACATATATGGATATTCGAAAAGAAGATATTCAAGATTATATTAATTATTCTTATGAAGAATATAATAAAAAGGATATAATTGATTGCCTTTGTTCAATCTATAGTATAAAGAATGATTCAGAAAAATATGTAATTCAAAAGTTAGTTGGACATACAGTTGATGAGAATATAAAAAAACAAGAAATCTATGAAAAAAGAAAAAAACAGTTAAATCTTTTAAAACAATTAGATCTACCTGAACAAAGGACTAAGGAATGGTATGAAATGAGAAAAGAAAAGCTAACAGCAAGTTCATTAGCTGCGGCCCTTGGAAAATGTCATTTTACGAGTAGGAATGAATTATTATTATCAAAGATTGAAGAAAAACCATATCAATCAAATGAAATAACTGAATGGGGTGTTAAATATGAAGATATTGCAATTGCTTTTTATGAAGAAATGTTTAATGTAAAGGTGCTTGATTTCGGATTAATACCCCATCCAGAGTTTAATGCTTTTGGGGCTTCTCCCGATGGGATATGTGATGATACAGGGAATAATGATTATGTCTCAAGAATGGTTGAAATAAAATGCCCTCCTAAAAGGAAGTTTACAAAAACGGTCCCACCTCATTATGGAATGCAAGTTCAAGGGCAATTAGAAGTCTGTGATTTAGATGAATGTGATTTCTTTCAGGTAAAAATAGAAGAATATAAAGATTTTAATGAATATAAAAAAGATAACTTTATTAATGATGATAAAATAATACAGGGGAGGACAAATATAAATTTTCCAAAAGGAGTTACAATAAGTTACCGTAAAAAAAATGAACTTAAATTATCCTATCTTTATCCAAAACTTAATCTCACAGATGATAATTATAAACAATGGATTGATGATCAAAAAATAAAGATACTATTAAATGGTGATGATTTCATTGAAAGTAAATGGTGGAAGATTTCACGATATGAATGTACTCTTGTAAAAAGAGATAATAATTGGTGGATTAATAATATTGATAAAATACTACAGTTTTATAATGACCTCCTTTATTATCGAGATAATATAGATGCCTTAAAAGATAAAATTAAAGAAGAAGACAAGGCAAAAAAGGATTATAGAAAGAAGTTAAAGGATTTGAATGAGTTTATATTAGTTTCAGATGAAGAAGACAATTAATAGTCATCATTCATATTTAGTTTTGCTTTTGTATTTTTAGATTTTTTTTGAAAGATTACTTTCTCTTTTATAATTATTTCAGGTTGAACATTTAAAATCTTAATAATTTGTTTTTTATGGGAATCCTCTAATAAATTATAATTCTTTAGAATAGTCTTAAGGAAGTGGAAATAATTATCTTTATCTTTTAATTGTTGTAAAATATTAAGGGCCTTTCCTTCATAATAGGATGGTGGGTATCCTTCTTCAATACTATCATTATGAATTGAAGTATTATCATCGGATAACATGTCCATAATAAGTTCCATATCAGAACACCCTGTTTCTACTTTTTCCATTTTTTTACTATTAATATATATATATAATGAAAAATATCTATAAGTGGTTAATATTATCATTAATTATTGTTCTAATTACTTCTAATAAAGAAACATTTGTTAATTATCCTGATAAAATTACAGATTCAATTGATATAGTTAAGTATGAGAATATTAATAAAAGTATATTAGAGAATAAGCGGGTTTATACACCTAGAGGATATAATACAATAAATGATATATATCCTCTATATCCTGATGATGTTAATTGTAGCCTATTACATGACTACTCCTTGCAAGATATTCAAGATATACAGGGGGAAAGGGTTAAGGCTATAACCAAAAATCTACATAATCTAATTGGTTCAAAGGATATATATACAATTCGACGGGAATTGAATAAACACAAAAAAGATAAAGAAGATATAGGATCTACTTGGAACGATCTAAAAAAATGGTACGATTCTTTAATTCAAGATGAGGTGGCGGTGCAGCACGGCGCCATAAAGTCGCGTATGAGTACCCTCACTCCTACACCTATCAAGGATAGAGGCCTGGCCTCAACACAGAGACCACGTCCATCCCCTTATGTAGATATAGAATACATCCCTCGTTCTGTAGGTCCTGGATTAAGGTCTGCGGTACCATATTACAATGAAGCAGCCCGGATAGCTGCGGAAAAAGAGGCTGCTAGGCTTCGTGCAGGTTCCGCAAGGATCTCTTAATAGAAATAAAATAAATAGTTTATATATATATATATATGTTTACAAGGATATTATTTTTTATAGTATGTATGTTAATTATGGTTAATTATATTACAAATAGGAACTATGTAATTATTGAAGTTTAATTTCTCTTTTTTTTTTCTGATTCTAAATAACTGATTTCTGTGTATTCTTTCAGCATATTAATTCCTATATATGTAACCCCTATTAATGGAGATATATATAATAATCTAATAAAAGGGGAATATATAAAGGTCTCTATAATAGAGTAATCTATCACTAAACTTTCTAACATCAAATCAATTCAATATAATAATATTAATAATAATAATAATCTTAAAATACTTTAAATTTGAAATTATTTAAGATTAATATCAAAATACTAATTAATAACCATTATAACTAAAATGAATACAGATGGTATTATTCAATCCTATTTTAATAGGAAGAATATAATTGTCGATCATCAAATTAAATCATATAATTACTATGTAGATACAATTATTCCACAAATTATTTATCAAAACTTTCCACTTATTATTAAATTTAATGATATTGAATGTATTATTCGTGAAATATCCTTAGATATCACAAATATCCGTATTGGAAAACCACATATGATTGAAAATAATGGTTGCTCAAAATTAATGACCCCAAATATGGCAAGAATTAGAAATAGTACTTATATCGCTCCAATTATTGTTGATTTTGAATCAAGTATCACAATAAAAGAGGATAATTTAATCATTAATCTAAAGAAAAGCAAAATATCAAATATTATTTTAGGAAAAATACCGATTATGGTTAAATCAAATTATTGTATCTTAGAACAAAAAGGTTATGAGGATGAATGTAAATATGATCCTGGAGGATACTTTATTATTAATGGTAATGAAAAAGTAATTATTTCTCAAGAAAAGATTGCAAATAATCTTATTCAAGTATTTAAAAATCCTAAGAATTACTCTAAATATTCTTATATTTGTGAAACACGGTCTTTAAATGAAGAGACTTTTGGTATACCAAAAGTCATTTCTATAAAGATTACAAATAAGCCTGATATTTATAATAATCATATAAGGGTGATGTTACCACATATGAAATCAGAGATTCCAATCATGATTATCTTTAAGGCTCTAGGTTGTGTGACTGATAAAGATATTGTATTTCATATAATTGATAATGATGGTTCGAGTATTGATTCAAATATTTTAAAGATATTAAAACATTCAATTGAAGAGGCTTCTTCTGTAAAGACCGAAGCAGAGGCGATTATTTATATGAGTAAATATATTAATAATAATCAACATTATATTCAGAATGAAGAAAAGAAAATATCATACATCAAAAATTGTATTTTAAAAGAATACTTGAATCATTTAGGGGATAATAATCAAAAGAAAATATATTTTACTGGTCTAATGATAAATAAACTTATTAAATCATATTTAAAAGTGAATCCATTGGATGATCGAGATAGTTATATTAATAAAAGGTTTGATACACCTGGATATCTTTTAGGGAACCTTACATATCAATGCATACATAAGATATCAAAAGATATTAGAAGCTTTATTATAAAAGAGGTAAATGGTGGATTATGGAGCCTTAATAAGAATTATACTGACATCATTAATGAAATTAATATACATAAAATTATAAAGTCATCTTATTTAGAAAATATTTTAAAAGGGGCCCTTGCGACAGGTAATTGGGGGATGAAAGTGAATGCTAGTAAACAAGGAGTATCCCAGGTCCTTAATCGATTAACATATATTAGTACAATATCCCATCTTCGGAGGGTACAGACACCATCAGATAATACTGGAAAATTAATTCCACCAAGAAAATTACATGGTACATCTTGGGGATATATATGTCCCACAGAAACTCCCGAAGGCCAAGCAGTTGGAATAGTTAAGAATCTAAGCCTTAATTCTGAAATTTCAATAACTATATCATCAGAATTGATTCGATATTATATTAGTAATTTTATACTACCTTTTAATTGTATAGATATATATAATTTTAATAAATCTAAATATATAAAAGTATTTATTAATGGTGATTGGATCGGTTTTACAGAGGATCCTAAAGAATTGATTGCCTTATTAAAGGATTATCGAAAGAATGGAAATATAAATAATCATACATCCATTTATTGGAATATTAAAGAACTCATGATTAATATATTTAGTGATAGTGGTCGTCCTCTAAGACCTTTATTAATCGTAGGTGATAAAGGATTACTATTTACTAAGGAAATTAAAGAAAGTATTGAAAAGGGTGAAGTAAAATGGGACAATTTAGTATCCTGTATAATTAATGATAAAACATACTGTATTGAATATATCGATCCATATGAAACCAATAATTGTATCATTTCAATGAATATTACGGATGATCATAAAAAAAATAAGTCAACCCATGCTGAAATCCATCCTTCACTTATACTAGGGGCATTAGCTTCTTGTATTCCATTTCCCCACCATAACCAATCCCCTCGAAATACATATCAGTCTGCTATGGGTAAACAAGCCGTGGGGGTACATTGTACTAATTATAATAAAAGATATGATACTTTTAGTCATGTCCTTTCATATCCTCAGAAACCATTAATAGATACTAAAATGATGAAATATTTAAATGCAGATAAACTACCAAATGGAATTAACGTAATTGTTGCAATTGCAACATATGGTGGATATAATCAAGAAGATTCAATTATATTTAATAAGTCTTCCATTGATAGAGGACTATTTTCATCAACTTTCTATCGAACCTATAAAGATGAAGAAAAAAAGAATCAATTATCTGGTGAAGAAGAGAAATTCTGTAGACCAGATAAATCAAAGTTATTATTCCCAAAACCATGTAATTATTTTAAATTAAATAATAATGGTTTCATTGATAAAAATAAATATGTAGATGGAAATGACATTCTTATTGGTAAAGTAATACCAATACGGGAGAATACCAAATATGAATATAAAGATAGTAGTATGTGTTTAAAAAGGAATGAAGATGGTTTTATTGATAGTAATTATATCACAACAAATAGTGATGGATATAATATATGTAAATCACGGATAAGGAGTTTTAGAATGCCTGAAATTGGTGATAAGTTTTCATCCAGACACGGGCAAAAAGGAACCATAGGGATGATCTATAATCAAGAAGATATGCCCTTTTCATCAAACGGAATTACACCTGATATTATTATTAATCCACACGCAATACCGAGTCGAATGACAATCGCTCAATTAATTGAATGTATTCTTGGAAAAACGTGTTGTGAAACAGGGAATATTGGCAATGGGACTGCTTTTGATAGAATATCAGTTGATAGTATTTCTAAAATGCTTGAAGCGGTCGGACACGAAAAAAATGGAAATGAAATACTCTATAATGGTTTTACAGGAGAACAATTGAAAACACAAATATTCATGGGTCCAACATATTATCAAAGGTTAAAACATATGTCAAGTGATAAAATACATAGCCGTGCTTCGGGACCTATTGTAACTATGACTAGACAACCTGCTGAAGGTAGATCTTCCCACGGAGGACTACGGTTTGGTGAAATGGAAAGGGACTGTATGATAGCTCACGGAACTGCTAATTTTCTAAAGGAAAGAATGATGGATGTTTCTGATAAGTATAGTATCTTCATTTGTAGTATTTGTAATATGGCGGCCATAGCTGACCCTGCTAATAATATGTATGAATGTAAATTATGTGATAACTATAAAAAGTTTAAGAAAATATATATACCATATTCTTGCAAGCTTCTAATGCAAGAACTTCAATGTATGAACATTGGCCCCCGATTCCTAACTGATAAATAAATTTGATTTTGATTATGAATATTTTTCAAATAGAAATAAAATGAGACAGGGACCAATACTTCGATATGGAGCAGATGACTGGGGGAGTGATAGTGAAGGAGAATATGAACCGGGTACACCCTCTCCACGCAAGCCGCCTCATCAGGGAGAAAAAAAAGAAACAATAATATTCGATAAAAGATTTATTATAGGATTTATTCTAGGTTATCTATTCCATGCTATATCAATTAAAGATTAGTTCATATTCCTTTTTAAAACATTTTTACATTCATATGTATGATATTTAAAATAACATTTTGGGTCTTCTAATCCATCAATAATTTTATTTTTTCCTTTTGTATTTATAGATACTGGTTTAAGATTCTTTGGATCCATTAAACCACGGCATTCAAAAGGTAGCATTTTAAATTATATAATATTTTTTTTATTATATTATATTATAATGAAAAGAGTATCTCGAAAAACAGCAAAAAGAGGGGGTGGTGGTAGAAGAAGAAGAACAATGAAGGGTGGAAATCCGTCATCAAGGAGTAATAGAGAAATACCGGCTGAATGGTTTGTGGATGATGGAAAAATGAGAAGAATACCTAGTAGTTTCTTGAATGAACGATCCATGGTTCCAGATCAAACCCAACATTTAAGCCTTCAATTCTTAAATACAAGAATATCTACTGAACTTAATGATCTAAGACAACAAATAAAAAAACTTAATAATGATATAAAAGAACTAAAATTAAATAATAATTTAATGGCAGATACGGTTTCATCTCTTGCGATAGTACCCCACGAGGACCCGAATATAGGGGTTGATTTTTTCGAACCACTTATCCGCTACAATCGGGGTTCGCTAGCATCAACACGACTACAAAATCATATATAATAGAATAATTAATCATCAATACCTGGAACCAACGTATCTGCTTCAAACACCCTTATCAGGAACTCCATCTTCTTTATTATATGACGCTATTATGTTATCTCATAACGCTCTATTTTTATTAATATTATCCATCGAAATACATATATGTTAGATCTTCCATAATCAACCACAGTCGCTGAAGGTACTGCCTTTTTATATTTATTTTAGAATATTCTTTAGTACACTATTCCTCGTTTCTAAATTACGCTTACCAGAACCATTATTTTTGAAGGTCATAATCCATTTTACAACTTCTGGTCCAACAATATTTTTCAACTTGTTCAATGATTCTTGAAGCTCCTGTACTTTTTGAATACTTTTATTCTGTACGTTTTTAAGCCCATTTTCATATTGTGGAGAATCTTTACGATAAAGGTTACATTTTTCATAAAAATCACAAAGTGTTTGAATATTTTCCTCTGTAATTACATCCATTTCATTGTTAATAAAATGAAAGTATGTAAGTGCTTCACTATGATTGTCCAATTTAAATCCATTGTCGTACATCGTTTGAATTGTTGTTTTATATTTTTCAATTGCAGATGTAAAATTGCCCCAAATTGTTACAAACTCATCTTTTTCAAAGTTAGTATCCGGTGCACCCTTTTCACCTCTTACATAATTAAGGGCATCTGATGGTTGACAATAATTAAATAAATCAATATTACCTTTTCTTTCAATCAAAGAGAATAGAGAAACAATAATTTTCATATATTTGAGTGTTTCCATATCTTTCTTAGAAATATGAAAGATTTTCATAATTTCCTTACAATCGTTACTACCTGGGGCATTAATATATTGTGACCATTCTTTCCTTAACATATCAATTAATAGCGAAGAATGACTATTAATAACTTCAGATGTATCCATTGGATTACAATGATTTAGTTCATTAAACTTTTCACGCGCTTCTTTATCTGTAAGATTTTTATAAGTTGTTACAGAAAGTGTATAACCTAAGAAATCATCTTTATACTTCTGTGGAAGCTTCACATTTTTTCCAGAAGCAACTTTACGGACATTATCTTCTTTATCTCCAGGTATTTCCCACCAATAATGATGATTATTAATCTTAATTCCAAAATCCCCATTGATATATTCCGAAATGCAACGGGTTCTATGCCCTCCATCGAGTATCCTTTGTTTCTGAGTCGAATCTTCTTTAAGTGTATATTGCATTATCTTCGGGATATCATTTCCTTGGAGTATTGATTTAATAAATGATGTTTTATAATCCTGGTTCCAACCATCTAGACGCTGCCAAGGATCAAGAATACGTTTACCTTGCAAGAATTCCGTATTAAAATATTCAATTGGAATATCCTTTTTCTCAGAAACATACCTTTTTAAGGTCAGGATATGTTCCATTTTATTTTTCGTTTTAAATATCAAGTAACAATTAATATCAAATTTTTTTTGATAGTTTATATAAATGTGGTTTAATAAAAATGACATTACTTTTAAAAAAAAAATTAGTTTAGATGACCTCCATGGTTATGTTTTACCGCACGCGGGGACAAAACATACAGGTAATATAATATCACATACACTCCGATTTAAACCAAAAAAGGATTTTTCAAATGTAATTATACTCTATTATCCATCTTTTAATAAACCAAATGTAAATGGGAAATATTATCACGAATACTATGTCCCTTGGAAATCACTTGAATATGTAATTAAAAATAGTTGGAATATAAAAGAAAAGATTAAGTTTATCAATTATAATTTAAAATCATATAATCATAATTTATCATATCTCGATATAAATAAAACATTAATAGTTGTTTCTGCGGATTTTTCACATTTTATTGAAATGGATAAAGCATTAGAATTAGAAAATAAAGCAGCACACAATTTAATGTTTAATAATCTATATTCAAAATATAATAAAGTGGTAGACGGTATTATCTCTTTTCAAAAGTTATCAACTATCACAAAAACAAATCAATTAAACTTACAATGGATTGGAAGGACAAGAAGTCTTGGAACGAATGCCGTTGGATATCTATCTTTCCTTATTCGTGAAGAAGCAGATCCATTTAAACATACACCAGATGGTATATTCGTTACAGTATATGATATAGATATGAATTCAAGGGAATGTCTCGGAGAATGGTTTAATAATAGACTATGGACAAAGGAAATCGAAGGAGATTTAATTAAAAAAGTAATTAAACAAGGAAGATCCCCAAGTCGATTAGCCCCTCATTTAAATGAAGCAAAAGAAGGTAATACAAACATTAAACTTTCGAATTACACAATAACTTATCTTTATAAAGATAAAAAACCTTTTATAAGGGGATGGCACGGTATTAAATATGATGCATTTTTTCTACCAGATG
>Ga0310344_10004104_pt1 | contig 10828 bp, 9 predicted proteins | sample HC15DNA20200_MG_FD_203801 | JGI IMG/M metagenome (GOLD analysis project Ga0310344, IMG submission 203801) | Marine microbial communities from station ALOHA, North Pacific Subtropical Gyre - HC15-DNA-20-200_MG | ecosystem: Environmental > Aquatic > Marine > Oceanic | place: Pacific Ocean: North... | reverse complement strand
ATGTTCACATCACTCCACAGAACTACGAAATTCTCGAAAGCAGTCGGATTAACAACACTCTCTAAATGAGACCCTCTGTCTGTTTGATAGCACACATAAAATCAAATGCAAGTACACAGACCTTTCCGGTATGATCGTATAAGGAATTTTTTCAGGACACTCTCGCATTATCCATTGCAGCATTTATCTTTATAGCCACCTGCTCTCTTATACTACCTAAAGAAACGGACCATGCATGCTCATCAAAGACAGTACGGTTCTAATAACCGGTGGCAGACGTGTTGGACGCCAATTAGCGAGCATGTTGGCCGAACGCGGCGCGCACGTCGCCATGACATACCATTCCCATCCTGATCCAATTAACAAAATGGTTGACACACTACGGGCAAATGGACACCGTGCCCTGGGTATCCAATCGGACCTGAGAGACCCCTCACAGGTAGAATCTGCCTTGGACAACACCTATCAGACATTCGGGCGAATTGACATTCTGGTTAACATGGTCAGTCGATTCGATCGTACTCCATTTTCCGATCTGTCACCGGAAATCATAAATGACACAATGGATGTCAATCTCAAAGCCCCAATGTGGACCGCTATTGCCACCGCTCAACGGATGCAAAAACAGACGGTGGAAAATGGGGTCAAAGGTAAAATCATTCACTTCCTTGATTGGGCAGTTTATCGTCCGTATCGGGACTATCTCCCCTATCTCGTCGCCAAGGGAGGATTGGACACTCTTACAAAAACGCTCGCTACTGAACTGGCTCCCGATATTCTTGTTAACGGGATTGCCCCGGCCATGATTGCCCCTCCGGAATCCCTGAGCGAAGAAGAGATTGAATCCATATGCCGCCAAACCCCACTCAGACGTCACGGAACACCAGAAGACGCTAACAACCTGGTAGTGTACCTGATCGAGGGTACGGATTTTGCGACAGGCAGCATTTTTCGAATCGATGGCGGCCGATTTCTCGAATAAGCTCTGTGCCAGCCTTATGACCAAGAGAAACCTTTCTCCGTCAGCGGCCCATTAACGCAAGCCTGAAAAATATTCGATCATCTCTGCATCGATCCGATCCACTCTCCCAAATAGCTGTTCAAAAAAGGCCATTCTCTGTTCAGGACTGTCCTGAATAAGAGGCACTTTGTTACGCAATCCAGCTAGGTAGTTCTGATATTGTTCCGCATGTTTCTGAATCAGAAAATAAGTCAAGGCCCACGACTCGGCATAGGCATCTGGAGCAAGGGCCACATCACGCAGTCGCTGATCACTACGAACCAGATCTCGCAACGAGTGCGCAGAGCGTCGAGAACGAACATAATCGCGGAATTGTCTCAAACGCAAAGGATGCAATGCCCCTAAACGGGCCCATCCGTCCCGACTCGCAGGATCCGGCACTTCGAAATAGATGGCCATACCTTCGGTTAACCACAATGGGTTATCTGCATAGCGACGGTGAAGGCCACAGTTAAATGCAACCTGGTGCGTCGCTTCATGAATGATCGTTGCAATTGTAGCCAACCCATCATCGCTACTCATTATCTCGCGAATCTGTTTGGATACGTTCCTTCTTTGCTTCCCTCGAAGACGTCGTGTGGTAGCCGTCATATCACGCAGATTTACCCGGTTTGTTTCAAACGAGTAATACCCAGGAATTTCTCCCAGCGCGTCTTGTAAATCTGCCGTAGCAGCCTGAGCATAAGAACGGTAATCTGCGAAAATCAGAACCGGTAATGGAAACTCCGGTTCGCTAACCGGAAAGTCTCGTTTTGTCCAATAATTAGTAAAACGCCTGTAAAGTCGTTCAAACAATCCGCCACACCATTTTGCAAACTCCCGACTCGTGTTGAAACAAATCACATAATGGCGGGTCCTCAAAATACGAAACTCAGATCCGAACTCCTCCTGTATCTTTTCCCCCAGCTGCTTTGACTTATAAGGTACAAACGGGGTACCAATCTGTTCACGATGTTCAATTAGCTTCGTCGAAGGGATAGGCCATATCTGACCATCTCGGCCCAGCAAAAGAAGACCACCATCCTGTGCCCGAACCAAAACTCTTCCCTTGATTAACTGTTCGGTCCCCGTCTTCTCAAAACGCACCACATCTTCGGCAGCTGCTGGAGCGCCAACGATTAACCCCAACACTAGTCCCGATATTACAAAGCGGTATGGCAGAGATCTTTGTAAAAACTGCCAGACGAACAAGCATGATTGGTCAATGATAACGTCCCTCGATGTGAATCCATTCAGGCAACTGGACTGTTGTTCGCTGCGCAAAAAAAGAGGACGCCACAAACGCAACGTCCTCTTAGTGTTTAACTATGTACTATACGCTTTCTATCTCAACTCAGCTCTTCTTCTCTTCTTTAACCTGGAACTGAGGAAGCTTGCCTGTGAAAGCATCCGGGTCTTTTTTAAAGGCACCGGGGCAACCAGGACAACAGAAATAAACTTTTTTACCTTTGTGAACAACGACGTGCTTAGGTAGCAATTTTTTACCACTTACCGGGCACACTGTCTGCAGCGTAAAACCTTTGGCGATGTTTCCATAAACCAAGGAAACCTGATCTTCTGCCTTTTCTGCTTTGCCTTTACAGTTGTTACAGCAAAACGCCACCTTGGCGCCATTTACTTCAATCGCTGTGCTGGCATCAATTTTTCCACCAGTTAACGGACAGGCGACCTGTACGATCTGCTTGGTAACGGCTAACTGATGATGGGCTTTGGCCGCAAACTTGGCCGGATCGGCTTTATAGGCCTTGGGGCAGTTGTTACAGCAAAAGTAGACTTTTCTATCGGTTCCCTTGAAAGAGACAAAGCTTGCCTTTTTCGCTGGGCCGCCGGAGATGATGCACTTAACATCGAACTTGTCTTCTTCAGCATTTCCTGTTGTAAACACAAATAACGTAGCCGCGAAAGCAGCCAGCAGCAATCGGTTAACCATTTGAATCAATCCCTTTCTTATCCGCAGGACCCGGTTTTCCAGATTAAGGCTACCCCAACGCTGAGGCAGGCACTCCGAATGGGCCATACGTACTGGCCACTACCTATATGCTTAGGATTGTACTATCACCGCCCTCCTAAATACAACCCACAAACCAAAAAATAAAACGTTTTAGCATTATCTGAAAAGAAAGCAGTCAAATGCCCTGATTCAGCACCCACACTCCCGTAAACCTATTTTCGGGATGTGCCAGAAACCGGAGAGGCTCGCTATTGTAAACGGTTTATTTCCGCGTCCAGCTGTCGCAACCCTTCATCTACCTTGATCTGGTAAAACCCAGCATGGTAGTGCGTTACTTTACCATCTGGACCGATCACAACATACAGCGGTAACTTGGCTCCCACGACTCTCGGATCACCAAATGATTCCAGCACCTTACCGTTGTCCAGAGCGATCGGATAACTCAGATTCATAAATTGACGCAGTTTCCGTATTTTCCTCAATGGCTCGCGATCCTTCGTTCCCAAACGCTTATCGACAGCTACTCCGACCACCTGCACCCCTTCATCACGCCGTTTCCCATATAAAAAATCAAGGTAGCCCACCTGTCCGTAAGGTTCCACCAGAGGATCTCCGAGATAGTCCCAGAAGTGCAATATCGTAACCTTCCCCTCAAGCTGTGATGATTTGAAGCCACGACGGTTTAAAGTCGGAAGCTCGAAAGCTGGAGAGGGTTTGCCAACACGGTTCGCAACCAATTGACTAAGCCCACCCTCACGCGCCGTCTGTTGTCTTACATCACGGCGAATCTCAGAAATCAAGGGGGCAAAAATTGTCTGCCGCCCTCTCTCAGAAAGATCTCCAAGTGCCTCACGCGTCTGATCCAGTTGAGCGGTGGTAAGCATCGTGAGAGGAGTTGTCTGGGGACGTCCCAGTGCGGTCTTTAGCTTCAACAAAGCCTGAAAGGCGCGTCTTGACGAAGCAAACGCTTCATTTGAAAGCTGAACCACTTCATCGAGACGCATGGTCATTTGAAACTCGATCCCGGTCCCCATGAAAAGCCGTTCATCCATACCTACCAACAACGGTTTCGCCTGGTCGATCCATAAAAGGCTCTTGAACCCGAATCGTCCGGTCACTTCTACTTCCCACACTTTTCGATCACGTAGTGTCCGTTGCCGGGTAACCTCATATCCTAATTTTTCTACTTTAAACTGCGCATTGGAAAGCAATTGTTTATGATTGCTGAACGCGGGCAGCGGCAACACGACGGGATGAGGCCGCTTTTCCAGTTCATAAAGCAAAGCAGGACCCGAACCGCCATCGCTACGCTGAAATGCTCCGGTTAACGTTACGGTCCCAAATCTTTCCGGCCACAACCAAGCCCCCTGTCCCTGTTCACGAACCACATAAGCCAGGAGATGCTGTTTGGCAGCATCTGGTGAAAGCGACAGAAACAAAACCTCGAAATTCTTTCCGGTCCCAGTCGATGCTTCTTCAGGAACCAGTGTCCCCGAGTACTTCAAAACGACACCGGGAGCGAAAGGGAGTGAAACGGGGGATTGCTCAACTGCACCTATCGGTTTGTAGCACACTCCCAAAAGCAATAACACTCCGTGAAAAATCACGTAATTCCGAAAGGACATGGTAAGCTCCATGAAACGGATGTGGGCACTGCTTATCCCCAAGCTCAACGCCCGACTGATGATAACCAGAAATGCACTCCATGAACGACCGATCCGCGGAGTCCCGTATCGTCCCCATCCTACCAATCACGGGAACCGAAACTGCTCTAACGTTTTCAGTAGTACAAGCAGTGCAGACGACCAGTTGCTCCACCTAAAAGCGATGCAAGGCACCGCCTGGTTGTTTATAGCAAAAGCTGGATCCAGTCGCAATTGGACGAGTTCTGGTTAAACTGGTAATGTGCCGTGAATATAACACGTCCGGTTCCAGTCAAAGGCAAACGCGTCTACAAAAAGAGCTGGTGGCTACGTTTCTCTTCACCCTTTCCCTATGGCAGCCGTTGCGTTATGAGCACTCAAAACACACTGGATCATCTCCGACAATTAATCGTTTCGGATTATTCGTTCCTCTATCTAACCACCTGGGAGGAGAACCGCTGGGGAAAGGAACTTTCCAATCTCAGTGAGGAACTTGACAGACATTTTGTTTCATGGTCAATCACACAGGGTGCTCAACCCTCCTTCGAATCGGACACCGCGTTGCATGATGTCCCCCCAGAGGAGTCCTTACAACCTCCTCTCATCGAAATTAACAAGGCACTTAGCTTTCTGGATACCCTGAGTCGCTACCCAGCTGGCCAGCTTTTCGTGCTCCGAGATTTTCATCCCTATCTAGACAACCCCTCAGTGATCCGCAAACTCCGTGATCTCTCAACGGAACTGGTTGGGCAGAAAAAAGTGATCGTGTTCCTAGGTCCCGTCTACACGCTTCCAGTAGAACTCGAAAAAGACATGGTGCACGTCGATTTACCACTTCCTCAGATGATCGACCTGATCCCCATTTTGGATTCCGTTCTAAAGGAGAGCAAAAAACAAGATTCCTCAGAACTGACGCTTTCAAGCAGAGATAAAGAAAAGGTTGTTAAAACCGTTTTAGGGCTGACCGAACGAGAAGCGCGCAAAGCGATGCAGTTTGCTTTCCATAATCAATCTCAGATGCACGACGATATATACGCCGTTCTGGTTGGAGAAAAACGACGTTTGATTCGTGGTTCCGACCTTCTGGAGTTCTACGATCTGGATGAAGGCATGGATGAAATTGGAGGACTTGATCTCCTAAAAGTGTGGCTCACTACTCGAGGCGACGCGTTCAGCGAAAAAGCAAGTCAGCTCCATCTTCCAACTCCGAAGGGGGTTCTATTGCTGGGAGTCCAGGGGTGCGGTAAGAGCCTGACGGCACGGGCAACAGCGAAACTGCTCAGCTTCCCCCTGCTCCGTCTTGATGTCGGTGGACTGCTCAGCGGAGAGCGGGGTGGTTCCGAAAAAAACATGCGCGAAGCGCTGAAAATTGCAGAATCGATTGCCCCGGTTGTACTTTGGCTTGATGAAATCGAAAAAGGATTTTCAGGGCTGGAAGGTAACGAAGTCACACGCGACGGCACCTTATCACGTATCTTTGGAAGTTTTCTCACTTGGATGCAGGATCGGAAGACCCCGGTTTTCGTTGTAGCCACAGCCAATTCTGTCACCAACCTACCTCCTGAATTACTGAGACGTGGACGATTTGATGAACTGTTTTTTATCGACCTGCCAAACTACGAAGAGCGAAAAGATATCTTTCGTATCCACCTGAGCAAACGCAACCACGCTTCCGAGTCCTTCGAGATTGATAATCTTGCCAGCAAAACCGATGGCTACAGTGGTGCTGAAATCGAGCAGGCCATCATTTCTGCCATGTATGAAACGTACCACAAACAGACTTCTCTGAATCAGCGTCAGTTACTCCTTTCCGTTCAAGAGCTCGTTCCCCTGTCAGTAACCATGCAGGAAAACATTTTCAATCTCCGTGAATGGGCTCGTACCCGATGTCGGCTTGCCACCCCGGATAATCGTGTCGTGGAGATGCTTGAAGAAGAGGACCGGCTTCAGGTTCCTCTCGAGTAAAATACTCACTTCTACTTCAAAGCACTCTATTTACCATCCAAAATGCCCATATCGGATTCGTTCCCGTTTCCCGCTGTGCTTTCGCAACTCCCTTGACCCATAGTGTCAGTATTAGTAAGGTTCCCTCGATCAGCACGGATGAGCCTGATTACTCCACCTGTACTTTGTATGGGTCGCATGATGCCACTTCTATTGTTTATCTACCTTACTTTCGTCGCCCTAGCCCTCCTGCAGTCAACCGTTATGTTGATAGGAGCCTGGGAACACAGGCGTTATGCCAAGGGGCGATTCAAACGCCCCATACCGCTGGCCGGTCCCTGGCCCAAGGTTACAATCATTGCTCCTTGCAAAGGTCTCGATCTTGACTGGGAGTCCAATGTGGGAGCCCTCTTCCAACAGAAGTATCCTGTTTATGAAATTGTCTTTGTTGTCCAATCGACTGCCGATCCCGCCTATCCGGCACTCCTGAAACTGATACGACAATATCCCGAGATTTCTGCAAAAATTGTTGTAGCCGGACTCGCTCAAACCTGTGTCCAAAAAGCCCACAATCTTATTGTTGCCGTAGATGAAATTGCCCCGGATACCGAGGTGCTCGCCTTTGTCGATTCCGATGCTCGCCCCCATTCTGGCTGGCTGATTCGTCTGACACACCGACTTCGAAAACGTGGCGTTGGAGCCGTGACCGGATACCGATGCTTTATTCCAGAGCGCAACACCCTGGCCAATCACCTCCTGGTCTGCTTGAATTCGACTGTCAGCGGACTACTTGGACCCCATCGATTCAACCTGATATGGGGAGGATCCTGGGCAATCACACGACCGCTCTTTGAACAAGCAGGTATCCAAACTCAATGGCATAAAGCACTTAGCGATGACCTGGCTGCAACTCATTGTATCCAGAGACTCGGTCTCGCGGTCGCTTTTGAACCTCACTGCTGGATTCCGGCTACCGTGGACATGAACTGGAAAGAATTCTGGACCTTCGCACGTCGCCAATATATTCTGGTCCGGTTTCATACGGCATTGCAGTGGGCGCTTGCTACCGGAGGCTGCCTGCTGAAAACCCTGGCCTTATGGAGTGGAGCCCTACTTGTTCTGGGCGTCACACTCAACATCCTGCCGTTGCCACTCTGGCCGATCTTACTGACTTTCGCTTTACAATATCTGGCGCTGGCAGGCCGCGCTTATCTGAGACACGACACGATAATCCATTTTTTCCCTTCCCACCGAGACCGTCTGCTACCAGCCATGGTCACAGACATCTGTGCCGCTCCTCTAACTACATTGGTGGAATCGATGGTCTTGGTCGCCTCGGGATTCGGAAACTCGCTCGAATGGCGGGGTATCCGGTACAAGTTTACAAGAGATGGTTCGATAAGAGTACATCACGCCTCAAAAGGGGCCCCAACACCACCACACGCACATACACGACGGCCCCTGCCAGCTGCAGGATCTTCTGAACTGTCTCAAAAGGCAGAAATTAACCCGTCATTAGATACCCAACAGACTTATTACAACCCGGACCCATCATATAACCAAATGGATATATGAATGTAAAAATGGGAAATATTGGATAAGTTGGACGTTTCCTATTTACACCTAACCACCTTTCGACGCTATACTATCACTAAAGATCATCATTATTTGAGTTTTCAGGGGAATTTAGTGCAGTTTTCCTATCTCCCCTAACGATTATGATTGACAGCTGGAAGTGGGCAAAATTATAATGTACTTTCCCGTCTTTGGTCATTCTGTCTGTAATCACAAAGTGGAACCCTCCATGCGTGGAAATCATTTATTGAAGCCATCTTGGGACGGAGTAACACTACAGCTTAATGTTCTGAATCAGATGGGATTACAGCGCCGGACAATCGGCGTGACCGATCATCTACCGGAGGCTAGATCGTGACATTCATTAGTAAGGCTCTTATAGTCGTTATTCTCTTTTTAACGCTGGTTTGTATGACATTTGCGACAACGGTTTACGTCGCCCAGCACGACTGGCCGCAAGAATACGACAAACTCAAGAAAGATCACTCCTCCAAAACCTCACAGTTAAGTCAAGTCACCTCGCAGCTGCAGCAAACCGAACAAAGCCTCAATCAGACAACCACAGAAAGAGAGCAAAAAGAAACCGCTCTGAATGCCGACATCGATGCTTTGAGCGAAGAGCGAGACGAACTGAGAGAACGCGAGAGCCGTGCCTTGGCGCAAGCTAAATCGGCCCAGGAATCAGCAGGGCAAGCTATCACTGAGGCCGTTTCCCGAAGGGATGAGGTAGAGTCCCTGCGGGTAAAATGGATGAGCATGATTAAGGAACGTGACCAGGCCATTGCTGATCGTATCGAAGCCCAGGATCAGTTGATTGTCGTTCAGGATCAACATGGTGTATCAACACGCAGGAACCAGGAACTGGTAACACGTGTTGGACAACTGGAAAATATCCTCGTCTCTTATGGACTGGATCCCAATCAGACCATCGAGCTGGCTGCCCCCCCTCCTGTTGAAGGTGTCATTCGGGAAACCTCAGAAACCACCGGCTTGGCTGTGATTTCAATCGGATCAGATGATGGCTTGCTCCCCGGACACCGTCTTGAGGTCTATCGCCTCGGGAAACTTGCGGAAAACTCCAAGTACTTAGGTCGCGTTGAAGTACGCGAAGTCGATCCCGATCAGGCTATTGTAAAGATTCTTCGCCCAGCACAGGGTAAGATTAGGAGTGGAGACCATGTCGCCAGCCGGCTCCAGTAGAGGCCGAATATTTGTAGAAGGCCCTAACAACGATATTTACACGGTTCTGCTTTGGATCTCCACAGTAGCGATTTTACTTGCGGTGATCCTGCTGGCCTTGGAATATTTTGTTGAATACGGTGGAAAAACATCACCAGTCGGTTCCCTATTTGACCAGACACGATCATGGATAACCGCATCTGCCGGCGAATGGACTCAAACCGTTAATTCTGAAACGTTTTCTACTGGTTCAGAGCTGATTTAGGAATAAAATAAAGCGTGGTGGACACCCACTAATTTCCTCCAGTTAAGTCAGGTAGGCATGGATGCTTAGCCTCCTTCAATCACTTTTTAGCGCGGACCTGGCTATCGACTTAGGTACCGCCAACACCCTTGTTGCTGTCGACGGCGAAGGAATTGTTCTCAATGAACCGTCCGTGGTCGCCGTACAAAATGGTACCAATCGGGTTCTCTCTCGCGGTTCCGCCGTAGGAACTCTCGCAAAACAGATGCTCGGCAGAACCCCTGACAGCATTCACGCTGTCCGACCGCTGAGACACGGTGTGATTGCCGACTTTGAACTCTGTGAAGCCATGCTTCGTTATTTCATTCGTAAGGCACACAAACGTCATTGGTCTGTCAAACCGCGTGTCGTCATCGCTGTTCCTGGAGGACTCACCCAGGTGGAAAAACGTGCCGTTTTCAATAGCGCCGAGCGTGCTGGTGCCCGTCAGGTATTTCTCATCGAAGAGGCCAAAGCAGCAGGAATTGGTGCAGGACTTCCGATCGGTGAGCCGACAGCCAGTATGGTATGTGACATCGGCGGAGGAACTACGGAGATAGCGGTTCTAAGTCTTGCTGAGATTGTCAGCTGTCAGTCTGTTCGCACAGCGGGTGACAATTTTGATCAAGCAATCGTCGAATACCTGAAACGTCATTATTCACTGCGCATTGGTGATGCAGCGGCTGAACGCCTCAAAATCGACATTGGCAGCGCTTACGAACTGGAGCATGAACTGAGTGCCGAGGTAAGGGGACTGGACCTTATTAGTGCCCTGCCTAGAAAAGCTACCATTACCAGCGAAGAAGTACGTGAAGCACTTCAGGAACCACTGGAATCCATTGCTGAAGCTATTCGCAGCACACTCGAACTGTGTGATCCGGAACTCGCCGGTGATCTGGTCGACAACGGTCTTTTGCTGACCGGCGGTGGATCTCTCCTGCGACGCTTGGATAAAGCCATAAGTGAACATACCGGATTACCTGTTAGGCTTGCCGAAGATCCTTTGACTACCGTTGCACGTGGTACCGCCATCTGCGTTGAACATCTTTCGCAGTGGCGTTCGACCCTGGAGTCGAGCGACCATGACTTATGAACGGGAATTTCCACCTCGTTGGACCGCTTTAGTTGCGATCTTATTACTCGCAACCGGCCTGACCGTCGTACCCTCGCGTGTTGAAGATCCTCTACGGGATACACTGCGCAGCCTGGTGAAACCAGCCCAGCAGCTCACC
>Ga0310344_10004103_pt1 | contig 10829 bp, 9 predicted proteins | sample HC15DNA20200_MG_FD_203801 | JGI IMG/M metagenome (GOLD analysis project Ga0310344, IMG submission 203801) | Marine microbial communities from station ALOHA, North Pacific Subtropical Gyre - HC15-DNA-20-200_MG | ecosystem: Environmental > Aquatic > Marine > Oceanic | place: Pacific Ocean: North... | reverse complement strand
AAACCCCCCGCTGAAAATTTCAAAGCCAGCGTGAAATAGTATTACAGGTAATACTGCAAGTGCTCTTAGGCCGTCAATCTCGCGTCGGTACTGCATAAAATTATCTAAGAAAGCTCTCCATATTTTGTGGGATATGTTTTGAGTTTAAGATTTCGACTTAATCTGGACTACTTGACGTGCCGTATCAAGGAATAATGTACTGATTAATTTTTTCGCTTCAGCGAATCCTTCCATTCACTTAAATAAGCCTTAATAAGAATCGCACCACCACCACCGATAATTGCGTATAAAGGTATCACTGGGATCTTATAGCGCGGTGCTCTGCCTTGGAATGCAGTAACGAAAATGAAGTAGCCGATCGACAGAATTAAAAACAGCGCCAGTGCTTTTTGTTTTCTGCGTATTAACACGATTAAACCAGCTGCAACCAATGCATATTCACCCAGTAATTTCACTACGAGTATCGGTGTTAAAAAATACTCTTTTTGAAAGTTTTTAAGATTGCGCAGTATACGTTCAGAGAATAATTCGAAGCCGCGGGAATAAGACAGCTCTTGTGGTTCCTGTTTAGCGATTACGTAAAGATATGAACTTTTCTCCGTTCCGATCAAAAATGAAACCATTCCCAACATATGGAGAGACCCAAAATCTTGTGGGTTCTTAAGCATGTACTTGATACCCTCATCCTTTGCTATGGCTGAACGGTCAAACGGATTTTTAATTTTTTCCCAGTCTTGCCATCCTAGGGCGTCGCGCGCTGAATAAAAGTTCGTCCCATCGGTAATAGCTTTAGCTTGAGCAATACTTTTGAAAAGTACATTCCCACTTATGGTTGATAAAGAATAATGTCCATACTGCTGGTAGTTAATTATTTGAAATGGTGCGATTGTTCCCAGCAGTCCGAGTAATGTTGCTAGTCCCACCAGTATTTTTCTACGAACTGTCCGATCTTGCAGCAATATAATTGCCAACGGAATTACGACGAAAAATTGAAGCACCGATCTAATGATGGTTCCGATTCCAAGTAGGGCTCCAAGTAGTAGGAACCACCAAAACGATTCACTTTTCCATATGCGCAAATACACTATTATGAAGCTGAGGAACACAAAGGCGAATAGCGTTTCTGTGAATAGGGATCTTGTTGCCCAAGCCAACGGTATGGCTGAAAAAGCAAATAAGCCTGCAGCGAATGTTCCAGATTTCTGCGAACCAAAAAGGCTTTTCGATGCCATATAGACCATTGGAACCATCGATATATTCATCAGCGTTTGTAAAGCAAGCACCAACCAAATAGCGTTGTTAGATATTGCATATACGGCAGTGAGAAAAAATGGATAGCCGAATGTTCTATCGACAGCCCATGGCATATCCGTAATCCATATTCCGTTCAAAAAGCCACGTGCAATTCGATCATAAACTAAGGCATCACCATCGAGTATTTGATGTTCAACAACTTCTTGGTTCCATGGTTGACCAATGAGATAAACCGTAATCCGGCTCAACACGGTGAATACCAAGACCAATAAAAGACCTCGATGTGTGCGGGGTAAATTTTTCAACGCTTTAAATTTATTCATGATTCGCGTTGAAAAATTTGGGTGAAGATTGTTTTCATTCATGGGGTAAGATTGACGATTAATTACGATCTTCCATGATCAGCTTCAGTTGTTAGTTCCGGTAGCGTTGAATATTCGCAGGTTATGGACTGGTACTTAGCGTTCGATTGCCCGGATCCAAGCAGTCGAAATGTCACCATTAAACCTAATACGTTGAAGATATATGTAAGGCGATTAAGGCCTTTCAATTGTTCGTAATTTTTGTACCGTTTCCAAATTGGGACCGCAATGATTTTTTCTTTCAATTCGCCTGCAATAAACTGGATGTGTCCGTCGATGTGATACGTGTCGGTAAGCGCTGAGAGATTAATCTTCGATAAGAATTCACGCGAGTACATGACAAATCCATTGTGCCATTCTTTTCTCTTATAGCCGGTAACGAAACTTTCGAGGGAACCAAGAATTTTGATTGTCCAGTAGGTCAGTAATGGGGTTTCTTCCTTTTCAGGGTAACTAGACTTGTCCCTGAATCCATAAACAAGACCATACTCTGAACCTGTAAACGGCAGAAATTTTTTCAGTAACTCAGGTGGGTATTGTCCATCACCGTGAAGCATAATTACATTTTGGATATTGGGAGACTCTAGTGCTATACGGTAGGCTAATTTTTGTGAACCTGAGTAACCCAAGTTATTTTTCGGTTGAATCAAGTGGATCGGGCCGGGCCATCGTTTCTCCATACGCGCTTGCTGTAATCGCTTGACTGTACGATCCGTACTGCAATTATCAATGACCAGTACATCTGCAATTCCCCATAATATTTCAGGAATTTCATCTACGACCCCGACAATATAATCCGCACAGTTGAACGCAGGTATATATATGAGCAGTTCCCTGCTTAGCGTTAGTGACTGTTTATTGTCGTTGATCATAAACAGGGCAGTTAGGTGACAACATTATTGAATTAAGCTTCATACGAATTTAAAAGGGCTTTGAAAATTTTCAAGAGCAGAAAACTTGGAGTCGCGCTCAGAAATCTCTGGGAACATATTAGGCCAAGTCATGCCGATGCTGTTCCAAAGGATTCCGCTGTCGAACTCTGCAGCGTAAACAGTCGATACGTTGTATGAGACTGTAGCTTCGGTTAGCGAGTAAAATCCATGGGCAAGCCCAGCTGGCAAATAGAGTATATTGCCCATTTCTTCTGAGAGATTTAATGAGAAATGTTTCAGGTAACTTGGTGATCCGATTCTAAGGTCCAAAACGACGTCTAAGATTATTCCAGAGGTGCAATAAACTAGCTTGTTATGTTCACGCGGAGGTGTTTGAAAATGCATTCCGCGGAGGACACCTTTTTTAGAGATTGTGTAGTACTGTTCTTTGAAATCAGTCTCCAAGTCATTTGAGCGGAAATAATCGGCGTTATAGGTCTTTACGAATCGTCCGCGAGAGTCAGCATGAACGATTGGTTGTAATTCAAAACAACCCGCAATTGCCGTGTCTATTTTTTTAAACATATGATTTGAGCAATTTCTTGACACCTTCTTCGACAGAGATTTTGGGAGACCATCCAGGCAATGTTACTCCACCCGACCATGGGTGCATTACTTCTCTTGCCCTGTAAGGCCTCCCACCCCACTCGACGTTCAGTTTTATGTTGGAAACTTTTTCGTAGATTTTCACCAATTCCTTCAATTGAATCGGATCGTCAGAGCGTACAGAATAGGTTTCGCTACGTTTTACTTGACCTGATTGCAACCGCTTTAATGCCACCAAAAAAGCATCGCAAACATCATCGATGTAGATTGGGTCAAGAAACTGATTTCCCGGTGACATGCTTATTGTTTCTCCCGTTACTCTGAGTCGATTTAGAAGGTTGAACAATTTTTCACGCTGATCGTTGGGGCCGAAAGTGTCGAATACCTCAAGGTTAATGACTCTCAAATCGGATGTTTCAAGATAAAAACTAAGTACGGAGCGAAAAGCCTGCTTGGTGGCAGCATACAAATTCACAGGGTTGTAATCAGCATCTGCATAATGTTGCCATGAAGTTCCGACGTTGATGAGCAGGCGGACTTCGTTTACGCTCATTGCTTCCGCGAGTTGAGTAGATAGGACTACATTGCTGTTGATTAAGGCTTCTACATCAGCGGATTTGTGTTCTCCAATAAATAAAGATGCAAGATGAATAACCGCATCGGGCTTTGCTGCCTCCATGATCTCGATCATATTTTGGGTCGAGCCCAGATGGGTATGAACAATTGTTGATTCTAATGGATTTTGATCTGTTTCCGGCCTGGTCAGGGCATGTATCTCATGTCGATCATTGAGTAATCTACGAACAAGATGTCCGCCAATAAATCCTGTGGTACCTGTGACAAGAATTTTCATTTTTGACTAGATCTTTACTCGACGGTTTTGACAAAATCGTGGATAGATTCGACTACATAGTCCATCATCGGTTTTGTTAATTGCGGATACACACCCACCCACAGAGTGTTGGTCATCACAAAGTCCGAAACTGAGAGATCGCCAACAGTCCTAAACGGGACTTCTAAATACGCAGGTTGTCTTGTTATATTGCCTCCGAACAGTAGGCGAGTTGATATTTTCTTATTTTCGAGGAAATTGATGAACTTTTTACGGTCAAATGGACTTCCTGAGCGAATTGAAAGAGGGAACCCAAACCAACTTGGTTCACTTTTTGCCGTCGGTTCTGGCAGTATGAAATAGTCTGTAAGATCACTTAATCCATGCTTAAGTATTCTCCAATTTCGTTTGCGCGTCTCAGTGAATTGTCCAAGTTTCGCAATTTGGGCTACCCCTACAGCGGCTTGCATATCAGTCATCTTTAGGTTGTATCCGATGTGATCGTAGATGTACTTATGGTCGTAACCATGTGGTAGATCCCCCATTTTCCAATCAAATCTCTTGCCGCAGGTGTTGTCTTCTCCTGGTTCACACCAACAATCCCTACCCCATTCACGAAAAGATTCAATTAATGGTTTGAGTGAAGGATCGTTTGCGAATACTGCACCACCTTCACCCGTCGTTATGTGGTGGGCTGGATAAAAACTGCAGGTTGCTATATCACCGAAACTGCCAGTTGGTTTTCCGTTATAGGTAGATCCCAGGGCGTCGCAATTATCTTCGACCAATAATAGGTTGTTTTTATCTGCAAAATTGGTGACAGCATCTACATCAAATGGATTTCCAAGCGTGTGAGCAATCATGATCGCTCGGGTTTTAGAACTAATTGCTTCTTCTAGGATGTTGATATCAATATTGTAAGTTTTGAGTTCGATATCGACAAAAACGGGTATAAGTCGATTCTGGATTATTGGGTTAACAGTTGTTGGAAAACCTGCGGCTACGGTTATGACTTCATCACCCGGTCGAAGTTGTCGATCTCCCATCTTGTGTGATGTGAGAGCTGAAAGCGCTACTAAATTCGCAGAAGATCCTGAGTTAACTAGAAATGAGTGACGAACACCAACAAACTTTGCAAGTTCTCTTTCGAATTGGGCCGCATATCGACCGGTTGTTAACCAGAAATCCAATGATGCATCAACAAGATGCATAATTTCATCTTCGTCAAAAACTTTTCCAGAGACCGGAATTGGAGTTTCGCCTGGAACAAAATCTCTGGACGTGAATGCCTCGCGATAGTGATCTTTTACAAGGTCTAATATTTTGTTGCGGCTGGAATTGGTATTTTTACTCACACAACTCCGCCTGGAGAAATTCACGGTACCAAGAAATAGTTTCCATTAAGCCGGACTTTAGATCATTATCAGGACTCCACCCCAGTAATTCTCGAGCTTTCGCTGCGGAAAGATACTGTGAGTGAATTTCTGAACTTGTGGTGCCTAGTACATTTGGATTTAGATATTGGGTTTTCATTAGCATCTGAATTTCTGATACTAGTTCCAACACAGTAACTGGGGATTCATTTCCGAAATTAAACGCCTGACCTTTGACAGCATCACGGTCTAAACTTTCGGCTAGTTGTATGTACCCATTTACCGCGTCTTTGACGTATAGATAATCACGGACAAATGTTCCATCGCTACGGATTACAGGGGATTGCTCAAAAACAAAAGACCTGATCGTTGCAGGTACGATTCGACTCCAGTTCAGGTCTCCACCACCGTAAATGTTTCCGCACCTAGCTATGCCTATCGGTAATCCATAAGTTTCGTAGTAGGATTGTGCGATGATATCGGCGCAAGTTTTAGATACATCATAGGGATTCCGCCCAATTAAAGGTGAATCTTCTGTGTACGGAAGCTTGTCGTGCGCCCCGTATGCTTTATCGCTGGAGGCTACTACGATGCCTTGGACTAATTCATTGTGGGATCGGCATGCCTCAAGAACGTTGTATGTACCTCGAATATTAGTTTCAAACGTTTGTAGAGGAGAGCGAAGCGCTGAACCTACAATAGCCTGAGCCCCTAAATGAAAAACAACTTGAATATCATGTTGATTAATCGCACTTTCAACGGTCCAATAATCTTCTAGTCTGCCGTTGACTACAGTTATACGACGTAAATTTTTTGTTCTAATTAGTTCGGATTGTGGATCAATATCCTTGATTAGAGCCACCACGTGAGCTCCGCGTTTGAGAAGCTCAGCGCATAGCCAGGACCCTACTATTCCTGTTGCCCCTGTTACAAGAACCGGAATATTGCTCCAATGGCCACTATTTGTCATTTCCACACTTTCCAAGGCGCATCCTGCGAATCCCATCGTTGCTTCAGTGTTTGTAAATCTCTTAAGGTATCCATTGGTTGCCAAAATTTTGAATGCTTAAAGGCTATCAATTGACCGTCGCTCGCTAGTTGCTCAAGAGGCTCTCGTTCAAGGTACGTTTCGTCGTTGTCGATGTAATCAGTAATTTCTGGCTCAAAAACAAAATAACCACCGTTAATCCAACCTTCTCGAAGTTGAGATTTTTCAGCGAAGCTTATGACATTGCTGTCTTCGAGATTTAAACTACCGAATCTTGCAGGTGGGCGTACGGCGGTCACTGTGGCCAATTTACCGTGTGATTTATGGAAGTTGACTAGTTCTCGAATATTGATATCTGCGACCCCATCTCCATAAGTCATCATGAAAGTTTCATTTTCAATTGTTTTTGCAAGTCGCTTAAGGCGACCTCCCGTTTGAGTTTCTAACCCGGTATCAATTAGATCTACTGACCAGTTTTCTTCGGGACCGGTATGCCAATTAATTATTTCATCCCCGAGCGTGACCCTAAGACTGCTCGTTATCAGGCGATAGTCCATAAAAAAACGTTTAATTATTTCACCTTTATACCCTAGCGCTATGGCAAATTCATTAAATCCGTAATGAGCATATAACTTCATGATGTGCCATAAGATCGGCCGACCACCGATTTCCACCATTGGTTTTGGCTTACGTTCGGTCTCCTCGGAAAGTCGTGTCCCGAAACCTCCAGCCAAAATAATCGTCTTCAACAAAAATCTCCTATGTTAGACCAGCACTAAGCACAATCCCGACACCTATTCCGATCACAATAATTCCAGTCCAGTGTTGCATTGTCAAAGACTCGGATAGAAACACCATTGATAGGACAGGAATAAAAATATATAGCGAAGCTAGAAAAGGATAAGCGACGCTTAAATTCAACTTAGACAGCACAATTAGCCAACCTATATTGCTAATTGCGTAAACCGGAATTGCAGCTAGTATGGCAGGGGTAGTCAATAATTGTCTGATCAATATTCCGGGGGTTTTAACGCTATCGGAATCGATTTCGCCGACTTCATTCATACCCATTTTCAAAAGAATATGGGCAGTAGCCGCAGTTGCTGCAACGATGATTATTATTAGGACCGAGAGCAATCGATGTTTCTCATATACTAGTTACTTTGAATGGATGTCATTTTTACTGTTCAAGCGTTTAAATAGTTTTTTAACAATTTAATCGTCACATTCGAACAATCTTTATTATCTCCGTGCAAAATTGTTATTCAAGAGGTTTTTTTAAACATTTGCTACTGAGATACACCTGTCTGTTTTGTTGTTTATTTCGTGCCAAACCAACATAAATTTAACTAAGGACATCCGATACGGATATAGTCTTGCCCGCTGGCGTTTGGCATAGTTCAGAGAGCAACATGTAATACTGCTCGTCTATTAGCTGAGAAGAAACAGCGGTTTTAATTTCATCAGACATTGATCTACGATCTGAATCCGAAAAGGTGGTCGTTTTGAGAATAGCTTCTGCCCAACAGGATGCTGACAACGAGCGTAGTGATCCATTTTGCCCTTCTGTGATCCATTCGCGGAAATTAGACTCATCACGATTTGCAACAACCGGTAATCCGGTCACTAACGCCTCTAATAGTGGTGTTCCCAGAGCTTCTTTTTCAGCAGGGATACAGAATATGTCTCCTGCGCGCATATATTCCGCAGCATTCACAAAACCTACTTTTACAAAAATCCGCCCATGCATCCCATTTGATTCGGCGTGGCTTACGAGCGATTCAATTTGAATGGTAGTTAATCCTGGGACCGGGTCGGCTGGATCAGATGGCGGACCGGCGAGTAAAAGTTTGTAGTTTTCAGGAAGCAGGTTTAGGACATCTAAAAGGAAAGAGTGATTCTTACTGCCGCGAAACTTGGATATGAATACAAGGACGGTGTCCTTTTCAGAAAAAGGTGTCAGCCTGGATCTTGCGTCAAGTTTTTCTGACTTTGATGCGTAATGGAACCGTTCAAGATCGACGGGATTGGGTCGTACCCAAACATTCTTAGACAGTCCCGCGTTCCGGCACACGTTGCCTAGTTCAGAACTAATTGCAACAACTATGCTTTGGTCTGAGAACTTGAAATTTTCATCATCGCTATGTCTTGGCGGATACTGATATGGAGACTGTACTACGTTCACGAGTTCCCGCATCAGCGGTATTTTGTGAATCCTAGACCATTGAATTGCAGCCATTGTCGCCGGGGAATATCCAAATACATGCATAACATCGAAAGATTTTTTTTGCAGTAATTGTGTCACCCTATTCATCTCTGACCTGAAAATCGCTGTTTGGGTTATACGACCCATGAATCCTTTGCGATTTATCGCGTGTGCTTTACGCAATACTGGAGATAGGACGCGCGAAACTTTTAGCCCATCTTCTGTGTAGTTCAAGGAGGATAAAAATTCTGTGCTACTGCAAATCACCTCTGTTTCGACCCCATATTTTTCCCGCAACCTCAAGTGAGTGTTATGAGCGCGCAGACCTGATCCAGAATATTCTGGGGGGTATTTTGATGAGACCAGTAAGGCTTTCAAGTGCTATTTAGTTTCCTTGTCTAGTCTGGGGTTTTAGAAATCTCGTCTATGTAGTATTGATTTTGGTTCTCTAAGTTTTACTAGACTCATCTGCATATAAGGTCAAATTTAAAATATGTGTTTAAAGCCAATCCAATATTGAAAGCGTTAACTGCATTTTACGATTTTTCAAATTCTGATTTATCACAGTATTTGAAAATGAATATGGCTGGATGAAGCGCATTTGAATTCTTTTTTATTTTGACCATCGGAGGACTAAACATCTTTCCAAGTTACATTATCGGTAATATGTGGATTTCCATGCATGAATAATGCCCAAGCCTCTGAAAATTATCATCTGGCGTATTGTCGCAATAGTAGATTGATCAGCTCGGTTACGGGTTCGTTGTGAATTCCTATACGGAGTAGTGCGCCGGGGACTGAATTCTGATTCACTCCCCCTTCACACGCGAAGTAGTGATTAGAAATTTGCATAGCCTCATATTCTGCTAGAAATGTTCGATCTCTCAAGGAACCGTATGGGAATGCAAAATAGGGGATTTGTTTATTAATGTGGTGTTCTAATTCTTTGTGGGCTGCAGTGATTTGAGTTTTTAAATCATTTATTCGCAAGTGATCAAGGCTGTTATGTGATGCGGTATGGGAACCTAATTCCACGAGATCTTGATTTACTATTCGGTGTATATCGCTGATCCCTAAATATTGTGATTTAGCCCATATCTCGTACGGATCAGCAGGTTCGAGGGTATTGAATAGCCAATTTAAATATTTGGAATGATTACTTAATGGAATTTGACGAATTACAGGATCGGAGTTTAAGAAAAGAGTAGGTTTTACGTCTTTGGATGTGAGTAATTCAAAAACTTCATTAGTTAATTTTAACGAATCGTCGAATGTGATAGAGAGGTACCTAGTATTTTTTGTGGCTCCCGATTTAAGTTCTGTTAAACCTCTAGATAGAGAAATTAGATCAAATTCCTCGGAATAAAAGTTCAAATGTTCCTTGAATCGTCTGAGGCTAGTAAGAATACTTGGGAGTCCCTGCCCTTCAAAACTATCGTCCAACGTTATAGCGTGGTAATTGACGATAAACCATCCATTTGCAATCTTTTTTGGTCGGTAAGTGAATAAACGTTTTACAAAGAAATTTTCAATCCGGTTTGTCCTTGCAGTCGTTAGTTTATAGAGCTTTCCATTTGGCGAAATAAAATTTTCGACAGCTTTCGAAGTGAACGTATCCGGCTTGTCTTTGTGCCTTAGATTTCTGGTGCAATGGTCTGGTTGTTTGAACGATTGGTCTTTGCCTGAAGCGATATTCTTTACAGTTTTAAGCATCGCCCTCGCTGAAATTACCGATTGACGATACTGATGGTCGGGAAGCGATTCAAAGAAATATTGGGGTACTGGCTGTGACGAATAAACCTCACCTGCATCGATAGTTGATGTTGCTTTGTGAATTGAGTAGCTCAGGTAACTAAAGTTGGACTCTAGGGACACCCAGTAACCTGAAGAAACCCCTCGATAGTAAGGCACAAAACCGTTGTGTATGTTTATTGAGTTGGGCGCTAGGTTGAGTATGCGTGCTTCGATTTTTTTAGTTCCGAAGATGCAAATAACATCTGGGGAAAATGCTTTTAGGGCTCTGAAAACGATATCTGAATTGATGTTTACTTCTTCAATATCCGATTGCGGCTTGGATGTGATTAAGGGATTGATCGAATATTTATATTTTAGGAATATCTTTTTTGCTGATAGGTGTACGACTCGCGAAACAGTTCCTAAAGCGTAGCGTATTGTGTGCTTTACAGGCTTAGTCGGTTTGGTAGATGCGACAATTACGTTGTCAAATTCCGAACGAAATAATCGTACCAAATACCGTTCTGCGTAAGAATTATTTCCTGTCAGGATTGCTACTCTAAAACGTTCTTTTGACATAATTTCAACGTTGCCAGCAGTGC
>Ga0310344_10004101_pt1 | contig 10832 bp, 12 predicted proteins | sample HC15DNA20200_MG_FD_203801 | JGI IMG/M metagenome (GOLD analysis project Ga0310344, IMG submission 203801) | Marine microbial communities from station ALOHA, North Pacific Subtropical Gyre - HC15-DNA-20-200_MG | ecosystem: Environmental > Aquatic > Marine > Oceanic | place: Pacific Ocean: North... | reverse complement strand
TGAAACCTTTTACATCCTCACCTACTTCAATAACATCTCCTGCAACATCGGAACCTGAAACATGTGGTAGAGGGACTGGAATTGGAACTCCTCTCATTCCCCAGATATCATTATAGTTAAGAGCAGACGCTTTATTTGTAAAAATTACCTCATCTGCTTTTGGTTTTGGGTCATCAATATCCTCAACTTTTAGAATTTTAGAATAATCGTCATCAGGTGCATATTCACGGTATACAACAGCTTTCATGAATATTGTCGCCTCTTTACCCTTAATTATATTTTGAGATCAGACTCGATTAATCTTGAAATCACGTTTAGGTTGCTGGGCTGATGATAGAATTTGTTTTAATTGCTCATCTGATATCTGCCCAGAAATTTTTCCTTGTACTGACAGATTAAGAATATAATTTTCAACTAGGTCAGCCAGCTCAGGTTTTACCATTCTAACATTGTTTAAACGCAATCTTGCGTCACCAGACAATACTTGTTTTAACATAATTTCTTTTTGCGCTTTTATTTGGTTGTCTTTTTCTTGAGAAGCATTATTCTCATCATCCTTACTTGGATAACTCATAATATCACTAGGAATAAATCTTCAATCCTGGTTCTTTCTTAATTAGCTCAGACAATATTTCGGTAGCTAACTTATCCAATTTCTGTGTGCCTTGTTTTGTTAATATGCGTCCCTTTCTCTCTATATTTTTTACATAACCTAACTTTTCAAGTCCATGAATTGCGTTCCTTATAATTGCGCCACTAGCAGACTTATGATGAGCAGCACCATAACCAACTGGTCTACCGCCACCATACATAGAACGTAAGTCGTTAACCGAAGCGGGACCGTGAAGATATATTTTTCTTAAGATTGAGGCGCATCTTACGTGCCACCAATCTAAATTTTGTGGAGGTTTGTCTGCATGAGTACCAGTTTTTACAAATAATGACCATTCCGGAGCAGGAATGTCTTCATTTTTTAAAATTTCTGATAGTCTGGTAATGAGAACGTCAGCTGGTACATCATAGACTTTAGCCATTGGAGACAAACTTGCAAATCGTCTTATAAATCATTGAGCTATCACCTTGCGGTATGTATGTTCACAAAAATTACATGTTATTCGAATTGACTTGAGATGAGTTCTTCCAAGTCTTATTCTTGAATTAATTCCAGGGGCAATAAAATTTTTACATTGTTTACAAAAATTTATTCTTAATTCATAAGGCATTTTTATTCTATGATGAGTACTTATTCTTCTAGCTAAGCTCGCTTGCTTTTGAGCCAAGTCAGGATTTCTTCTAGCATTTGAAATTGCGTTATTGATTAACAGATACATTCTTTCAAGTGTAATTTTTCTTTTTGCATGTTTCATAATTTAGTGTACAACGCACTACTAAAAAATTAGATCTAATTGAATGCGGTCAGCGGGATTCGAACCCGCGTCACAGGGTTGGAAACCCCGAATACTGACCAGGCTATACTATGACCGCATATGTTGCAATTTTTTCTGCTGACATAAAAATGGTTTTTTATGTTTTAACCTGATGTACAGCCACTATATCCACAGTCAATGCAGATATTGCATCCTTCAACAAAAATAAGCTTATTTTTGCATGTAGGACACAAAGTTTCTTCTTTTTCTTCTTCCACAATTAGTTGTGTCGTCTTGTGTGAATCTTCTAACTTGATAGATGCTAACGCATTATTGATTTGAGATTTGACGTAATCATTTTTGATATTATTTGAAATATAACTTACAAGATAATCGCTTGGTGTTACATCGAATGTTTTTGTTGAATCTTCACTTGTCATGTGCAAAACTTGTTTGTGTCTAGAGCCGTCTCTATAAACTGTTATTCCCTTTAGTCCCATCTCATGTGCCAATAGATATGAAGCCTTAACGTCATCGGCAGTTACATCATTTGGCATGTTAATTGTCTTAGCAATTGCATTTGCAATCCAATCCTGCCATACCGCCTGCGCTAAAAGATGATCAGACCAGTGAATATCCATTGCAGTTACAAAGATGTTTTGAATCCAATCTGGAACTTCAGGTATTCCTTTAACAGAGCCATAGTTATCAGCTACCTTTGCAAGTAGTTCTTCACTATAGAGATTGTTTTCTTTTAAAACTTCCTCAAATATTTTGTTAGTATAAAAGAATCTGCCCACCGTAACTCTCTTTTCAAAAACAAGTGCAAAGTTTGGTTCCATACCGTTAGAACAATCAGCTAGCATAGATAGCGTACCAGTAGGCGCTACTGTAGTGGTTAGGACATTTCTAATTCCATATTTTTGGATCTTTTCGATAAGAGCATCCCAATCATAGTATTGTTCTTTTTTTGGTTTTTCATAATAACCTGAAACTGGAATCTTTCCATCTGGATATTCTGTTTTAGAACATAGTGGGAATTCACCCCTACTCTTTGATAGTGCAACACTTTCTTCCATGGAATAATATGTCAGTGCTTCAGCAAGTTTCAATTGGAAATCATAACCTTCTTTTGAGTTGTATGGGATTCGGAGTTTGTATAATAGATCAGCTACTCCCATTACACCTAGTCCTATCCTGCGTGACTCTTTTGATGCAACGTTAATTTCTGGTACAGGATACAGATTTACATCTATAATGTTGTCCAAGTATCTTGTAGTCTTTCTAATAGTTTCTTCATATCTTTGCCAGTCAAACTCGTACTGACCATCAGCTGTCCTTTTTACAAGATTAGCCAAGTTGATTGAGCCCAAGTTGCAAGACTCGTATGGGTAAAGGCTTTGCTCACCACATGGATTAGTAGCACGAAGTGGACCACCACGTGCTTTGGCAAATACGTTGTATTTGTTAATATTATCAAAGAAGATTAATCCTGGCTCTGCGCTCTTCCAAGCTGATTGAGCTATCAAATCAATCAAGTGGTGCGCATTTATTTCTCCAGCCGGTGTGTTATCTTTTGGAGAACGCAGTGTATATTTTCCATCCCCAGAATTGACAAGTATGTCCCAAAAGTCCTTCCAGACACCAACACTGACATTGAAATTTTCTAATACTCCTGGTTCCGTCTTGTTTGTAACAAATCTTTCAATATCAGGATGCCAAACTTCCATAATTCCCATATTTGCACCTCTTCTTTTGCCACCCTGTTTGACTACTTCAGTTACAGTGTTGATTATATTCATAAAAGATACTGGCCCTGATGCTACTCCAGAAGTAGAAGCTACGATTTCCCCTTCATCACGCAGATCAGAATAGTTGATTCCTACGCCGCCACCAGATTTGAAAATCAAGGCAGCATCAGATGTTGACTTCATTATTCCTTGCATATCATCAGGCATTCCCAAAACAAAGCAGGCGGAAAGTTGACCCAAACGCCCACCCGCATTCATCATAGTAGGTGAGTTTGGCAAAAAGTCCTGAGATGTCATTAATTCGTAATATTCTGATATCCTGTCAGCATATGCATCAAATTTTTTAGAAGCAAGCATGGTTAAGAGTTCCCTGAATGGCACCTTCATCATTCCCTGCTTTGCTAGATCAAGATAGCAGTTTATGAGACACCTAAAGTGCCATTTATTGAGATAATACTTGCCTATCTTGAATTTATAGTTGAAATCATCTAGTTTTTTGAGGTATTCCGCTGCTTCCTCGATATTTTGTGATATACCACCCTCTTTTATGAACAGATAATTGTCTCTCATTAGGTCAGAGATACTAACTAGGACGGCAACCCTTTCAAATAACTCGGTTGGCTTTTCAGTAATTTCGTTTTTATTATCACGGAAAAGATAGCGTGATGCTAAAACCCTTAAACAATTAATATCAAAAGATTTTCCCACAGAATCGAGCCTTTTAGTATTTAAAACCTTCATCTTTTCTTCTCTAACCTTTCTGCGCTCATGGCGATACAGGATATAGCTCTTAGCAATATCGCTATGACCTTGATCGATTAGAGTTGATTCAACTAGATCCTGAATAGATTCGACGCTTGGTGGGTTATTTGCTGAAAAACCATGTTCAGTTAATTTGGCTAGTACACCATCACAGAGTTGTGCTGCAAGTTCCTTATCTGGCTTATTTGAAGCTGAAAATGCTTTATGTATTGCATTTAGTATTTTGTCTCTGTTAAAGTCTGAAACCGAGCCATCTCTCTTCCTAACTTGAGAAATAGAATGCTCTATCTGAGATTTATTATCTACCAATGTCTCCCCTCCATACGCTTAGAGTAATGAGCATATAACTTCTCTGCAAAAGTATTTTTGATCTAAGATCTAATTTGGGTAAATTTTTTTAACAAAATTTCAAAATTGACAATAACCGATCAGCCAATTAATAGATAACTGGATCTCTATATGATATAGGTCGATTTGCAATTAGGGCATTTATCTGCAAGTTTGGCATTTTTGAATCCACAATTTCCACAGGTTGGTACTTGCATGATTGGTCTGAATGAGTTGGTAATGTTAGATGCCTTCTCAATTACTTTTTTAATTTTATCTGCACCAGTACCTTTTCCCATCATAACCTGTACGAACAAATTGCCATCAAGGATTTTACTCATCTTATTACATTCTGTAATCTCTGTACTCTTTCCAGTGAGATTTGATAACATATCAATATCAAATTCTACTCCCTGTGAATAGACTTCATTGTCGGCAATTTCTTGCACGGCGTTTTTCCCATATTTTTCACCATCTAGAGAAATAAATCTATCAGAACCATCACTATCAGTCATTCCAACGATCACATCCATTCCAAGTTCTTTGCCCTTCTTTGAAGCAATATCCACAGCAGTTTCTATTACTTTGTGCAAAATATTTTGTCCTTCTTTATTATCTTTGAATCCAAGTATACCGTAAACTGCATTTTGTAAACCTACCAAGTTAACCACCAAAGATACTGTACTACGCTGCATGTATTGTGTGTTAGCAGCAAGTATTGGATTAACTCCCAGCCTGATAAGATTGGAGATGGTTTTATTGCGTAAAGCCATAGCAGATAAAGCAGGCTTCATTAACAACGCAAGTCTTGCTCGAAAATAAGTTTCATCTTTATTTGATTCAAATGCCAGACGTGGAAGATTGATAGACAATGAGCCCAGATGCAATACAGTAGAAATTGGATTTTTTTTACAAACTATTCCTTTTTGTGAGATATTACATTTCGTAAACATTATCTTACCTCCCAGGGCGATAATTTCTGAGATTGCAGATGATACGTCTGATATTTTTCCCTTCTCATAATCAATAACTAGGCCTATCTTTGGTATTGGTGTAAGCTCTGCATATGTTTTATAGGCAGAGAGTATGGTTTTTACAATTTTTTGGTCTGTTCCTAACGGAATCCTAAAGGAGACTACTGTTGAAGTCTTGTTGTATCCTACAGTTGTAGAAGATGTTGTGAAGGAATCAACAAGTTTGCTTTCAAGCTCAGGTAAATCTTTTGAGTGTTTTGAGAGTAATGGTACTAGGTCGTCCATAACTACTTCCTGAGAAGCCTCTTTTGAGATAAGTGCAATAATCATAGATAACGCAGAAGATAGGTTATTCAATGTTTTAACTGATGGAATTCTACAGACTCCAAGCGATTTCCCTTTTAGATCTATGCCATCCTCAATCAGTGTCTTTACATTTATGAATATAGTATCGGGTAGAATTGACCATAATCCAAGATTAGTAATATGAAGATCGCCTGACAAATGTGCATCTGCTATATCTTTTGGAAGAGTACTTGTAAGAAGATGTTCAGCAAACACAGTTTGACCAGTCTTGAACAATAATCCTTCAGCTCCATTATCTACATTTTCGGCATTTGATATCATCTCCTGCACTTCAAATGTAGGTAATCCAACTCGTGCTAGTTTGTGTCTATATTCCTCATGCCCATGTTCTAACAGTACTGAATTAACCAACTCACGAATGAGAGAACCTGTTAGATATGCAGTCTGATATTTATAAATACGATTTTCAACCTCTTCAGTTATTTTTTGTGCCAATTCTAGTGGTAAGCTTCCCTCACGAACCAGTGATTGGATTATTTTCTGAGAATTAAATTCCTCAATTGAGTCATGTGATGTTCTTACATACATCTTTCCGCTTTCTATAATTGATCGCTCTTCAATCTGCCTTGCAAGGCTTAAGACAAGTTTGCCCAGGTTTGTAATTGTGTATCTTCTTTCTGATTTGTTTAAAGCTACAAGAGATTGTCTCAGTAATTTTCTTAAATGATATGCAAATTTTCCGCTTTCTTTCTTTGATTTAAACCCAGCCAGAGATTTTAATTCAGAATAGGTAAGTGGTCCCTTTGAATTGAGAATTCTTAATATATCAATCCTGTTTGGGCTAGCCATAACAGAAAAGATCATCCTTACACGTTTGGATGTAGATTGTAATACCTGATTACCTGATGGTTCTTCATCTAGACTAAGTTCATCGTCACTAATATCATCCATATCATCTAGAGGCATATCAGATTCAAGATCTAGATCCTCCTCAAGCTCTAATTTTTTCTTACTCCCCAACGAAATTATTTACTAAAAAGCAGTAATTAAGGTTTGTAAAATGATCAAAATTTTTTCCGGTAGTATTTTCATGATAAAAAGCTAAGAATCCAGTTACTTTTTTTCTGCATCCAACGAAAATTCAGTTGTTGAAAGCATTTGTCCGCAAGCTGGACATTTATTATTATAATGTTTTAGAACATCTTTTACAGATTTGAGCATCTGCATTGTAGAGATTTTCTCGCCACATTTTCCACAACTTATATCAACAGACATAGATCAATTTCTTATACTAAATCGTATTAAATTTTAGAAAATTTTTTTTCATAATATGCTAAAAATGATTTACAGTTTTTCTAAAACTATTCCACGATCGTCAAAATCAACCATTTTTAATTCTGTACCAATTGGCAAATCTTCTGGTTTTGATATATTTGCTAAAAATCCTGAAATTCTCAAATCAGAATTATTGATGTTGAGAACTACCCAAGCATATGGCGCATATTTTTCAAATCCAGATGGAGGGACTGTCATGATTGTATATGTCTCAACTTTACCCTGACCATCTAACGCCAAATCTTCAGATCCTCTCTTTCCACATTTATTGCAAAAGTATACCGTAGCCAAAGACAAGTTGCCACAATTAGTACACTTGTGAGCTAGAATATTCCCCTCTTTGGCGTGTTTGATAAAATCTTGTTTTTCGTTCAATTTTATACACTTTGAAAAATATGAACCGCGCAACTTGCTCCAGTCGCACCAAAGTTTTGAGTCAATCCAATTTTTGCATTCTTTACAGTACGTTCCCCTGCTTTTCCAGTTAATTGATCAAAAACTTCTACTACTTGACCCACTCCAGTTGCCCCAATTGGATGACCTTTTGATTTAAGACCGCCAGATGGGTTGATTGAAATCTCACTGTTAAGTTTAGTTTTACCTTCCCTAACAGCTTGTACACCTTTCCCTTTTTCAAAGAAACCAAGGTCTTCACTATCAACAATCTCAGCTATAGTAAAACAATCATGAACTTCTGCAAAATCAACATCCTTTGGAGTTATTCCAGCCATTTTGTATGCAGCTTCAGCTGCTATTTTTGTACTAGGTATAGTGGTGAGATGTTCCCTTCCTTGTAGTGCTGCAGGAGATCCACCTCTTCCTGAGCCAAGAACTTCAATATAGTTACCGCCATGCTCTTTAGCAAACTTTTCACTACATAGTATTACTGCACTTGCCCCATCAGAGAATGGACAGCAATCATAAAGTTTTAGTGGACTCGCAACCACTGCAGAACTCATTACATCATCAACAGTGATCTTTTTTCTAAGATGAGCCTTTGGGTTTAACAATCCATTATCATGATTCTTAACAGCAACTTGTGCAAAATCTTCTTCTGTTGCATTAAACTCATGTATATACGCCCGAGCCATTGATGCAAATAATCCAGGGAAGGAAGCACCTGCCTGGCCCTCATAAAAAAAATCAGAACAATATGAAAAGTATGTTGTAGTCCATTCTGTACCAGTATGCGTTACTTTTTCAACTCCAGTTACAAGTGCAACATCATAAAATCCAGCGGCTACATTTGCATATGCTTCTCTAAATGACACAGAACCACTACCGCATGCTGATTCGATTGAAAGTGATGGTCTATCAGAAATTCCAAGATTGCTCATCACTACAGGTCCTAAATGTACTTGCTTGTCTGCCACACCAAAAACATTTGAGATGTAACCAGCTTTGATATCTTTTGATTCTATCCCTGCACTTTCAATTGCACCAACTGATGCTTGTAAAGTAATATCAGAAATACTATCATCTAATTTACCATACTTAGTACTACCAGCACCTAAAACGCAAACTTTCTCCATAAAAAATTCTGACAAACTCCTTATAAAAATTCTTCATAAGTTTTGATAAGGACAAAGCTTTACCTAACACTAACTTTGCAAACAAAAAATAACCTTTCCCAAATTACACAAAAAAAGTCAAAGTCACAGAGTGTGATAAAACCAACAAAGAAAATAATTCAGAATTTGAAAAATGAATTAGAACAATATATGGATTCAAATGGTTATCTTTCCTATTCTGCCAAAAAGAAAAAATACATAATTTTGGGCACGAATTTACCAAAAGATGGCATAGTTGAATGTCCACAATGTAAGATTGGACAATTAATGATCATAAGATCACCAATAACGAAAAAGCGATTTATCGGATGTTCGAATTATAATAATGGATGTAAGGCATCATCACCTTTATTACAAAAAGCTAGACTACGTGCAACAAAAACAAAATGTGAATTTTGTAAATGGCCTATTGTAGTATTCAGATATAACAGAAAACAAAAATGGACTAAACAATGCTCAAATTTTAAATGTAAATCAAGAAAAGCTAAAGTCTAAAACTAGAATACAAATCTGTTCTACGGTTTTTTAATAACGGTAGTTTCTTTCTAATACTCCTAATAACTGAAATAGATATGTTCACATAACCAATTCCTTGCCGCTTTTTCATATCAAGAAGTATTCTACCATAAGGATCAACTGCCAAACTTCTTCCAGAATAAATATGGCCAAGATGATCAGGTGCAATTACGTAACAACCATTTTCAATTGCGCGTGATTTGTTTAGTGTAAGCCAGTGTTCCTCCTTCATAGGACCACTAACCCACGCGGAAGGTGCAACTAGTATTTCACTTCCAGATGACGCAAGTGCTCTAGATAACTCTGGAAATCTAAGATCATAACAGATAATCATTCCTAATTTACCCACTGAAGTTTTAGTTGGTAAGGGAATTATTTTTCCAGCTACCATTTTTGCCGATTCCTTGAATCCAAGTGCATCATAAAGATGAGTTTTCCTATACTTCCCAACAATTTTTCCAGTTTTATTTACTATGAATGAAGTATCATAGACACGATCTTTCTTCTTACTTTTTTCTAACATGGTTCCAACTACAATTATAGAATTTTGTTTTGCACATTCTGAGATAGATGATACAAACTTGCCATTGATTGTCTCAGCTTGTTGTGCAACTTGTTTGGCAGATTGTGATGCTGGTGTAAAAAACATCATGTATTCAGGAAATGCACAAAGATCCGCATGATTCTTCGCAGCCTGTCTAATATATCGCAAAATCTTTGGAAGGTTTTTTGCTTTGTCAGTTGAAGCTTTGAATTGTACTATGGCAATTTTAGACATAGGCGTCATAACATTGTTCAAAATAAAAAGATAGTTAGAGTTGGCTTCCTGCTAAAAACCAATTCTCTTTTGGATTCTCTTTAAAGACCACAATTACCTGATCTTCCTTGGTCTTTAAAATCTCAGCAGCAGATTTTGTTACTACCTTGGCAAAATCATCTTTTTGTTGTTGAGTTCTACCAGGATACATTGACACTGTAATCAGAGGCATGGAGATTTTTTTCCTGCGTGTAATTTAGTGGTTATCATCTATAGTCTCCTCTATAGCCATAGCGAGTTCCATAAGTAAAGTCAGAGCTATGAGATTTTCTGTATATGTATCCAACCGCAAGTCCCAGTGCAAAGCCACCAATATGAGCAAGATATGCAACTCCACCTCCCGCAACGCCGAATCCTCCTATGAAAAATGGTAGGAGATTTTGAAAAATTAGCCAGAATGGAAGAAAATACATGGCTTTGATGGGAATCATTCTAATGAAAAATCCGAATATCAAAACTGTCTTAATTTTTGCGTGTGGAAATATTACAAGGTAAGCTCCTAGCACGCCAGATATTGCACCTGATGCACCAACTGCAGGAATTCCAGTTGATGTATCACCCATAATGTGAATTAAACCAGCACCTATTCCCCATAACAGATAGATACCTAGGTATTTTACCCGTCCAAATTTTGCTTCAATGTTATCACCAAAGATCCAAAGAAACAACATGTTTCCACCAAGATGCAGCAAACCTCCATGCATGAAAGTAGAAGTCAATAAACTAAGTTCTGAAATTGCAGGGCAACTAACTATGTCAACTCCTGTATTAATTCCACTTATTTCGCCAGTAACACAACCAGGCACTGCACCCCAGTTCAAAAACATATTCATCGCTTGACGATTACTGAATTCAAAAAATTGTCCAGTTACCGCTACTTCAAAAAAGAAAACAATCACATTGATTGCAATTAAAGCGTACGTTAGTTTTGGTTTGAATCCTGGTGGATGAGGATTTTCATCCTTGATTGGTAACATATCTGATTAGTTTTATGAAATCTTCATGATTCCGTTTGAGATCAGCCATTGAAGTCCTGATACAAACGAACTGTCGTCTATCTGTCCGTCAGCCCACCATCCTGCATTGTTCTTTATCCAATCAGGAAT
>Ga0310344_10004100_pt1 | contig 10839 bp, 9 predicted proteins | sample HC15DNA20200_MG_FD_203801 | JGI IMG/M metagenome (GOLD analysis project Ga0310344, IMG submission 203801) | Marine microbial communities from station ALOHA, North Pacific Subtropical Gyre - HC15-DNA-20-200_MG | ecosystem: Environmental > Aquatic > Marine > Oceanic | place: Pacific Ocean: North... | reverse complement strand
TCGACGACTTCAATCACGCGAACCAGGTCGGTCGTGCTGAGTTCCCACCGGTCCCCATCCCACTGGATGGTGGCATCCCCCGAACGGGTTTCACCAGCAGCTGCAAGAAGGGGAATGGCAATCAACCAGCTCAAAACGTTGGCAAGAATCAAGATGCGCACAAACAAAATTCCTTAATCGAAAATCGTGCAAAAGGTCATCTGGGCGCCATGGCACTGACCTGAGATGGCCTTTGATGTTGATGGGCAAAAAACGGTGCGTGAACCTCGCTCTTGTAGTCTAGCAAAAAAAAACGGCATCCACATCGGTCGCCTTTTGCCTGCGGTTCACCCGTACCTGAAGAACCGTGCAACCCTGGTTATTTTTCGGGATGGGGGTAGGTTGTAGTAGTACAATAACTGTTTTAGGCTCACAGGTTCGGGCTCACGGGTTTAGGCTCACGGGTCCCTCCGCACTGTTGTTTTCTTGACGGACGCGCATGAACGTGGGGAGGAGACTTGTCGGCACCACCAAAAAAACAAAAACCGAGGTGGGGCCAGGGGTCAACATTCATCCGGTTCTTTCTGAGGAGGTCATTATGAATTTATGTCGACCAGGATTGACGCTGTTGTGGTTTGCTCTGATCGGAGGGCTGTGCACAAGCGGAGCCGTGGGGCAGGGAGGACCAGGGCCTGACTGGGTCCCGCTGTTCAATGGAAAGAACCTCGATGGATGGGAGAAGGTAGGGGCAGAAAAATGGGTGGTTGAGGACGGTACCATCTACGGGGAAGGGATCTCGCCAAAATATGGATATCTGGCCACAGAGAAAACCTATACCGATTTTGACCTATCGTTGCAATTCAAGTGTGAAGCCAGTGGCAACAGTGGGGTCTTTATCCACACCACATTTGAGCCTGGCACCACCACCGTGAGCAAAGGCAGACAGATCGAAATCGACCGGATGGTTGGTAGTCACACGGGTGGCCTTTATGGTGACGGCCGGGGCTGGATCGTGTGGCCCGCCCCTGAACTAGAAACGGTCATCCGGCCAGATAGCTGGAACAAGATGCGAATCAAAGTGGTGGGCAACCGCCATATTGTTTATCTCAACGGTACGCAAATGATTGACTTCACGTACCCCTCCCCTGGTGCCACCGAAGGGGTCATTGCCTTGCAGTTGCATTCGGGCGGCGAGGGAAGAATGCGGTTTAAGGATCTCTGGATTCGAGACCTGGCCCAATAGCCTCTTCCGAACGGATAGGAGACTAAGGTGAAGCCTCTGTCAAAATACGCAACGTCACGACGCCGGTTTCTGCAGGCGTCTGCCGCTGGGGTGACGACTGGCCTGTTGCCTGGCCGGAAGATTCACGCAGCCCTGGCAAATGGAAAATTGCAGCACGCCTGTATTGGTGTTGGCGGAATCGGAAACCACGACCGAAAACGGCTCACCACGCACCCCAAGCTTGAGGTTGTTGCAATTTGTGACGTCGATCACCATAACCTTCAAGAAGCTGCAAAAGACTATCCGGCAGCACGCAAGTACAACGACTGGCGTGAACTGCTGGACGCTGAGGGTGACCGAATCGACTCGGTCAACGTGAGCGTACCCGACCACATGCACGCACCGATCACGATGACGGCGCTGCGGTCTGGCAAACACGTCTACTGCCAGAAACCGCTCTGCCACAACGTGGCCGAGGTACGTGCGGTGACGCATGCCGCCAAAAAAGCTGGCGTCGTCACCCAACTGGGCACCCAGGGTGCCTCGGAAATGGGCGATCGCATGGCCGTGGAGCTACTCAGGCAGGGCGTAATCGGCAAGGTCAAGAAAGTCTACTTGTGTTCTAACCGGCCCGGGGCGATTGAAAGTTACCGCCTCAAGGGACCGCGCCCCACCAACGGCAAAACGCCACCGGATGACCTCGATTGGGACCTGTGGATTGGCGCTGCGCCACTGCGGCCCTATGCACCGGCGATTTACCATCCAGTCACCTGGCGCGCGTGGCAGGATTTTGGCACCGGCTGGTCCGGCGATATGGGCTGCCACATCTTTGACCCGGTGTGGAAAGGGTTAGGACTTGTCTCGCCCAACAGGGTCGCCGCTCGTGTCCAGCAATCGTGGAAAGACAACCCACGGCGGCGCGCCGACACATGGCCCCAGTCTGACCACATCACCTGGACTTTTCCTGGCAACGAGATGACCGCGGGAGACGAGTTGGTCTTGGAGTGGCACGACGGCAATTTCTTCTCGCCCCGGGAAGTCCGCCAGATCATCGAGCGGGATGACTTTCCCACCGAGGGTTCCCTTGTGCTGGGCACCGAGGGGGCACTCTTACTGCCGCAGGGTGAGCAGCCAGAACTCTTTCCCTCAAAAAAGTTCAAGGATTACCCGCGGCCCAAACTCCCGCCGCGCGACCACTATCACCATTACATCAATGCCTGCCTGGGTGGCCAGATGACCGAATCCCACTTTGCCCAAACCGGCCCCATGACCGAGGCCATCTTGCTCGGCACGGTGGCCATTCGCACACCCGACGTACCCCTCGAATGGAACTCTGCCCAGATGGAAATCGCCAACTACCCCGAAGCAGAAAAATTTCTTCGCCGGACCTATCGCACCGGCTGGCAGGTAGCAGGACTGGACTTTTGAGTTCCTGCTTTATTCTTGCTTCCACCGACACCAGCACGACTTTCGGTTTGGCAACCTACTTTTTCAGCCCCGCTTTTGCATGTTGTGTTGAGAGAGACGCCCGGTAACTCTGCAAAGCTGCTTCATCACGCTGGCAGCTGCTCCCCTCGGCAACCAAAGCGAATGCCCGGCGCGAAACGGTTTGGGAACGGTTGGCATCCGCACGATGAACCAGTTCACCATGATGGCATACCAGGTCCCCTGGTTCGAGCTCCATCACGACTTCTGCCGCCTCATCCTCGGGGCCATAGTCCGAGATCCCCTGAGAGAACCCAATGACCTCGGTTTGATGATGAGGGCGCAAACCACGCTTATGCGATTGCGGTATGTAACGCAACGCTCCATTTTCCTCACCGACCCGATCCAAGGCCAGCCACATTGTTATCACATTGGGAGGCCGCAGACAAAAATAAAAGTTGTCCTGATGAGGTGGGGTAACGTGCATGGTCAAAGGAGGTTTATTAAACCATTGCGGGGCCTTAAAACGAAAAGGTTCGTCCAGCAATGCTTCGGCCAGCGCGTTCCAACGCGGATGCTCAGGGTAGCGAAGAAAATAGGGATCAAATTCTCCCATATCTTCCATTTGCTTCAACGTTTCAGGACGGCTTTTGTCCTGGTAAAACGCTTTAGAATCTGGCAATTTTGGTACCGTGTCGCGAATGTAGCCGTCAAGATGGTCGTTGAGCTCTCTAAAGTCTTCTGCCGAAAGGAAGTCGCGCACGACCACGTACCCATCTTTGTCGTACTGATTTTTGAACTGGGAATAATTCATGAAGATTTCTCGCAGCTAAATTCACAGTGAATGTCCTGTGCTGTTTTGCCACAGGTTGATTTTTGACCCGGTGCTGACGATAGGACCCTCCAGGGTAACATCTCGCCGCTACCAGATAAATGGAATTGGACTCCTGTTTTTTGGTCGGTATCTTGACGAGGGATAAAAACCGGCGGGAAACTGTCGTTTGCAACAAAACTGGTGGAACTTCAAAGGTAGAGCCTTGAAATCCTTCGCCCTTTTGGCAAACGACACCAGCGCGGTAGACTCGTGGGAACTTGGTCGCCTTGCAAGCGGATTGAGTTGGTATGGAGCGGAAATTCTCCCATCAAATTGACATTTGCAGTTTCAAAGGAACCTCCCCAAGATGCCCCCCAGCCTGCAACAGAAACTCACTGAAAAATCGGCCATTGTCGGCATCATCGGCCTGGGGTACGTCGGGTTACCCCTGGTTCGTGCTTTCATCGACGCCGGTTTTCGCGCGCTTGGTTTCGACGTTGATCAAAGCAAAGTAACCCAGTTGCTGGAGGGCAAGAGTTACATTGGCCACATTTCCGGTGATTGGATCGCCTCCTGCCTGGAGCAAGACAAGTTCGAACCGACCACCGATATGCGCCGCCTGGGAGAGGCCGATGTCCTGTTGATCTGTGTTCCCACGCCCCTTTCGGAAAGTCGCGATCCTGATCTTGGATACGTCAAGTCGACAACACAACAGATTGCCGCCCATTTACGACCCGGCCAGCTTGTGGTGCTAGAAAGCACAACCTATCCAGGCACCACGCGCGATGTGTTGCTCCCGATTCTGTTAGATCAACAGGAACAGGCGGGCAAACTGAAACCGGGCCACGACTTTTTTCTGGCCTACAGCCCTGAACGGGAAGACCCCGGGAATCCTGATTTCGCCACCGCCACAATCCCCAAGGTGGTTGGAGCCAATGACGAAACCAGTTTGAAGCTGGCATGCCAAATGTACGAGTCGATTGTGCCGGCCGTGGTGCCAGTCACCTCAACGGAAGTGGCAGAGGCATGCAAAATTCTGGAGAACACCTACCGGGCGGTAAACATCGCCCTGGTCAATGAATTGAAGAAATTGTTGACGCGTATGGACATCGACGTGTGGGAGGTGATCGACGCCGCAAAGACAAAGCCATTTGGGTTTCAGGCATTTTATCCGGGCCCCGGCCTGGGAGGCCATTGCATCCCCATCGATCCGTTTTACCTGAGCTGGGCCGCACGGATGCACGGCATGTCAACCCGGTTTATTGAACTGGCCGGCGAAGTAAACGCGGGCATGCCCGATTACGTCATCGAGCAGATCTCCCGTGCACTCAACGGGCAAGGCAAGCCGATTAAAGGTAGCAAGATTTGTCTGCTGGGGGTGGCCTACAAGCCAGATGTCGACGACCCACGCGAAAGTCCCTCTTTTGAACTCATGAAGTTGCTCCTCGCCCGCGACGCTAAGTTGACTTATAACGACCCTCACGTACCGGTCCTGCCAACGATGCGAAAATACAAAATTCCGCCACTCAAAAGTACCGAATTGACACCGGAATTTCTCTCGGGGCAGGATTGTATTTTGATTTCAACCAACCATTCCGCTTATGACTACGAGTTTATTGTGCAGCATGCCCAGCTTGTGGTCGACACGCGCGGGGCAACGCGCAACGTGACTGACGGGCAACAAAAAATCTGGCCTGCCTGATTTGTAAAGTGCCCTCCCCTTTTTATGTATCTGGCCATTGAGATCGGTGGTACAAAACTGCAGCTCGCCGTCGGCGATGCGGCAGGCTCACCGCTTGAAGTCGTTGAGCGACGTGATGTGGACCCGGCACAAGGAGCCGAGGGGATTCGAAATCAAATTGCCCAAGTCGGACCAGAGCTCATCCGCGACTATGACGTAGCCGCTGTCGGAATCGGTTTTGGCGGCCCGGTTGATGCGCAGCAGGGCAGGATCATCAAGAGTTTTCAAATTGACGGCTGGGATGGTTTTGTAATCACCGATTGGGCTGAGCAGGTAATGCAGCGCCCCGCGGTTCTCGGCAACGATTCCGACCTGGCAGGACTTGGCGAAGCCCGTTACGGCGCAGGACGGGGGCACCGTATTGTCTTTTACAGCAACGTGGGGAGCGGAATCGGCGGAGCCTTGGTGACTGACGGACAGTTGTACACGGGAGGCGTTGGAGGTGCGGCCGAGATAGGGCACCTCCGCCCTGGAATAGCCTCCGACTCAGACCAACAAACAGTCGAGTCGATTTCCAGTGGTTGGGGTATGACTCGACTAGCCCAGGCGAGACTGGAAAACCAACTGCCTCAAGATCACGCGTCGATTGAGGATGTTCTGGCCCGTTGTGACGGTAAGACAGAAAATCTTACCAGCAAAATTCTGGCAGCAGCTATGATCGACGGCAATGCGCTGGCCACCGATGTTTTCCGCGAGGGAATCCGGACCTATGGTTGGGCACTCGCGCAGGCGATTACCCTGCTCGATCCCAATGTGGTTGTCATCGGTGGTGGTGTCCCCTTGATTGGTGAAACGTGGTACCTCGAGCCGCTGCGGAAGGAGGTTGCGCGATACGTGTTTGCCCCGCGCATCGGAACCTACAAAATCACCCCGGCTGCCTTGGCCGAAGAAGTGGTCCTCTATGGAGCGCTGGCGCTGGCCAGCTCAATTTCCCAGGCCACACCCGGTGAATCTTGACTGGTTCACAAATCTTGATCCCCCCGTACGAATCTTGATCAAACCGCCGGGGGCAGGTAAGTTGCACGGCCTGCTTCCACAATCGCACCCAAGGAGATTCTGCCATGGAAAAGTGGCCCATTGGTGTTTTTGCCAGTATTGATGCCGGGCTGGGAGTCCATCTTGACGTGGTGCGTGAACTGGGGGTGCCTACCGTACACCTCCATTCACCTCATGCCAGCTCAAGAACTCCGGAAAAAATTTCTGCTTTTAAGGCACAACTGCAGGAATACGGGGTCACGATCACTTGTGTTTTTGGCGGCTTCGAGGGCGAAAGCTATGCCGATATTCCAACGGTCAAGACAACCGTCGGTCTGGTTCCCGCCGAAACTCGTGCTGCCCGCACCAAAGAACTTAAGGAAATCGCTGACTTTGCCCGCCAAATGGACGTGGACCAGGTGGGGCTCCACATTGGCTTCGTGCCTCACGAGTCAAGCGACCCTACCTACGCTGAGATCCTTGAGGTTACCCGCGACGTCTGCGACCACTGCGCCCGGCTCAATCAAACCTTGAACCTGGAAACGGGCCAGGAACCGGCCGAGGTACTGCTTCGCTTCCTAGGCGATGTTGACCGTCCCAATCTGTTTGTCAATTTCGATCCGGCCAACATGATTCTTTACGGTTGTGGGGAACCACTGCCCGCCCTGAAAAAACTTGGTTCCTACATTCGCAGTATTCATTGCAAGGACGCAACCTGGTCAGCCCAACCAGGTGAAACCTGGGGCGAGGAGGTCCCGCTGGGCGAAGGAGACGTCAATTTCAAAGCTTACCTGACAACGCTCGACGAAATTGGTTATACGGGGCCACTGACCATCGAACGTGAAATTGCCCAGGAGCCAGAACGCCAGAAAGCCGAAATTGGCGGCGCAGTTGCACTGCTGGATCGTTTGAAAAGTGAGCTGAGCGGGTAACCACACGCCACAATGGCAATTCTCCATTCGGAAGTGCCAGTTGAGTTACAGGCAACCGAGACAAAAACGGTAGTGACCAATCATCCAACCCTGACAGACTCACTCCTAACTTCCCATAAACCCCAAGGCGACTAAGCGCATGTATATCCGTACCCGTCTTTCGGTGATGATGTTTCTTCAGTTTTTTATCTGGGGAGCTTTTTTTGTCACCCTGGGTGGCTATCTCGGGGTTATCTTTGCCGAGTACGCCGAGAAAGGCGAATTAAATACGATCATCGGAGACGTCTATGCAACCCAACCTTGGGCGGCCCTGTTTGCCCCTCTGATTGTCGGCTTCGTGGCCGACCGGCTGTTCAACAAGGAACGGGTCAATGGCGTGTTGCAAATCCTTGGCGGTGTCGTGCTTTGGTATTCAGCGACGGTCACCGAGTCACCAAAAGAATTTTTCTGGGTGATGCTGGTCTACTTCCTGCTTTACATGCCAACCTTGGCCCTGGTCAATGCAATCACGTTTCAGAACGTGGCTTCGGTAGAACGGGAATTCCCAAAACTTCGCCTGTGGGGAACGATCGGCTGGATTGTTGCCGGCCTGGTGGTTGCGCAATCGTTCTTCGGGCTATTTTCATTGCCCATACTTCCGGGAATTGAAGACGCCGGCAAAACCAGCCTGCCCCTCAAACTGGCGGCGGTTGTCAGTGTTCTGTACGGACTTTACAGCTTTACACTGCCTGCTTCCCCACCCCAAGGTAAAGATAAACCGGTCGACATCATTAATATGCTCGGGCTGGACTCCCTGCAACTGTTCAAGAATCCGTCTTACACGGTGTTCGCCATCTGCTCGTTCCTGATTTGCATTCCATTGGCCTTTTACTACGCCCGCACGTATGAATTTGCCAGCCTAATGGCGTTCGGTTCGAGTACGGCAGGTGTGATGGCCCTCGGCCAGGTCAGCGAGATCTTCTTCATGGCCCTGGTTCCCTTCTTCCTGCTACGACTCGGTGTCAAGAAGATGTTGCTGATCGGGATGATCGCCTGGGCAGCACGGTATGCACTGTTTGGTTTGCTACCAACCGTTCCAGCCGCGATTTTGATCGGGATCATCCTGCACGGCATCTGCTACGACTTCTTCTTCGTGACAGGCCAGTTGTACACCGACAAAGTAGCACCCCGTGAAATGCGAACCAGCGCCCAAGCCTTACTCGGTTTGTTGACGTATGGAGCCGGGATGCTGGTCGGCAACTTGATCCTTGGTCGCTGGGGCGACTCGATCAACCTGGACCCGACAACCAAGCAAGGCTGGACCGACAGTGCCATGGAATTCTGGTGCCTTCCAGCCGGATTAGCGGCGGGAGTCACCCTGCTGTTTGCCCTGACCTTCTGGGACCGCAACGATATGGGACAAGATGAAAACGACTAAGGATGACGATCTGCTGGCAGAAAAGTCCATCGGCTATGATTTGAACAACACAAAAGGGTGCTTTTTCTAATTGTCACCAAAGTATTTTTCTCAATTAATTTTCCAGTGAAATCGGGATGACCACATCATGATTAACGTAGGCCTGGCAGGCATCGGATTTATGGGCTGGATTCACTGGCTGGCATACCAAAAGGTACCTGGCATTCGGGTCACCGCCATTGCCTCGCAAAGTCCCAAGAAACGAGCCGGTGATTGGAGATCGATCCAGGGCAATTTTGGCCCTCCCGGAGAACAGGTCGACCTTACCGGAATCAAGACGTCTAAAAACATCGACCAGATGCTCGACGACCCCAACATCGACATGGTCGACATCACGCTGCCCCCGGCGCTGCACACGGATGTCGCTCTTAAGGCACTCAAAGCTGGCAAGCACGTCTTTTGCGAAAAACCACTGGCGCTCACCACCGCCGACTGCCAAAAGATGATTCGGGCCGCCCAGCGCGCCGACCGCATGATCCTGGTCGGTCACGTGCTCCCTTTCTTTCCCGAATACAAGTGGGCCCTTAAGGCCATCGAAAGTGGCAAGTATGGAAAACTCAAGGGAGGCAGTTTTCGACGGGTGATTTCTGACCCAAGTTGGCTCAAGAACTATTGGTCCGCCAAACATGTGGGCGGACCGATGCTCGACCTGCACGTGCACGATACCCACTTTATTCGACTTGCCTGCGGTGAGCCCACCGCCGTTACCACCCGGGGCCGCATGCGCAAAAACCTTGCCGAGTTCTGGCACTCGTTTTTGGAATTTAAGGACCGCAACCTGGTCGTTGAAACCACCAGCGGAACCACCCCCCAGCAGGGACGGGCCTTCGAACATGGTTTCGAAATTCACCTGGAGCAGGCCACGCTCATGTTCAACTTTGCCGTGATCGGGGGTGAAGGGAAATACATGTGCCCTCCAACGTTGCTCAACAACCGTGGCAAGGCGCTCGAACCCAAACTGGCCGGTGGCGATCCGCTTGAATCGTTCCAGGCAGAAATTCGCGAAGTTGCAAAGTCGATAAAAACAGGGCAGGTATCCGAAGTTCTCGATGCCGCACTCGCACGAGACGCCATCGTTTTATGCCAGAAACAGACCGAAAGCATGGAAAAGAACCGGCGCGTTACCATTGGCCACTAAGGCTTGTCACCGGTTCTGGAGATCCCAGACAACAACATCTGCACATACCCCTCACCCCCCTTTGGTTATTCGATCATGAAAACCTTCCGTATTGGCATCGTTGGAATTGGTGCGATTGCCGAGATGCATGCCCGTGCCATTGCCGATATCGATGGAGCCGAACTTGTTGGTGGTTGTTGTCGCACGGAGTCCAAAGGACTCGAGTTCGCCAAAAATTTCTCTTGCAGGTTTTACCCAACCTGTGAAGAACTACTCGAAGAGGAAAAGCCGGACGTGGTCACCATCTGCACACCCAGCGGCGCCCATCTCGAACCGGCCACAGCGGCCGCAAAGCGGGGAGTCCACGTCCTCTGTGAAAAACCGCTCGAAATTACCGTCGAACGTGCCGAGCAGATGATCACCGCGGCGGGCGACGGTGGCATTCACCTGGGTGGCATTTTCCCGCAACGTTTCAACCCGGTGGTCCGGGCCATTTACGACGCAGCCCAGGCCGGTCGATTTGGCCCGCTGGCGGTTGCGGTGGCCTATGTCCCCTGGTGGCGTGAGGACACCTATTACTCCCCCGACCGATGGCAGGGAACCGTTGCCCTCGACGGCGGGGGGGCGTTGATGAATCAGTCGATCCATGCGATCGATGCAATCCAATGGATTGCCGCAGCAGCCGGCGCCGGAAAAACCTCAAAAGTTTTTGGGCTGACCGCACAACGGGGCCACGCATCCGACCTGATCGAGGTAGAAGACACGGCTGTTGGTCTCCTCCAGTTTGAAAACGGGGCACTGGGTAATATTCTTGGGGCTACCTCAATGTGGCCGGGCACGTCGCTACGAATCCACATCGCCGGCCGCGACGGCACTGCCGAGGTGCACGAAGACCAGATGGTCACCTGGAAATTTCGCAATGAGCTTCCCGAAGATGAACAAATTCGCTCGCAATTCAGTGGCAGTGCAGCGGAGGGTGGCGCTGCCGACCCCATGGCAATCGACTATGCCAACCACACGCGGAACATTGCCAATTTCCTGGAAACCGTTGCGACAGACCGCCCCCTGTTAATCGACGGCGCCGAGGCCTGCAAAGCGCTGGCCATTATCCGAGCGGTCTACAAATCAGCAGGAAGCGGTCAGCCTGTGTCGCTCTGAACGTCTGTCTCGATCTGAAC
>Ga0310344_10004099_pt1 | contig 10844 bp, 11 predicted proteins | sample HC15DNA20200_MG_FD_203801 | JGI IMG/M metagenome (GOLD analysis project Ga0310344, IMG submission 203801) | Marine microbial communities from station ALOHA, North Pacific Subtropical Gyre - HC15-DNA-20-200_MG | ecosystem: Environmental > Aquatic > Marine > Oceanic | place: Pacific Ocean: North... | reverse complement strand
TTCCCATTGAAATAGCACCTTTAAGATCCTCAACTTCAGAAATACTAAACTTAGCATCTATTGCAGCCTATTCATCAGAAGTTATAGATTATAAAAAATAATTATTCTCTTTGAATTCTTAAATCTTCAACAAGTATTATACTCGAAATTACATCTTCAACATCAAGAATCTCTTTAGCCTCACTAACAACTAAGTCTTTCTCTTCAAGAGTTAGAGCAATACCGTAAACATATATCTTTTTTTTGTAAGTATCGATCTGATAATTTGTTGCTTTAATATTTTTATTTACTATTAATGCCGTTCTAAGTTGAGACGTAATTAAAAGATCTTTTGCAGATTGCTTAAAATTAAATTTTTCTTTTATCTTAATATCATTTCTAACAGATCTTGCACCCTTAGTTTCCCAGGCAATCTTTGTTAAATATAATTTCTCTTCAGGATTATCTACTTTTCCAGTTAAAAATATTCTTCCATCTAGAACTTTTGATTTAACAGATAAAATATATTTTTTATCTCTCGCAATAATTTTTGCTGCGATACTTTTTTGCATTATTGAATCATCAATCTGCGTGCCTACTGTCCTTGGGTCTAAAGCGACTGAAACACCTGTTCCAAAAATACCTTTTGACGCAACACCTGCACAGCCTGTCAAAATAAAACAAATTAAAATAATTAACTGTAACTTAATTCTCATTTTTTAATTTTAAACAATAATTATATATTTCTTTTTTAGATATATTACTTTTGATAATAATCATATCTGTTATTTCCTTTATAGTATATTTATCAATCATTTTATTAATTAAAATCATATCTGATTCACTTAATTTTTGAGACAATTTTTTACCAATTTTATTTTCAGAAATAACAACAGTAAGTTCTCCTTTAAGTTCTTTTTCAAATAATTCCAATTCATCTACATCTTTTCTCAAAAATTCTTCATATAACTTTGTGATTTCTCTACAAAAAACTATTTTTCTACCAGAAAAGTTATTTTTTATTTCTGGTATAATTCTATTAATTTTTTTTGTAGATACAAAAAATACTAAACTACCCTCAAATTCAGATAGTTTTTTCAATTCACTACTTAATTGATTTTTCTTCTCAGGAAAAAAACCATAGAATAAAAAACGATCAGAGAAACCGCTTATTGAAATAGCTGTTGCTATTGCTGAAGGTCCGGGAATAGGAAATATTTTAATATTATTATTAATACATTCATTAACTAAGACTGAGCCAGGATCTGAAATACTTGGTGTACCAGCGTCAGATATTAGAGAAATTATTTTACCAGATTTTAAATCTTTGATTATTTTAATCGTATTTTTTTTTTCATTAAATTTATAGTTAGAAATTAACCTGGATTTAATTTCATATTTATCAAGTAATTTCTTTGAAACACGAGTGTCTTCACAAAGAATAAAATCAGACTTTTTTAATGTTTCTATCGCACGAAATGTAATATCTTTTAAATTACCTAATGGAGTAGAGACTAAATAAAGACCATTTTCATACTCTTTTATTGTAGATTGTGTTTTTAATATCATAATTTAGTTAAAAAAATATTATATTAACATCAAAATGACTAAATTAATTAAAATTATTTTTTTTCTTTTTTTAAGTTTCTATTTACATTTTTTACAAGGAGCTAATGCAAATGAAAAAATCAAAATAGGATTATTAATTCCAATGACTGGCGAAAATAAAGAGATAGGCCAGTCAATTATTAAAGCAGTTGGATTAGCACTTAAAGATATAGATAGTAATTTAATTGAAATTTATCCAAAAGATACAGCAACAAAAGCCAATCAAACTTTAAAATCTGCATTTGAGTTAAGTGAGATGGGTATCAAAGTTGTTATTGGTCCAATATTTCACCAAAGTTTAACTTACTTAGATGAAATGAAAGATTTAACCTTTTTATCATTTACAAATAAAACTTTAGACCTTCCAAAAAATGTAATTTCAGCAGGAATTAATTCAACATCACAATTCAACACAATAAAAAAATTTTTAGAAGTAAATAAAATTGAAAAAACTATTTTTTTAACACCAATACAAGATTATGAATTTGAAATTAAAAAAGGGATGAAAAATTCTAAAATTAAAATTTATAAAGATTATGACTATAATACTGAACCTACGAAATTAACTAAACAAATTGCAGAAATAACGAATTATAAAATTAGAAAACAAAACTTAGATGATGAAATTAAAAGAATTAAAAATTCAAATGAAATCAACAAAGAAAAAAAAATTAAAAGATTGGAAAAGAGATATACTTTAGGAGGTTTAAACTTTGATGCAGTTATAATTTCAGATTTTGATGAAAGTCTAAAAAGTGTGACGACATCACTTTTATACACCGATGTATTACCAAAAAATAAATATTTTATAACATTAAATCAATGGTTTGATGAAGATTTAATGAATGAAACAGATATTCAGCCAATTTATTATCCCTCAATCAACAAAGAAAATTTTGATAAATATAAAATAAAGTATTTTAATGCTTTTAATAAAGACCCAACACATTTATCTTTATTAAGTTATGATCTCGTGGGTTTAATCTATTACTTATCTCTTAATTCAGATTTAAATAACCTAAATAAAATTTTCAAAAGAAAAAATTCTTTTAAAGGTAAAATAGGAATCTTTGATATAAAAAATAATAAAATTAATCATAGGTTAAATTTTTACAAAATTGAAAATAAACAACTTATAGAAATTTTTTAATTTTTTTAAAAGCCTGACATCTATGATCTATCTTATATTTTTGTGAAGGTTTCATTTCCCCAAAAGTTTTTATTTTTTTTTGTGGTATAAAAATTGGATCATAACCAAATCCATTTTTTCCTTTTGGTTCGTATGAAATATAACCTTCTACTTTTCCAAGAACACAAGCAATTTTTTTGTTTAAATATGAAATAGACAAAGCACAAACAAATCTAGATTTAATTTTTTTATTTTTCCAATTTTTATCTTTTTTATTTAACTCTCTATAAACTCTATTTATAGCTTTACTAAAATTTCTGTGCCGTCCTCCCCACCTTGCAGAATAAATTCCAGGATTTTTATCCAAAAAATCTATCTCCAAACCTGAGTCATCGGCCAAACATATCAATCCTGTTTTTTTTGAAAAATATTTAGATTTAATTAAAGAGTTTTCTTTGAATGTTTTGCCCTTTTCAATTGGACTTTTAAGATTAAATTCAGATGTAGAATAAATTTTAATGTTTTTTGGCAATAAACGCTTGATTTCACGTAGTTTACCCTTGTTGCTAGTTCCGATTAGTAGTTTATTAATTTTTTTTTTAGGCATCTAGAAATTATTAAAATCCTTACCATATAAGAGACTATGGAAAAAGAAGAAAACCAAAATAGCACCTCTATGGAACCAAATCAGGAAACGACAAAAAAAACTGAGGAACTTAATAAAAATTTAAACACTGAGAATAAACAAAAGATAGACCAGGATCCTAAAGAAGAAACTAAAGAACTTACTCCAGAAGAAAAAATTAATGAACTTGAAGACAAAGTTGCAAGAACTTTTGCTGAAATGGAAAATCAAAGAAGAAGATTTGAAAAAGAAAAAGATGATGCTTTTGAATATGGTGGTTATAGTTTTGCAAAAGAAGCTCTTAATTTAATTGATAACCTTGATCGTTCCAAACATATTCTTGAAAATGACGATAAACTTAAAGAAACAGAAGCATTAAAAAAAACACTAGAACATTTAGATATCATAAAAAAAGATTTAATTTCAATATTTGAAAAAAACAACATCAAACCAATAGATAGCCTTAACAAAAAATTAGATCCAAATTTTCATCAGGCAATGATGGAAATAGAAGATGATACAAAAGAACCTGGAACAATAATTCAAGAAATTCAAAAGGGTTTTACTATAAAAGAAAGACTACTTAGACCATCATTAGTCGGAGTGTCAAAAAAAGTTACAAAAAAAGATGAAAAAACCGAAGAAAACCAAGAAAATTTAGGCAATAAATAATCATGAGATCAACTTGTAGTTTCACATTTAAACACTATATGACGAAAGAGAGACATTAATATTATGAGTAAAATAATTGGAATAGATTTAGGAACAACAAATTCATGTGTTGCCATAATGGAAGGAACACAGGCAAAAGTTTTAGAAAATACAGAAGGCGCAAGAACAACTCCTTCTGTTGTTGCATTTACTGAAGAAAATGAAAAACTGATAGGTCAACCAGCTAAAAGACAGGCTGTTACAAACCCAGAAAATACTATATTTGCAGTTAAAAGATTAATTGGAAGAAATTTTGATGATCCAACTGTTAAAAAAGATATTGAAGCCGCTCCTTTCAAAATAATTAATTCTGAAAAAGGTGATGCCTGGATCGAAGCTAAAGGAGAAAAATACTCACCTTCACAAATTTCTGCTTTTATTTTACAAAAAATGAAAGAAACCGCCGAAAAATATTTAGGTCAAGCAGTTACAAAAGCTGTTATTACTGTTCCAGCTTATTTTAATGATGCACAAAGACAAGCAACAAAAGATGCTGGAAAAATTGCTGGATTAGAAGTTTTAAGAATTATAAATGAACCTACCGCAGCATCTCTCGCATATGGTTTAGATAAAAAACAAAATAAAAAAATTGCTGTTTACGACCTTGGTGGTGGTACATTTGATGTTTCTATCCTAGAGTTAGGAGATGGTGTTTTTGAAGTTAAATCAACTAATGGTGATACATTTTTAGGTGGTGAGGATTTTGATAATGCTATTGTAGATTATTTGATTTCTGAATTTAAAAAAGATAATGGTATAAATTTAAAATCTGATAAACTTGCATTACAAAGATTAAAAGAGGCCGCTGAAAAAGCTAAAATTGAATTATCATCAGCTGAACAGACTGATATAAACTTACCATTTATAACTGCAGATAAAACTGGTCCAAAGCATATAAATTTAAAAATGACTAGAGCAAAACTTGAAGCTTTAGTTGAGGACCTAATTGCTAGAACAATACCCCCATGTAAAACAGCATTAAAAGATGCTGGAGTTACCGCAAGTGAAATCGATGAAGTAGTGATGGTTGGTGGTATGACAAGAATGCCAAAAGTAATTGAAGAAGTAAAAAATTTCTTCGGAAAAGATCCAAATAAGAGTGTTAACCCAGATGAAGTAGTTGCGATGGGAGCGGCTATTCAAGCAGGCGTACTTCAAGGCGATGTAAAAGATGTTCTTTTATTAGATGTAACTCCACTATCACTTGGTATTGAAACACTAGGTGGTGTTTCTACTAAACTAATTGATAAAAATACAACCATACCAACTAAAAAAAGCCAAGTTTTCTCAACTGCAGAGGACAATCAGCCAGCTGTTTCGATTAGAGTATTACAAGGTGAAAGAGAAATGGCTACAGATAATAAATTATTAGGTAATTTTGAATTAATAGGTATTGCACCTGCGGCTAGAGGAGTGCCTCAAATTGAAGTTACATTTGATATTGATGCAAATGGAATTGTAAATGTATCTGCTAAAGACAAAGGAACTGGTAAAGAACAAAAGATACAAATTCAAGCCTCTGGTGGACTAAGTGATGAAGAAATTGAAAAAATGGTTAAAGATGCTGAAGCTAACAAAGAAACTGATAAAAAGAAAAGAGAATCAGTGGATGTGAGAAATCAAGCAGATACTTTAATTCATTCTACTGAAAAGAATTTAAAAGAGCATGGAACAAAAGTTTCTGATGCAGAAAAGAAAACAATTGAAGATGCTTCAACTTCTTTAAAAGAAGCTTTAAAAGGTGAAGATATTGAAGACATTAAGAAAAAAACTGAAGTCTTAGTTCAAGCTTCAATGAAACTTGGTGAAGCAATCTATAAATCACAACAAAGTGCAAAACCTGAATCTGGAAAAGATGATGGTGGTGATAATGTAGGTAAAAAAGACGAGAATGTTGTTGATGCTGATTTCGAAGAAGTAAAAGACGAAAATAAAGAAAAAAGCGCTTAAACTGACATTTAATTGTCTGGGGTAATTTGATGGCTAAAAAAGACTATTATGATGTCCTAGGCGTTAATAAAAGCGCAAGTCCTGAAGAATTAAAATCTGCATATAGAAAATTAGCTGTTAAATATCATCCAGACAAAAATCCTGGAGATTCTAAAGCTGAGGAAAAATTTAAAGAAGCTAGCGAAGCATATGGAATTCTTTCAGACAAAGAAAAAAAACAAAACTATGATAATTTTGGTCATGCTGCATTTGAAAACGGTGGTGGTAGATCAGGTGGAGGATTTGGTGGTTTCAGTGGAGCAGATTTTTCAGATATTTTTGAGGATTTTTTTGGTGATTTTGGAGGTAGTGGTAGATCGAGAAATAGAAGATCAAATAATAGAGGATCAGACTTAAGATATGATCTGTCTATTTCTTTAGAAGAAGCTTACCATGGGAAAAAACAAGATATTAAATTTTCTACTACAGAACAGTGTGGAACATGCAAAGGTAATGGATCTAAGCCAGGTTATTCACCTGAAAGATGCTCATATTGTGGGGGAAATGGTAGAATAAGATCAAATCAAGGTTTCTTTACAGTTCAACAAACCTGCCCACAGTGTAATGGAAATGGTGAAGAAATTACTAACCCCTGTAATGATTGCAATGGTCAAGGCAAAAAACAAGCCTCTAAGAAAATATCTGTAACAATTCCAAAAGGAGTAGACGATGGAACAAGAATAAGACTAGCAGGTAAAGGTGAAGTCGGAACTAGAGGTGGTACAACGGGTGATCTTTATTTATTTATTAATGTTAATTCTCATAATTTGTTTAAAAGATCAGACGAAAATTTATTCTTTGAATTTCCAATTTCCCTAGCAGATGCTGCACTGGGAACAACAGTAGAGATACCAACAATTGACGGCAAAAAGGCAAAGATCAAAATACCTGATGGAACCCAAAATGGTAAACAATTCAGATTAAAAGGTAAAGGTATGCCATTTATGAGAAGAGGTGATTTTGGAGATTTATATGTGCAGGTAAAAACTGAAGTTCCAGTATTTTTAAATAAAAAACAAAAAGAATTGCTAGAACAATTTAGAGAAATTGAAAACGATAAGTCAAATCCAAGTATTAAGAAGTTTTTTCAAAAAGCCAAAGATTTTTGGAAGAATTAATCATTAATACATAAATTTATAATCTCTCAATATAATCTCTCTTTCAATAATCAAAATTAAGTAATATTATAAATAGATTTCAAATTATGCTTTGTCCTTCAATTAATATCAATGATTTAAAGTTAAATAATAACACAGGGATTGAATATGAGTTTGGAGTTGGAATGAGGAATTTTAATATTTTTTGAAAATGTTTAAATTTATTGATTTATTTGCTGGCATTGGTGGTTTTCACTCAGCATTGACTGAATTAGGTGGTAAATGCGTTCTTGCTTGTGAATTTGATAAAAATTGTCAAACTGTTTATAGATCGACATACCCAAATACTAAATTGATTTCCAATATAAGAGAGATTACTAGAAATGATATTGAAGATGATAATTCTATAAAAGACCCTAAAAAGATAAACAAGCTCGTTCCAGATCATGATGTTCTTTGCGCTGGATTTCCTTGTCAACCTTTCTCAAAATCTGGAAAACAAAAAGGTATTTTAGATAAAGCTAGAGGAACATTATTTTTTGATATAATGCAAATTGTAAAGGCTAAGCATCCTAAATATTTATTATTAGAGAATGTAAGAAATCTTACTGGACCAAAACACACAGAAACATGGAAGTTAATAATCGAGTCTTTAAGAGAAGAGGGCTATATAGTTTCAGGCATTCCAACCATACTTTCACCACACTTAATACCCAAACAACTTGGAGGCGCCCCTCAAGTAAGGGATAGAGTATTTATTGCTGCAACTTTAAATGGTAAAAATGAACCTTTATATATTGAGAGAGAGTCATACAAAAATAATCATAATCCTGATAATTGGAATATCGCAGAATATCTTTTATCTGATGATGTAATATCTAAATCTGATCCAATATCTAATTATAGACTTACCCAAGAAGAATTGACTTGGTTAAATGCTTGGGATTATTTAGTAACCAAACTTAACTCAGATATACTTCCTGGCTTTCCAATATGGGCTGATGCTTTAATTTCTAAACCAATCATCGACAATGATATGCCTCCTTGGAAAAAAGATTTTCTGAAAAAGAATAGTACTTTTTACAAAGATAATAAAAAATTTATAGATAAATGGAAAAAAATTATCTGGAAGCCTTCAAATAAAAAAATTGAAGAATTTCCAATTTCTAGACAAAAATTTGAATGGCAAGCAAGAAAAATGTTTCCTACAAAAAAAAACAGAACAATAAAATCATTAGTGCTTCAATTTAGACCTAGTGGGATAAGAGTAAAGCCTCCTTCATATCTTCCAGCTTTAGTTGCGATTACACAAACTTCCATAGTAGGGCCAAATATTAGAAATGGAATTAAAGAATTTAGAAAAATAACACCTTATGAAGCAGCAAAACTTCAGGGGATAGATGGCAGTATATTTAAAAAAGCCGGTGTTCCTAACAGTGTTGCATATAAACAATTAGGGAATGGTGTTAATACAGGAGTTGTAAAGTATGTCTTTACACAATTATGTGAAGACATAAGTTATTTTAAAGAATCTGAATTTCAATTGGATGAAAAAAAAAAATTAGTGAATAAATTTAAAAAATCTCAAAATTTATCTTTTAAATTTTTGTAATTTCTTAATTATAGATTAATAAATAATAATGTTTATTAGTGTCTTTATTTATGATTTATATAAAGTAGTATGAATTAAAATCATAAAAAAATATGAAAAAAATTAACTTAGCTATTTCTGGATGTATGGGCAGAATGGGTCAGCAATTAATTAGGTCTTGCAAAAAAAATAAAAATTTTAAATTAGTTACACTTACAGAAAACAGTTTAATAAATAAAAAATTTAGCGGAATTAAACCAGAATTAAATTCTGATAAAGCATTTAAAAAAACAGATATAATTATTGATTTTACTGTCCCTGATTGCACTCTCCAAATATTAAAAATAGCATCTAAACTTAAAAAAAAAATTGTTATTGGCACGACTGGTTTTAATAGAAACCAAGAAAACCAAATTAAAAAATATTCAAAAAAAATACCAATTTTAAAAGCTGGTAATATGAGTTTAGGTGTAAATTTATTAATGTATTTAACTGAAATTACCTCTAAATCTTTAAACGATGAGTATAAAAGTAAAATATTCGAAATACACCACAAACATAAAAAAGATTATCCATCAGGCACAGCTTTAATGTTAGGAAAAGGAATAGCAGATGGTAAAAATAAGAATTTATATAATTTAATTGGTAAAAAATTTTTGAACAAAAAAATCTTTCCTTATGGAAAAAAAATTAATTTTAATTCAATTAGAAAAGGCGAGATTATAGGAGAACATGAGGTAAAATTCTCAAGTGGAAAAGAAATAATTACATTAAATCATGAAGCTTTTGATAGAGCCTTATATTCTGATGGAGCGTTGATCGCTTCTAAGTGGTTAATGAAAAAAAGACCAGGTTTATATTCTATGAGAGATTTGCTTAACTTTTCATAATGAATGAAAAACAAAAGGCAAAAATAATAATTAAAACATTAAATAAAATTTATCCTAAAGCTCCTATTCCTCTAAAAAGTAAAAATACTTTTACACTATTAATTTCTGTACTTCTATCTGCACAATGTACAGATGTTAATGTCAACAATGTAACAAAAAATATATATCCAAAATATTTCAAACCAGAACACTTTGTAAAATTAGGTAGAAAAAAAATTGAAAAATTAATAAAAAAAATTGGTATTTTTAGAGTTAAAGCGAAAAGTATTTACTTAATGTCAAAACAAATTTTAGAAAACCACGATGGCCAAGTGCCTAAAACATTTGATGAGCTAGAAAAACTACCTGGTGTGGGTCATAAAACTGCTAGCGTGGTGATGTCTCAAGGTTTTGGATATCCAGCCTTTGCAGTCGATACTCATATTCATCGACTTGCACAAAGATGGGGGCTGACCAGTGGAAAAGATGTAATTCAAACTGAAAAAGATTTGAAAAGAATTTTTCCAAAAAAAAAATGGTCAAAACTTCATTTACAAATAATTTTTTATGGAAGAGAATATTGTAAAGCAAGAAAATGTTATGGTTTAAGTTGTAAAATATGTACGACTTGCTATCCAAATAGAAAAAAACCTGTTATTACAAAAAAATCTTGATATGAAGATTCTAGGAATTGGAAATGCGATTGTAGATGTTATTTGCAAAGTTGATGACCATTTTATTAATCAAAATAATCTTACAAAAAGCACAATGAAATTATTTTTTGACGAAAATGAATTTAAAAATTTAATAAAAAATCTTAAAATTGAAAAAACAGTTTCTGGTGGATCCGTTGCAAACTCGATAGTTGGTATATCTCAACTTGGTGATAAAGTTGGCTTTATAGGAAAAATTTCCGATGATGATTTTGGTAACAAATATGAGGAAGGATTAAAAAAAGAAAATGTAGAATATTTTTATTCAAAAAAGAAAGAAAATTTACCAACAGGAACCTGTTTAATATTAGTTACACCAGACACAGAAAGGACTATGTGTACTTTTTTAGGAACTGCGGGAAAAATAAATCAAAATGATATTAATTCTGATTCAATTAAACAAAGCGAAATAATTTTTTTAGAAGGCTACTTGTGGGATGAAGGTGAGCCTAAAAAAGCTTTTAATAAAGCAATTAATAACGCAAACAAAGTAGCCATGTCACTTTCAGATCTGTTCTGTGTAGATAGACATA
>Ga0310344_10004098_pt1 | contig 10850 bp, 8 predicted proteins | sample HC15DNA20200_MG_FD_203801 | JGI IMG/M metagenome (GOLD analysis project Ga0310344, IMG submission 203801) | Marine microbial communities from station ALOHA, North Pacific Subtropical Gyre - HC15-DNA-20-200_MG | ecosystem: Environmental > Aquatic > Marine > Oceanic | place: Pacific Ocean: North... | reverse complement strand
CGAGGGAAGACGCGCCCTGGGTGCTGAACGTAAACTATATCAAGCCCCATCCGCCTCGGGTGTGCCCGGCGCCGTTCCACGAGATGTACGACCCAGGTAACATGCCACGTGCCGCCAGAGGGGAACACGAGCTGGACGAGTCGCACCCCTATCTCAGACACATCCACACCCATCCGGAGTTGACCGTAGACAGGGAGCTTCGGGAGACACAAGCCAACTACTACGGAATGATCTCGGAAGTCGACACTGCGCTGGGACTCCTCTTCGACAGTCTGAAGGCGTCGGGCCAATGGGATCGCACGACCATCGTGTTCAGCTCCGACCACGGGGAATACCTGGGCGATCACTACCTCACGGGCAAGGGCCACTTTTACGATGGCGCAATGCACGTTCCGTTGATCATTCGCGATCCCTCGGACCAAGCGAATGCAACTCGCGGCACCACAGTTTCCGACTTCGTCGAGTCGATCGACATTGCGCCGACCGTGCTCGATGCACTGGAGATCGACATTCCAGATCGGGTTCAGGGAAGGAGCTTGTGGCCTCGGGTGACCGGAGGGGCGAGCGGGGGCCGGAGAGAAATCCACTATGAGAAGGATTTCCGGCCGGTTGAGGGAATCGATGAGGATCGCTGCCTGCTCTGGGTGATCCGCGACGATCGTTACAAATACGTTCAATTCGCCGACGAATTGATGGCGCCGCTGCTCTACGATATTCAGGAGGACCCGGACGAATTGGACAACCTCGCCAGCCGTGGAGATGTGACTCATTTGCTTGTCGAATACTGTCAGCGTCTGCTGCGCTGGCGAATGGCGCACGAGGACCAACGTATGGAACGGTGGGCGTCGACGTTCAAGTAGCGGAATGAGGAATTCCGCCGGCTGAAGGCGGGTTCCTGTATCTTACTCAGGTGGGGCGTAAGTCAGACCTTTAATGTATCCAGGGTATGGAAGATATTCTCGGTGACATCAAGTCTTCGGTCAGGCAGCTGACCGGGGAACTCGAAAATTTCCAGGACATCGCACGGTACATCAAGCCGTTGGCCGGAGAGCTACCCAAGCTTCCGGGGCTCGACGTTTACGGCGATACGATCCCGTTGAACGGAATCGTCGGTGGCGACCACATTCTCTACGTGGACTTCAGTCGGCGATACGACCTCGATGCCAGAATCGCTCAAGCGAAGAAAGAAGGTCGGGACCAGGTTGCGAGAAACCTTGAAACCTGTCGTCATCGGGCGGGCATCGCGATCGCCGATGTTTCGGGTCATCAGATCACGGATGCGCTTCTCGCGGCGATGCTCCACCAGGCGTTTCTCCTGGGCGTCATCTATGAGCTGGATTACCACGGCACGGTGACGGAACAGCTGTTCGAGAACCTCAATACTCGGTTTTACAACTCCTCGAGTGTCAGCAAGTTCCTGACGATGCTTTACGGCGAAATCGACGAGGATGGCACGTTCCGATTCCTTTCAGCGGCACATCCTCCCCCGGTCATTTTCTCCCGGAAGTTCGAGAAGATTGTCGAGGTTCCGAAGCAGCGGACCTTCCCGCCGATCGGGACTCTTCCATCGGGCCAGGACATCGACCGCCGGAATAACAGAAGTGTACTGGGATACAAGGATCCCTACCGGGTGAATGAACTCGACCTGATCGGGTCGGGCGACACCATGCTGCTTTACACGGACGGACTGTTGGAGCACGTGAAGGGAGAGGTCTGCTACTTCCCGGGGCGCCTGGAAGAGATCCTGCACAAAACGAAGGAAGAGAGTGCGCAGGAAATCTTCGACGCCATTCGTGAAGATATGTTGGACTTCGCTCGCCCTGAAGACGATATCAGCTTCGTGGTTATCAAACGAAACTGAGTCCTTGTTCGATTCGCAGCATCGACGGCCCCGGAGGTAGACCTCCGGGGCCGTTTTGATTTCCGGCCTACTCTACAGAGAGTGTGCACCCACGCGGTCCCAGACAAGGAGCAATACGTGGCACAGCCGACCATCACGCAGATCGAGATTGTTCAGCTCGAGCATCAGATTCAGGGTATGGGTACGGACTATAATGGCTTCAATACGGTCTATGAAAAGGGTGGGACCCTGCCCCAACGTCCTGGCATCTTCCGGGTTCACACGAGTGAAGGGATCGTCGGTGAATACCTGGGAGGTCGGGTTGCTCAACTGGACTCGGTGGCCGGATATCTGATCGGGAAAAATCCGTTCGAGCGTGAGAAGATCTACAATGATCTCAAGCGAGGGCTCAGACACACAGACCGGACCGCGATCTGCATGGTGGACGTCGCGCTGTGGGACTTTGCTGGGAAGACGTATAGTGTACCTATCTACCAGATGCTCGGGGGCTATAAAGAGAAAATCCCTGCTTACGCGAGCACGTACCACGGGGACGAAAATGGTGGGTTGGATTCAGCGGAGGCCTTCGCAGATTTCGCCCTGCAGTGTCGGGATCTGGGATACCCGGCGTTCAAGATTCACGGCTGGGGGAACGGGCCGATCAAGAGGGAAATGCAGACCGTGCTCGAGACACGCAAGCGCGTGGGAGACGACACGGATCTGATGATCGATCCGGCCTGCGAATACGATACCTGGGCGGATGCGTTGAAGGTAGGACGGGCTTGCGACGACGCGAGGTTCTTCTGGCTCGAGGACGCCTACAAGGATGGCGGTGTGTCGGCGTTCGCACACAACAAGCTGCGCGGCCTCCTGAAGACACCCCTCCTGCAGACGGAACACATCTTCGGGCTCGAACAGTACGTCGATTTCATCGTGAGCGGGGGTACCGACTTCGTTCGAACCGGTGTGTACGAGGACGCCGGTCATCATCGTGTCCGGCTACGTGCAAAAAGAGGTCCTGGCTCAGGTCAAGGATCTCGACGTGCGTTCCGTTCTGGCCAAACCGATTCGCGTCGAGCGGTTGACAGAGGAACTCGACAAGGTGTTCGCGCCTCCCAAGCTGTGAAACGAGAAAACGAGCACGTGAAAGGCCCCCGGAGATCCGGGGCCCTTGTTTTTTTACGGTAGTAGGACCGTTCCCGGGGTCAGGTCCAATCGTCGAGGTCGTTGGACAGGTCGCTGCTCAGAACCTCGGACCGATAGAGCGGTGCATCCGCCTCGACCAGCCGTCCGTCACCCAGCACGATCTGGTTCGGCGTTTGGGGATGGATACGGGCGGGATAGCGCGATTTCCGATCAGCCGTTTCCTGCTTGCGTCTCTCCTCGACGTCTTCGAAGCTGAATCCTTCCATCAGGTGATCTTTCAAATCCGACCTTTCGTCGCCCGATTCCAGCACGTTGACCTGCTCGTCTGGATCCGATTCGAGATCGAAGCATAGATCGGGGCAGTCCCTGAAGGCGATGTACTTGTGAGTGCGCGTTCTGAGCATCCTGAATTCCGTACCCTCTCCCCAGCGTGGTACCAGGGCTTCGGTAATGACGCCGGGGCGTTCAACCAGGGTAGCGCACGTTCTCCCGTTCACGCCATCCGTGAGATCCAGACCATCCAGACCTTCCGGCGGATCGATCCCTGACAGACCGCAGAGGGTGGGGAAAAGATCGGCGAGACTGACGGGATCGTCGATGGTGGTCGCGGCCAGTTTTCCCTCGCGATGAGCAGGTGTCGAGATGATGAGCGGCACCCGGGAAGCCCCCTCGTGCCACGTGTTTTTCCACCAGAGCCCGTGTTCTCCAGCCAGTTCGCCATGATCGGATGTGTAGACGATGATGGTGTTGTCGAGCAAACCATCGTTGTCCATCACGGCCAGGAAGTCACCCAGGATCTCATCCAGAAAATCGACAGCGGCAAAGTAAGCCGCTCGCGCTTTACGACCCTCCTCGGGTTCCACCTCTGCCGTTCTGAATCCCTCGATTGCCCCGAGAGTCATGGGGTGGTCCGCACTGTCGCCCGATCGTCCGACCCGCGGCTCGGAGACGCCCTTTGGGTAGTAGCGATCGAAGAAACGCTGGGGGGCCGTCAGCGGGAAGTGGGGCCGACTGAAGGAGGTGTAGAGCAGCCAGGGCTGGTCCGGATCACGGTGACGTTGTTCGCGTGCCCAGGAGATGGCGGTTCGGGCCACGGCGTGCTCTTGAAGCAGGGCTTCGGGGATGTCACTGACCCCGGCATCCAGCGTTCGAGATCGCATGCCTCCGTCGGCGGACAGGGGATCGGGTTGGTGCGCACAGGGCCCGCCGAAATCGCCGTAGGGCCGGTCGCCGAACCCTGCGGTCTGGAGCGATCCCCCGATGTGCATCTTGCCGATGGTCGCAGTTGCGTATCCATTCCGTCCAAAGTGTGATCCAAAGGTGGGCAACTCGGGGTGCAGAACCGACCCATTGCTCCACGCCCCACACCGGTGAGAGTGGCGTCCTGTCAGCATCGAGATGCGACTGGGCGTGCACAGAGGCATCTGGCAATAGGCTGCGTCGAAGTGGGTCCCCCGTTCGATGAGTCCGTCGAGTGTGGGCGTGCTGCAGGGTTCCCCTCCTCTGTCACGAGAACGGGCCGAGAGGTATCGGAACGAGTGCTCGTCGCTATGGAGGAAGAGAATGTTGGGTTTTGACACGTCAAGGCTCCTTCGTCGATGTGCGAGATGGTTATTTCGTTGGATACGTTCGCGAGTTCCGACGGCCCCAGGCGAGGAGGCCCGCCAACAACAGGGCATCGAAGATCAGGAGAGATTTTCTGAGGAGCGACATATTCACCGATCGGGCCTCTGTAACTCGTCAGGATGACCCACAGCTTTGTCACGGTCGTGAACTGAAGGACAAGCAGCAGGATGCAGCACGCCGATACGAGAAGAAGCGTCTCTCTCGGGGGCTGCGGAATTTCAGTGGAAGGAGGCGAGGCCACCACTACCTACGAGCGGTTAACGCGACGGCCGACGATCGATGGCGATGGATCCAGATGAGACAACCGAGGCTGGTAAGTCCCACGATGATCCAAAGGATTCTACGCAAAGCCGACGTTCCGCCGGTGATGTCCAGGATGTTTTCTCCGGGTTCCAGGCGAATGGCCACGAATCCGTCAGCTGTTTCGTGGATGGAAGCCGGCCGCCCGTTCACCAGAATCTGCAGGTTCGAGTAGTAGCCGAAGGCGAGCCGCGCAAAACAGGTCGAGGATACCTGGGTGACCAGACGAACCCGATCGACTCGAACTTCGTAGTCGGTCAAGGTCGTGGTCAGCTGCCCGCCCGATGAGATGTGGGTTGCGGGACCTGTGACCGGTATGTGATCGGCGAGATGTCTTTCCCGGTCGACGTTCATCTCCTTCACGAGGTCGAACAGTTCCGACTCCGAACCGGGAGTCAGAGCCGGCTGGTGAACGAGCGAGGAGGACACGACCAGCGGGCTGTGTGTGTTCAACGTCAGTTCGATTGTACCCCGTCTCGTTGCGTCGCCGACCGGTGTCAGGTGGTAGCGAGCGCCCGTCAGGTAGAGGGCATCGAGGAGTACGCGGGCCGAGTCCGATGTTGCCAGCCAGTCGTTCAGATAGGCACCGTGCCGGACGACTTCGCGCTCCACGAGGGGGATCAGCGGTCGTAGGAACCGATCGGCCGAAGGCGGGTGTTCGACGTAGACGCCCGCGATCGTGGGTGTTCGTGTCGACGCCACGAGGGTGCCGTTGCGCGGGGGGTATGTGTGAACCATCCGTTCGAGGGGATACGTCTCGGCTTCGTGTCGCGCTCCCATGCTTGCCAGGTGATCGTAGAGAGGGGCGGATATCCTGGACACGGTGCGGGGTGTGGAGAAGTGGTAGGGTTGTCGAAGGGTTGTGGGCATCAGGTCCAGACCGACCAGGAGCAGCCCGATGGAGAGGACTGTCGATGGGCGTTGGCGCACGATGCGGGCGAGAGGCTTAAGGGCCAGGCCCGCAAGCAGGGAAACGAACAGGAGGAGGAAGGTTTCGTACCGGCCGGCGTTCTGGGCATACAGAAATGGCAGGTCCCGGATGACGGGCCAGCGATAGGCGAAGATAAAGGTCCACGCGAGGACGAATCCGGAAACGGAGAACCAGAATGCAACGGGCGGCCTTGGCGTCTTCCGACGAACCATCGTTGCCGCAATCCCGGCGAGTGACAGGAGGACGGCGGACAGACCGATATATCCTCCGTACCAGTGGTATTCCTCGCCGACATCTGCCAGTCCTGTGTTGTAGTTGGACCAGAGAAGGATCTGTGCGAGGGAGGGATCTGGCAGTCCTGACAGGCTGAACCCGGAACTGAGGTAGGTTTCGCTCCTTTCGAACACCAGGGGAACGGTCAGGACGGAAGACAGCAGGAGCGCGACGATGATCGATCCGGCGCCCTTCCGCAAGGTGTGCTCGCGCTGGTCGGGTGCGAGGAGCCAGTTGAGGCCGACGAAGATCAGGAAGAAGGCGCCCGCCCAGACTCCGTAACCGGGATGGATGAGCATCAGGAGGGCCAGGGCGAGGCCTGCGATGATGGTCTTGCCCGGTTTGTTTCCCTGCTCGAGGGCTGAGGAAAACGCCCAGAAAGGGAGGGGGAGCAGGGCGTAGATCAGGGCCACCGGATACCGCCCCATGACGAGCACCTGCTGAGTATGCCAGAATCCGAGCACGTAGACTGCCGCCGCCAGGAGACCGGCTCTCCGACTGCGACTGATCTGGTGGCAGAGAAGATAGACGGTCAGGCCAGAGGCAATGTGCGCGCCGCCGAGGACAAGCTTCAGTGTGACGTGGAGATCCTTAATCAGGGTGTAAACGACCGCTGATACCCAGAAGAACACGAATCCATAGAACTGGAGGAACGGGGTCCCGGCCGCGACGAGAGGCGTCCAGGTTGGCAGGATACCGGAGACAAAGGCCTCGCCAGCGATCCAGGCGTAGAGCGTATGGTAGGCCGCGTCGGCAGTCCAGGTCAGCCGCCCGGGTGAAAAATAAAACCGGGCAGATACACATCCACCGAGGATCACGAACAGGCGGGCCCGGCGATCGGTGGAGACTGCGGCGTCGATGAACCGGGTCCAACTCCGGTGGCGGATTTCCTGGTAGAGGAGTGAAGCGGTAAGAAGGACGAGAACGACGCCTGCGGCTCGGTCGAAGACGGACCAGGGTAGCCCTCTTAGCGCGGCGAGGAATTCGGACGGGTGGTCGAAGCGCGTGGTCTGGGTGATGACAGGCCACAGTTTGGGGACGGTCGTCCATTGAAGCAGAATCAGGAGGGCAGAGGCAGAGGCGGCAAGGAGGAGCGCGTCTCGTGGGAACCTCGAGGGCTCGGGCAGAGTGGGTGAGGCGTCATCCACGCGATGATCAGCGCGTCCAGTCGAAAAGCACGCCGAGCGTGTCGACTGGGGTTTCGGCGAGTTCGTCGTAGACTTCCTGGCAGGCCTCCGGAACGTGGGTGTGCGTGATCAGGTCGTCGAGGTCGAGACGGCCCACGGCCATGAGGTGGAGCACCAGGTCGCGCTCCCGCTTCTTATAGAAGCGATAGTAGATGTGGTCGTCATCCGGGGTCTTCGGCTGGTGGGCGCCGAGGATGGACACTTCACGGAGGTGGACGTTCGTGAGGAAATCCATGTCGACGGTACCGCGCGGGGATCCGAGCGCGACGACCCGGCCTCCCCGGCAGGCGAGTGCGGCCGCAGTCGGGTAAACGACAGGTTTTCCGGTCGATTCGAGGACGATGTTGGCACCATCCTCTGCACAGCGGCTTCCGATCTCTTCGATCAGGTCGACTTTCTCCGGATGGAGAGCGATGTCGCAGCCGTTTTGGATAGCTTTTTCGATTCTGAAGGCGTCGAGATCGATCCCGATCACGGGGAGGCCACCAGAGAGTCTTGCCAGCTTGGCTGCGATCTGGCCGACGAGACCCAGACCGAAAACGACGACCGATTCTCCCAACTGGACTTGGGCGACCCGGATGCCGTGGAGGGCGATGGCGCTCATGACCGTAAACGCCGCCTGTCGTGGGTCCACGGCTCCTGGTACACGGTTGTAGCTCGTGCGAAGGACGGCGTGACTTGCGTGGTTCCCCTGCCCCGCGACGAGGTCGCCTGTCTGGATTCCCTCTACATCGGACCCGACCTCGAGCGCCCTTCCAACGCTGCAATATCCCGTCACGCGCGGAAACATCGATTGGCGTCCGGGTTCGCTGCCGTGAATCCAGTTGTAGACTTCGGTCCCGATCGAGACCGCCGTGTAGAGATTTTCGACAAGGAGCCCGTCAGATGGAACCGGGCCCGGGTCATATGACTCGACCTCGATTTTTCGCCGGTCCGGGCAGATCAACCTTCGTGCATTCATGTCCGTATCCGTTCTACGGTGGGTCGGCGGGGAGCTTCTGACGTTTGGGAATCAGCGGATCGTATTTGAACCCGCGGGTTTTCTTCTGAAACTCGGACCGCACCTTTCGCAAGGCTTCCGGCCGTGTCGCCAGATCGACGGCGGACCCGGCGAAGATTTTGGCCGCCTGGAAGACCGCTCGATCCGCGAATGGGAGAAGAGCCTGCGCAGCCATGTCCCGATGATGCCCGGGCGTCCCCTTTGCATAGCACGCGACGGTGAACCGACCCATCGGCGCCAGCCACGATACGTTGTCCTCATCGGACGACCCGCGCCCCTGTGTCCCGGGACCCTTCGTGACGCTACCGTTGAAACCCTCCTTGTAACCCATTTTTTCGACGGCGGTGCGGTCCGCTTTAGACGCGCGCGAAGGACCGAAGAGTTCCACATTCTGGGCCACGAGGTCGCACATCGTGTCGTTGGGAAGACGCGGGTAAACGGCCGTAATGCGGTGCCACTTCATGTCGGTGTCGGTGGCAAGGGCGGCACCCCTGGCGCAGTTGGTCAGTCGCTCGCGTAGCTCGTCGACCTGCGCGCGATCCTTGCCTCGTACGAAGTACCAAACCTTGGCGAAAGCCGGTACGACGTTGGGGGCGTCGCCGCCGTCTCTGATGACGCAGTGGATCCTGCAATTCTCAGGGATGTGCTCGCGCAGGTAATTGGCGGCGACGTCCATGAGCATGACGCCGTCGAGCGCGCTGCGTCCGTTGTGGGCGCTGGCGCCGTGCGCGGTACGGCCACGGAACTCGTAGACGAGGGAGTCGAGGGAAGACCCTCCGAAATTGCTGACGCCCGTCCCGGTGCCGGGATGCCACGCAAGGACGACGTCCAGGTCACGGAATGCTCCATCCCTTGCCATGTAGACTTTGCCGGCCAGAGTCTCCTCGGCTGGACATCCATAGTAGACGATTCGTCCCTTGCGTCCGGTGTTTTCCAGAATGTTGGCAGCGGCGACCGCACCTGCGGCCGGGGCAACGCCCAGAAGGTTATGGCCTCAACCGTGACCCCAACTGCCGTCGGCGGCCCCGCAGTTTGGCAGCGCGTCGTACTCACCCAGCATACCGATCGCGGGTTTGCCGGTTCCCCGAGTCGCTCGGAAGGCTGTCGGAATGTTCTTGAATGGGAATTCGACGGTAAACCCCCGTGCGTCGAGGTAGTCGGCGAGAACTTCTGCCGACTGCGTTTCACGGAACGGGCGCTCGGCGAATCCGTGGATGGTGTGAGAAAGTTTACGGGCGGCCGTGTTCTCGGCTTTAACCGCCGCTTCGACGCGGTTTTTCTTTGTTGTTCGATTCATCGGGTGTCCCTCCGCTTGGTGCCTCCGGTGACGTTTGTCCGCTTAGACTTCTGGTACGACAACATCCAGACTCAGATTTCAGATGTGACCGCGTTTCCGACGTCCGTGGTGTTGGCTTTGCCTCCCATGTCGGCTGTATGGGATGTAGGACTTTCCAGCACGCGACTTACGGCGCTGTCTATGTGTCGAGCCGCTTCGCGGGCTTCATCATCGTCTTTTCGCATCCCCAGCCAGGTGAGCATCATTGACGCGGACAGGATCTGGGCAACCGGGTTGGCGATGCCTTGCCCGGCGATGTCAGGCGCCGTGCCGTGCGAGGGCTGGAAAATGCCGTACCGGTCCCCGACGTCTGCTGATGGAGCCATGCCCATGCCGCCGATCGTCCCGGCGCCAAGATCGGAGATGATGTCGCCAAACATGTTCTCGGCGACGACGACGTCGTAAAAGTCGGGTCGGCGAACTTGATGAACGGTGAACGCATCGACATATGCATAATCGAGAGCGGTCTCAGGATACGACTTCGCGACCCCATCGAAGAGCTCCCGGAAATAGGCCTGGCTCTTAAGGACGTTGGCTTTGTCGACGCAGGTCACCCGGCGCACACCGTCTTTCGGAGCTCCGTTGCGTTCCTGGGCGATCTCGAAGGCGTACTTCACGATCCGCTCCGTACCAGCTCTGGTAATGACCATGCTGTCGACGGCAACGTCGTCACCCACCCGAACCCCAGCACCGCGTGACGCATAGAGGCCTTCCGTGTTCTCACGCATGATGACGTAGTCGATTGGCGGATTCTCGGTGAGGAGAGGTGTAACGCCCGGGTACTGCTTGATGGGGCGGATGCCCGCGTAGAGGTCGAGGACGAATCGTAGCGTGAGCTGTGGCGCGATCTCTGTGCCGTCATCGAATCGAATGTTGGGATCGCCCGCGGATCCGAACAGGACGGCGTCGGCGGAGCGGCACGCTTCGAGGGTGTCGGCAGGTAGGTCTTCTCCTGTCTCCTGATAACAGGCCGCGCCGACGGGATGCTCGTTCAGGATAAAGCGGAGGTTGGGAAACGGTTTCTCGAGGGCGAGCAGGACCTTGACCGATTCGGCAACGACTTCAGGCCCAATGCCATCGCCGGGTAAGACAGCGAGGTTGTATGTCGGCATACTTTCTCCTGCGGGTTATTCGTAGTCACTACGCACGACGGCTTCTCCGTCGGCGACCACGGTTCTACCGCGACTCCACACCTGATCGATTTCGTGGTC
>Ga0310344_10004097_pt1 | contig 10852 bp, 18 predicted proteins | sample HC15DNA20200_MG_FD_203801 | JGI IMG/M metagenome (GOLD analysis project Ga0310344, IMG submission 203801) | Marine microbial communities from station ALOHA, North Pacific Subtropical Gyre - HC15-DNA-20-200_MG | ecosystem: Environmental > Aquatic > Marine > Oceanic | place: Pacific Ocean: North... | reverse complement strand
TTCGTCTGGAACCCTGACTATCAATTCTTCAATGTCGAGGTTCGCTAGGTGTTCAGAAAGCATATTGTCTTCTGAAGTTCGTAAATGAATTCGGCCCACTTGTAGCCTGTTACAAATTTCTTCGACTTTCTCAGAGTTTGAACCTGGGCTTGCTGTCATTCCGAGAATTAGTGGTTCATCCGCAAGCCCGAGATATAGGTCCGCAACTTGCGCCTCAGCGCGTTTTCCAGTTGAGTGATGAGACTCGTCGATTACCAGCAAGCAACAGTCCGAGAGGTTGAGTAATCCTTTATTGACATCATTGCGAACAACCTGAGGTGTGGAGATAACCAATCTACCCTTGTTCCACATACCCTCTCTCTTGGAAGGCGGAATTGCTCCACTCATCGCAATCGGTTGTGTTGATTCTTTGTCGAAAACTGATTCAAGGTCGTCGAGATGCTGTTTGACTAAGGCGGCGGTCGGGGCGATCATTAATGCCCAGCCATCACTTCGCCGAAGCATCTCGGCAATAACCATCCAAGCTACTGCAGTTTTTCCAGCAGCCGTTGGTAGAACCAAAAGTGTTGAACCAGACAGCGCAACATCGACGGCTTCTAGCTGATATGCCCTAGCCTCGATGACTCCGTCTCGGAGTCCGTCGTGGTGAAGACTAGCGCTCATGGGCCTCCTGATTCGAAGTCAGGGTTCAAAATCCTTGCACTACCCCCTATGTTCACTTACACCCCGTAGGGGTGGAAACCGTCTATGCCCGATTCGTTCATATAGGGCATGGAGGTCGCAAGGCCGCTCACTACGTGAGGCACCAGACACCATAGGGCTCTGTACAAACATCCCAGAAATCCGAATTCCACTCGGAAATCGGCTTTCGGTGTCACGGTTCCTCCCTAACGTGGTGGCCCGGTCTGAATCCGCTTCGGCGGCAAACTTACCGGTAATTACTGGAGGACACACAATGGCCGACCGACACAACCCCCGCCGTGGTAGCATGGGCTTTAGCCCTCGTAAGAGGGCTATTCGACCCTATGGACGGATCACATCATGGCCTGATAGCGATTCAAGCGAGATCAGGGTTCAGGGATTCGCTGGTTGGAAAGCGGGAATGACTCACGTCTTGATGAGGGATGCCAATCCTCACTCAACCTCTGCCGGTCAAGAGGTCAGAAAGGCGGTCACTGTTGTTGAGGTTCCTCCGATGAAGGTTCTAGCCATTCGAGGATATCACATGACACCATACGGAATGCAGACCGCTGGTGAAGTATGGTCAAACTCTTCAGAAGGCCCAGATGGTCTTCACCCACGCTACGCAAACCAGACTCGCGGAGAGCGCGACGCGGAAGAGGGTCGTAAGCCAGCCAAGCGTGCTGGTCGAATTCCAGTCAGAGATGGCGAGACAAACGGAGATGCATTCGAGGCACTTTCCGGATCCAACCTCTGTGAGGTGCGACTTATCGTTGCAACTCAACCATCCCTGGTCAAGAGTGTACCATCCAAGACTCCAGAACTCATGGAGATTGGATTGGTCGGTGGAGATAACACCGCCAAGCTTGAGTGGGCTAAGGATCGATTGGGCGGCGAGATAACCGTCGCAGATGTATACGATTCAGGTCAAGAGATTGATGTTGTTGGAATCACTAAGGGTAAGGGATTCCAAGGTGTAATCAAGAGATTTGGAGTCAAACTGCTCAGCCACAAGAACTCCAAGAGGCGTCGTCAGATTGGAAACATGGGTGATTTCGGTACAGGATATGTACGAAAGACAATCCGTCAAGCTGGTCAAATGGGCTACCATCAGCGAACAGAATTGAACAAGCGAGTTCTTCGAATTTCAAACCCAGAAGAGTCAGATGTGACTCCAGCAGGTGGCTTCCTTCACTATGGAGAAGTAACCAATCCATACATGATAATTCAAGGTAGTCTTCCAGGTCCCGCCAAGCGCCTCCTGCGCTTCCGAGATGCTGTTCGCCCGAATTCGAAATTGCATGAGATCGACCTGACCTACGTCAGTACTTCGAGCAAGCAGGGAGTGTGATTAAATGAAGACGAAGTCATACAACCTGGTAAACAATGTCGATCAGGAGGAGATGGACGCTGGTCTGCTAGCCGAGATGTACGAAGTCGAGGTGAAGGACGGCAAGTCGTTTACTCTGCCTTTAGTCTTCGATTCGGAAGTTCGTGAGGACCTGATTCGTAGAGCAGTCCTCGCTAGTCGAGCCAACCGCCGACAGGCATACGGACACCGAGAGCACGATGGAAAGCGTGCACCCCAACCAGGAATGAAGCATTCCGTTGAATGGTGGGGCAAGGGTCGAGGTGTATCTCGAATTATGCGAAAGGCCGGTCAGCGCACTGCAGCACAGAACCCACACACCCGTGGTGGTCGAAGAGCCCACGGTCCAATGGTCGCAAAGGATTGGACACAGAAGATTAACAGCAAGGAAAACGCGATTGCTCGTGATTCCGCAATCGCAGCAACTTCGGATGCAGAAATGGTCGCAGCTCGTGGACATCAATTCGACAGTGGCGTGCGATTCCCAATCGTAATCGATGGATACGTTGAGAGCCGTGAAGAAGGTGATGAGAAGTATTCAATCGAATCCATTCCACTACAATATTCAACTCGCAAGTTCATTGCAATGATGGAAGGACTCGGTCTAGGCGACGACCTAGAGCGAGCCCGAAACGGCCGCAACATCCGTGCAGGAAAGGGCACAATGCGCGGCCGTAAGTACAGAACCCCGAAGAGCATCCTACTGGTTGTCGCCCAAACCGACTGCCTAGCGAAGGCTGCTCGCAATGTTCCCGGAGTCGACGTCGTCGCTGTCAAAGACCTGAGCGCTGAAGATCTTGCACCAGGTGGCGATGCAGGTAGACTAACTGTTTGGACCAAGGATGCAATTGGAGCACTGGAGTGATTGAAATGGTTGACCCGTACGATATTATCCAGATGCCATGGATCACTGAGAAGACTCTCGAAGCTCGCCGAGTCGCAGACGAGGAAGGCGGTTACAGAGAGAATAACAACAGAATAGAATTCATAGTAAGGCGCGAGGCGACTAAGGCAGAGATTAAGGCCGCTGTAGAGGAACTATTTGATGTCCAGGTCGCTAAGGTCAACACGAAGATTACTATCACTGGTAAGCACGCATCCGTGCGCCTTGCCGATGGCTACGATGCGGAGGAAGCGGCGCTAAAGCTCGGGGCGTTCTGATGAGGTGATTTCATGGGTAAGCGCACACGTTCACAACGCCGCGGTTCAAGTCCAAAGAATCAGGTTTCGAGCCACAGATTCCCTGCGGCTAATCGTCTTCCACGCGTAAGAGAGAAGATGGGCGAGGTTACAGATCTCATCCACAGCGCGGCTCACACCGCTCCTCTTGCTCGAGTAAAGTTTGAGGATGGAACAATCGCTCATATTGCCGCACCAGAAGGCATCTCAGTCGGTCAAGAACTAGCCTTTGGAGACAATGTAAGCCTTCGACCCGGCAACGTTACCAAACTATCGGAGATTCCTGAGGGGACTCCAATCTGTAATGTCGAGGCTCGACCAGGAGATGGTGGCAAGTTCGCTCGCTCTGGTGGAAATTCTGCAGTACTTGAAACCCGAATGGGTGACAATGTCAGAATCCGAATGCCTAGCGGTTCGATGAAGGATCTTCCAGCATCTTGCCGTGCTACAATTGGTGTACTCGGTGGACACGGCCGTACCGATAAGCCACTGATGAAGGCCGGTGCAGCCCACTATCGTGCAAAGGCACGAGGAAAGCTCTACCCAACAGTAAGCGGTGTCGCGATGAACCCAGTAGACCACCCTCACGGTGGAGGAAACCATCAGGCGGTTCACGGACCGAACTCAGTTAGCCGCAATGCGCCACCGGGTCAGAAGGTAGGAAACATCGCCCCACGCCGAACTGGACGTGGAAGGACAAGGGAGCAGTGAGGTGTGAGAAATGGCCCGCAAATCGAAGAAGATGTTCCGCTCACCTAAGACTGCACGCCGTCAGGCTCGTAAACGCCGCTCAACTATTGCTGAGCGCCGTAAGAAGGAGTTCCTATGGCGTGGATTGACTATGGAAGAGTTGAACGTTCTTCCACTATATCCTCCTGAGGACGATCCGGAAGCACCGTGCATTGCAACTCTAATGCCTTCTCGTGCCAAGAGATCACTATCTCGTGGTTTGTCCGAGGAAGCTGAGAAGTTCCTAGACAAGGTCCGAGCAAATGCTGGCTCAAAGATGGTCAAGACACACTGCCGAAGTATGTACGTCCTGCCTGAGATGGTGGGTTCAACAATAGGCATCCACAATGGTCGTGACTTTGTCAGGGTCGATATAATTCCAGAGATGATTGGACACGCCTTGGGTGAGTTCGCTCCAACCCGTAGATCGGTGACACACACCGGTCCAGGTGTAGGTGCTACTCGGTCAAGTAAGCACGTGGCATTGAAGTGAGGTGAAAAGGATGAGTCGAATTTCAGGAGAGCCACAATCCGGATACACTCAGTTGCTTGAGGGGTCCAACCTAGCTACTGCTCGTGCAGTCAACCTAGACATCCACCACAAGCATTGCTACCAAATTGCCAAGTTCATTCGCGGAATGAATACGGTTGATGCCATTGAGTACTTGGAGAAGGTGATGGACAAGAAGAAAGCAATCCCCTACACCCGCCGATCAAGAAAGGGCAAAGGTGGCAATACAATGGCAGGTCACCGAAAGGGCAAGATGGGTCCAGGCCGCTATCCATACAAAGCCTCTAGAGAATTCATCAAACTGATTAACAGCGCTATGGAGAACGCCCGCCAGCGCTACGACACAATCGATGCTGAGGACATGGTGATTACTCATTGTGCCGCGCACAGAGGCCAAATTCACAGTGGTTGGAAGCCACGCGCACGAGGACGCGCGACTCCGAAGAACCACTACCAAGTGAATCTCGAGATTTTCCTCGAACACTTCGGCGATGAAGAGGATGAGGAGAACGAATTCTGAGGTGAAGATGATGAGTAAGACAAACACAATTCGAAACATCGTTCACCGCAATATTGAGCGCCAGCTGGTTCGTGAGTATCTCTTGAAGGAGACCGAGCGCGCTGGCTTTGGTGGACTAGAATTCAACCGAACACCCGATGGAACCAAGATTACTCTGCAAGCTGAGCAAGTTGGCCGAGTGATCGGCCGAAGGGGTAAGGTAATTCACGAACTCCAGCGCAGACTGCAGAATGACTTCAATCTAGAGAAGCCTCGCCTTGAGGTTAATGAAATTGAGGAGCCACGACTAAACCCACAGGTAATGGCAAGCCGTCTAGCATCATCTCTTGAGCGAGGCTGGTTCTTCCGCCGTGCTGGTCACAGCACTTCACAAAACATCATGGATGCTGGCGCGCGTGGTTGTTTGATTATCCTCTCAGGAAAGATTTCAGGGGCTCGCCACAGAGTTCAGAAGTTCCAGAAGGGGCACATCAAGTTCTGTGGAGAGACTGCCCTCGAATTGATGGATGAAGGATTTTCCACAGCCGTCAAGAAACTGGGGACAATTGGTTGTACAGTACGAATTATGCGACCAGGAGCTAAGTTGCCACACGAGATTACTATTCAAGATCGACAAGAATCAGGTCTAAGTCCAATCGAAGAGGTCTCTATGCTGGAAATCCCAGACGATGAGCCAGAAGAGGCACCTCAGGTCGAAGAGTCCGAAGTTGCGGATGCCGAGGAAGTCGTCGACAGCGTTGTAGAAAAGATGGCTGAGATGGAATCTGAGGCCTCTGAAGAATCAACAGATGCAGGAGAGGAGGAGTGAAAATGGCACAAATCAGGTCTAGAGATATTGACCAGATGAACCCTGAGCAGCGCGAGCGTCGCCTCGCTGAGCTGAGGGAGGAACTTCTCCAACTACGTGCTCAGCAAGCGCTTGGAGGTTCATCCTCCAACGCGGGCGCATACAAACAGACACGAAGGAGCATTGCACGTCTTCTGACGAAGATGTCCGAGGAGAATAAGGAGTGAACCAAATGGCAGGTATTTGCAATCTATGTGGTTTGCCTGATGAACTATGCATCTGCCAAGAAATAGCCAAAGAACAACAGAAAGCAATCATTTCAACAGTTAGAAGGAGGTATGGAAAGATGGTAACGATGGTAGAAGGAATCGAGGATTCCGCTATCGATATTGGAAAACTAGCAAAGCTACTCAAGAGTGCTTGCGCTAGTGGTGGCACAGTAAAGGGCCGCACCATCGAACTCCAAGGCGATCACAAGAAACGTGTCGCAAAGGTCCTCGAACAGAATGGATACCAAGTGGAGGTGCGCTGAATGAGTATCATGCATGCACCTTGGTTGGCCCGAGAGATTCATGTTGTGGAAAGCCGAGACCCTACCCTTGTTGGCGTCACTGGAATGATAGTCGAGGAAACTCGCAGGACGCTGAGAGTCCGAACACCGAGTGGAGAGGTCACTTTGCCCAAGGACGTAATCACATTCACAATCGATTCCGAAAAGGACGAAATTGACGGTGCTGCTGTCACACAAAGACCAGAGGATCGCATCAACCGAAGATACAGGAGGAACTGAAAATGAAAGACATTGGAGTAGACGTCCCCGCCCCTGAGAGTGAATGGGATGGTGACGAAAATTGCCCATTCTACGGTAGCCTAAGGCTACGAGGGCAAATCATCGAAGGAACTGTATCATCTGTTGGAATGAGTAATTCGATTATCGTTCAGCGTGAGGTAACTCGGTACATGAAGAAATACGAGCGCTACGAGAAGAGAACCCGCAGATATGCTGCACACCTACCGTCTTGTATTGGCGAGGTTGCTAGCGGCGATTATGTCCGAATCATGGAATGCAGACCGCTTTCGAAGACGGTCAAATTCTGCGTAATTGAGAAGGGGGATTCTGAATGAGAGGAGTAGCAGGAAGGTCCACCGCTGGATTGCCTAGTATGGCTAGGATGGATTGTGTAGACAATACCGGTGCAAAGGTTGTGCAATTGATTACTGTCCTGAAGAAGGGTGGCGTTGCTCGCCGATATCCTTCAGCTGGAGTCGGAGATATGATTCGTGTAACAGTTCGTCGAGGAACTCCTGAGACTCGCCGTCAAATATTCAACGCGGTTATCGTACGTCAGAGGCGTCCTTTCCGCCGAGTCGATGGGACTTGGGTACAATTCGAAGACAACGCCTGTGTCATTACGAATGAGCGCGGCGATGTCAAGGGGTCCGATATCAAGGGGCCAGTAAGCCGCGAAGCAGCTGAGCGATGGCCTAGGATTGCCGCAACGGCAAAGCAGATTGTGTGAGGTGTCAAGAATGGTAAGCAAGAAAGCAGGAAAACAACGTCAGGCACAAACCGACGCCCCGATTCACGTCCGAAGGAAGCGTATTCGTGCGCGACTAGTAACCGATGATCCAGAACTGGCATTGATTCGCACAGTTACAGTTAGAGTCGGCGATGAAGTAGAAGTTCTGCGTGGAGATTTCGGATTCCCAAACAGTGTCAAGGCCGATTCCCGCGGAAAGAGACTTGGGCAATCGCGTGGACGCGCAGGCGTCAAGTCAAGCATCGTTGGTGTAGACACAAAGAGCGGATATGTATTCGTTGAGGGTGTTACAACCAGCACCGCTGACGGAAAGGAAGAGGCTCTACCAATTCACCCATCTAACCTAATTGTCACCAAGTTGTACGATGCTGACCCACTGCGCATCAAACGCATTATGGAGAAATCAAATGGAGGTGCTGAACAATGAGCAGTAGCCACATGAAGAGATTGACAATGCCAAGAAGTTGGCCACTTACTCGAAAGACCAACATTTGGGTCCAGAAGCCTAACCCTAGCGGTCACAGCGATGAGATGTGTATGCCCCTCGGAATCATTCTGCGTGACGTCCTCGGCCTTGCTCATTCAGGGAGAGAGGCGAAGCGCATGGTTGCAACTCGCAAGGTCCTAGTCGACGGTAGAATCGAAACCGATGCCGGTCGCGGTGTTGGACTGATGGACGTTCTGACCGTAGGAGAAGACCACTATCGATGCGTTCTCGATGAGAATGGCAAGCTTCGATACCGCTCAATTCCGGCAAAGGATTCCGGAAGCAAACTTTGCCGTGTAATGGGTAAGACCACAATTCGTGGAGGTAAGACACAGATTCACCTACACGATGGAAGAAACATTACTGTCGATGATGCAAAGCAATACAATTCAGGAGATACACTGGTGATTTCACTACCAGATCAAGCAGTCGCTGGACACCACGCTTTCTCAGAGGGAGTTCTAGCATACCTAACTGGTGGTAGCCACATCGGCAGCACTGCAAAAGTCGTCTCAAAGGATGTAAAGCGCTCATCCAAGGCTAACGAGGTACAATTCGAAGAATTTGGAACCGTTGCTGATTACGTATTCGTTATCGATTCCGAGAAGGATCTACCATTGGAGGTGGAGGCTTGAGCGATACAGCCAACCCAATGTTGACCCCTCGAATTGCTAAGGTCACCGTGAACATCGGTGTCGGCGAGGGTGGAGCGCGTCTACAACTCGCTGAGCGAGTTCTTGAGTTGCTGACCAGTATGAAGCCAGTTCGAACCCTAGCAAAGAGCACCAACCGTGATCTTGGAACTCGCGAAGGAGCGCCTATTGGTTGCAAGGTAACCATTCGTGACCCCGCAACAATTGAATCATTCCTCAAGGATGCATTCTGGGTAAGAGAGAACACTCTCCCAGCATGGAACTTTGACCAATCCGGCAACCTATCATTTGGTATCGCCGACTACACTGATTTCCCAGAGCAGAAGTATGACCCAGACATTGGTATCTTCGGCATGGACATCAACATCGTATTCGAACGCCCAGGTCACAGGGTATCTCGCCGTCGCCGCCGTGCGGCCAAGGTTGGGGTGCCACACCGAGTAGGCAAGACCGAGTCCATGGAGTGGTTCAAAGAACACTTCGGACTTACCCTTGTGGAGGAGTGAAGCATGGCAAGAGATCACGGAGAAAGTATCGGCAGAAGCGAGGGATGCCGCCGCTGCGGGCGCAAGCGCGGAATGATTCGCCGACACGGCCTCAGATTGTGCCGCCAATGCTTCCGAGATGTGGCCCCACAAATCGGTTTCAAGAAGTATACATGAGGTGACAAAGGATGCAATTTGACCCATTGAGTGACGCTTTCGTTCGCATCTTTAACGCGGAGCAAGCAGGACATTACGAAGTGACTGTTAACCCAGCTAGCAAGCTTCTAGGAAGCATGCTCTCAATAATGCAGCAGTCAGGATACGTAGGTGAATACCAGACGATCGAGGACAGCCGTGGAGGAGGATTCCGTGTAGAGTTGATTGGAGCAATCAATCGCTGTGGTGTAATCAAGCCACGCCACTCTGTAAAGAGAACAGATTACGATAAGTGGGAGTCTCGCTACCTACCTGCACAGGATTTCGGACTTCTGATACTAACCACCAATCAAGGTGTGATGAACCACCACGATGCGAAGAAGGAGCGTGTCGGCGGGCGTTTGCTCGCGTACATTTTCTGAGGAGGGATTAAGAATGCCGAAGTTGGATATGATTTCACACAGCATCAACATCCCAGAGGGCGTTACTGCTACGATTGCAGGCCACGATGTCACCCTAGCAAAGGATGGCAAGTCGCTAACTCGTGAGTTTCGCCATCCACGAATCGAGGTTCGAGATTCATCGGACGGAATCGAGGTATTCTGTAACCTACCGCGTCGCAAGGAGAAAGCACTTGCTGGCACTTGGGCTGCTCATCTCAACAATATGGCAAGAGGTGTCGATTCCGGCTTCAAATACAAATTGAAGGCGGTTTACTCTCACTTCCCGATGACGATCAAGGTTCAGGGTAATGAGATGACCATCACCAATCTATTCGGTGAAAAGGTACCGAGAGTTGCCCCTCTACCTTGGTCTCCTGCGGAGGTCGAGGTCAAGGTATCAAACAAGACCGATATCACAGTCTCAGGAACCGACCGTGAGAAGGTTGGCCAAACTGCAGCCAACATCGAGCGCGCTTGTCGTATCAAGAAGAGAGATCGACGTGTTTTCCAAGATGGAATTTACATCGTCTCCAAGGGGAATGAGTGAGGAGGGATTTGAATGGATTACGAAGATATGACAGTCGCTCAACTCAAGGATCTGCTGCGCGATGCCGGATTGCCGGTTTCAGGTAAGAAGGCGGAGCTAATCGTTCGCTTGCAAGAGGCCGAAGACGCACCTGCTGAGGCTGAAGAAGTCGAAGAAATGGATGTCGAAGAAGATGATTTCGAATCAGACGACTTCTTTGAAGACGATTGGGATGACCTCCACACCGCTAGACAGAAGCCTGTTCTTGATGACACAACCAAGGCTGCACTTGCAACACGTGCTGCTCAGAAGAAGAAGACCCCAGCATTCCGAAGACAGGAATGGTTCCGCTACAAGCGACTATCCCACACAGGATGGAAGAAGCCCCGCGGTGATGACTCCAGCCAGAGAAAGAATCGCAAGTACCGCTCGGCTCTAGTCCGCGTCGGTCACGGAAAGATTGCTGCAGCACGCGGACTACACCCATCTGGATTTGAGGAAATCCTAGTCCAGAAGAGTGGCGATCTCGAAGGTCTTGACCCAGAGACTCAAGCTGTTCGAATTGCGACGACTGTTGGAAACCGCAAACGAGCCACAATTCACGATAGAGCAGACGATTTGGGTCTGCGAGTACTCAACCGACGCCGCATCGCGCGCAAGGGGGACTTGAGATGATGATCACAAACCAGAAGCGGCTCGCGGCTGCTATTTTCAGTCAGCGCGAGGGACGCGATGTAGGCATCCACCGAATTTGGATCGACAAGGACTACCTAGACGATGTAGTA
>Ga0310344_10004096_pt1 | contig 10855 bp, 9 predicted proteins | sample HC15DNA20200_MG_FD_203801 | JGI IMG/M metagenome (GOLD analysis project Ga0310344, IMG submission 203801) | Marine microbial communities from station ALOHA, North Pacific Subtropical Gyre - HC15-DNA-20-200_MG | ecosystem: Environmental > Aquatic > Marine > Oceanic | place: Pacific Ocean: North... | reverse complement strand
TTTAACCTATTTAAGGATGGTGTGCTTAAAGAATTACCTTTCAGATCGGCCGTTGCAGCTACCAGTGTGGGAGTAGTTAATGACAAAGTATTTCTAGACTTATGTTATGAAGAAGATTACAAGGCTGAAGTTGATTTTAATCTTGTAATGACTGACACGGGTAAATTTGTCGAGATGCAGGGTACCGCAGAAAAAAATCCATTTTCTGGTATTTTGCTTGACAAAATTTTATCCGTGGGAGAAAAGGGCATCAAAGAATTAAATGTCATACAAGAAAATGTGATAAATGAATTTGTAAGTACGTGAGTAGTATAAGGCGGAGGCCAATGGAAGAGAAATGGGCAAGAATAGGCGATTTGGATCTGCATTATTTAGATTCAGGAGGGAATCAAGATGTGATCCTCATGCTTCACGGTCTAGCCTCATCTTGTCATTGGTATGATCTTATCTCTCCGTTCTTAACAGAGCATCATAGGCTTATTATCCCGGACCAGAGGGGCCATGGAAAAACAACCCAAGCCTCCAATGGGTATGACTGGTATACATTATCAAGAGACGTGATGGCGTTAGTGGACGAATTAGGTCTGGAAACAGTCACTGTGGCGGGGCATTCTTGGGGAGGTAACGTTGCGATAAATATAGCAGCTTATTATCCGGACCGCATCAAAGCGCTAATTATGATAGATGGTGGGTTTTTCACCCCAGAAATCATGCCAGGGGCTACGTGGGATCAATTTAGATCCAGACTGTCACCTAGAAAAGTTGAAGGAACGCGGGACGAGTATTTGGCCTATATGAAAAGAGGCTTGGAACCTTGTTGGAGCCAAGAGGTTCAACGAATATTGCTAACTATGGTGTGGGAGGATGTTTCAGGTCAAGTAGTAGATATCCTAAAGGAAGACAATCACGCTCAAATTGTTCGGGCTATGTGGGAATATCCTGCTTCTACTACGTGGAGCAAAATTGTTTGCCCAACGCTTATCATTCCTGCTGAGTCTGTTAGGATGTCTCATTCTGGTCTAAATATTCGCAAAAAAGTTGTCGAATTGGCTCATGAAGCTATTGAGGACAGTGAAGTCTTTTGGATGCGTGACACAATTCATGATATTGGATGGGACAAGCCTGCTGAGTTGGCTTTTGCTATAGACCAATTTGTAAGGTGATTTGAGTCCTGCTATTGCGGCTTATCCTCTAGTCAGTGTTATTGACGAAGGTCCGGCTTACTTTGTTGACGTTTCATATATTGATATTCAAAAGGGTAAGTATTGATATTGGATAGTCTGTTTGAAACATATACGCAGTCACAAATTAAGGCATGCCGAAGTAAATTTTGAGTTATCATCGCAATCAATTATGCAAGCGAAAACAGAGTTTTATCATCTTCACTGTTCGTAAAATTGAATTCTTAGAAATTGGTGAGCTTCTAAAGAAAATGCAGATTCCTAGACCTTAATCAGCTGGAGTATACGCTGGATAGTGTAGTAGCCTGAGATTATGCTTTACGACTAGCAGCCTGGTTAAGGCCATTAAAAACCAATTTTAAGTGGAGGTTAGTCCACAATGAGGAGAAGATGTGACGAATCTTGCTAGGATCCACGACACAAATCACGATGTCGAAAGAGAAGCTCTATTTATACATGGCCTGAGGTCTGAAATTCGAAAGACCATCGTAGGACAAGACGAGTTAGTACAAAGAGTATTGATAGGATTGTTGGCAGACGGACATATATTACTAGAGGGAGTGCCGGGTCTGGCAAAGACGTTGATAGTCAAAACAATATCTCAAGCCATCGATGCAAAGTTCTCTCGTCTTCAATTCACCCCCGATTTGTTACCGGCGGATTTATTGGGCACTCAAATATTTAACCAACGAACAAATGAATTTAGCGTTCATAAGGGCCCCATATTTGCCAACTTAGTGTTGGCTGATGAAATCAATAGAGCGCCGGCTAAGGTGCAGAGTGCTTTGCTAGAGGCTATGCAAGAGCGTCAGGTAACCATTGGTGACCAAACATTTCCATTAGGGGACCTTTTCTTTGTACTTGCAACTCAGAATCCTGTAGAGCAGGAGGGAACTTATTCTTTACCTGAGGCCCAGGTCGACAGATTTATGCTAAAAGTTATTGTGAGTTATCCTGAGCGTGAAGAAGAGCGGACAATAATGGACCGGATGACATCGGGACCATTATCTCCTGTCCGGCCGGTTGTTGATCCGGCAATGATTTTGCGAGCTCGCAACATAGTGAGTGATATATACGTGGATGATAAGGTGAAGGAGTATGTGCTGGACTTGATCTTGGCTTCTCGTAACCCTCAAGACAAAGGCATGGAGGAACTTCAGCCATTAATAGCGTATGGCGCCTCACCCAGAGCCGGCATTTTTCTGATATCGGCGGCTAGGGCAAATGCTTTCCTTTCAGGACGGAGTTATGTGACCCCTGAGGATATTAAGCAATTAGCACCAGATGTGTTGCGACATAGAATTATAGTCACATATGAAGCAGAAGCCGAGGAGATCACACCTGACAATATTGTTCAAACTATTCTTAATCATGTTGACGTACCGTAATACCTTAGTCCTGAAACAGACTGTATTTTAGAAAATCGAGAGAAAAACATTAGTGATTACTTCGGAATTAATGAAGAAAATTAGGAGAATTGAAATTACCACCCGACGACTGGTCTCTGACAGTTTTGCAGGGGAATATCAGTCGGTGTTCAAGGGGCAGGGAATGGAATTTCACGAGGTTCGTCCATATTTGTCAGGTGATGAAATACGTACTATTGATTGGAATGTGACAGCTCGTATGGGCACACCTTTTGTAAGGGTGTACAGAGAAGAAAGAGAATTGACGGTTTTGGTTATGGTGGATGCCAGTGCATCCTCCGATTTTGGATCTAAAGGACGGTTGAAAAGAGAACTGTCAGCTGAATTGACCGCTGTATTAGCTTTTGCCGCTACAACTAATAACGATAAAGTCGGATTATTAATTTTCACTGACGAGGTTGAGCTAGTCATCTTGCCTAAAAAGGGTCGAAGTCATGTTTTAAGGATTGTACGCGAGATGCTTGTGTTTAGGCCCGAGCGGGAAGGGACTAGTCTTAAACTCGCGCTTGATGCCGCTAACTTATTACTGAAACGTAAGAGCGTCATTTTCCTAATATCTGATTTTCTGGAAGATAAAGATAATTACCGAAAGGTGCTAGCATCTACTAATAAGAAACATGATGTTGTAGCTATAGATTTGACAGATCCTTTAGAAAATGAAATTCCGAAAGTAGGTCTCCTTGCGTTTCACGATGCCGAGACAAAAAGGGAAGTTTGGATTAATAGCAGTGATGAAAATTGGAAGAAATCCTTTAATCAAAAAAGAATGCAATTTGAAGAGTCAAAAAGTCATCTTTTTAAGTCCACAAACGTTGACAGGATAAAATTTACTACTGAAGAAGACTATGTGTCCAGATTGACTCATTTCTTTAAAGAACGAGTTAAGAGGCGGTAATATGTACGAGAAGCGCAGGTTACAACAGTAACACCGTGAGTAGATTCTATAAATGCCAAGTGATAATAAAATAGTCAACAGATTTTTCGCGATTGTTATTTTCAATCTGATTATTATGTTTACTGTTGGGCTATCAATTATAAATGCGCAGGGCCGAGATGTAAGGATTAGCTTTTACCCAGACATTGATAGTATGACCATTGGAGATCGTGGCATTTTAACGGTAGAAGTTAATTATCCTACCGGATATCAAATTATATTTCCTAAATTACCTACAAAATGGGGTCAATTTGAGGTGTTGGACCAATTCAGGGGACATGTCAAAATCTTATCTGACGGCCGCTCGATAGTTCGTCAACAGATTATGGTGACATCGTTCATGACTGGTGTTTTAGACAGTCCGAATTTAATTATAAAAGTTGTTGATGAGAGTCATTCTTTGAGTGAATATACTGCTCCGTCTCTCTCCATTGAAGTAGTTTCTGTCTTGCCTCAAAACGCTCAATTACGGGACATTAGGACGCAGAGAGATTTATCTTTATGGATTGGATGGGCTGTTATCCCTCTATCACTGGTAATAATATGTATTGTGGCAACGCCGCTATATTATTTTGTGAGATGGGTCGTTTACCGCAGACGAAATAAAGAAGGGGAGATTGATAAGAGATCGCCATATGAGCAGTTTGTAGCCCAACTTCAACACATTGACGAACTCGGTTTACTGTCAAGTGGTAATCTGAAAGAACACTATACATTGGTATCTGATTCGGTTAGACGATTTTTGTACCAAACATATGATTTTGCTGCGTTAGATTTAACCACAAACGAACTAGAAGGATCATTAAGAACGATGCCACTTGTGGTAGAAAGATCAGACGATTTGATTAGATTGTTGGAAGATTGTGATTTGGTCAAATTTACCGAAGTGAGACCGGAAGAGGAATCTACGCGACTCATAACTAGCAGAGCCAAGGAGATCATTGATGCCATTATTGGCACAGAGTACTTATCTAGGTGAAAGATGAATGACAATTGTCCAGGAGTCTTCTGTTGAATATTAGCTTCGCTGATCCGCAGTTGTTAATCATACTTGTTTTAGTGTTGCCGTTAGTCCTGAAGCGTCTTTGGGTGCCATGGGGCTATGGTTTGAGTAGTATGAAATATTCCTACACGGATTTAGTATCGAACTCCAAGGTTTCTTGGAAAATCAGATGTCTGGGGGTACTGTCTGGACTTAGAGTTTTGACCTTAGTGTTAGTGGTGATAGCGATTGCGAGGCCACAATTAGGAGAGGCAAGTGAGATTATAGAAAGTGAGGGAATAGATATTGCCTTGGCTCTGGATATTTCAGGGAGTATGCAGACAGTTGATTCAGACTATTTAAGTCGGTTCGAAATTGCAAAGCAAGTAGTAACAGATTTTATTGATGGAAGAAATGAGGATCGAATAGGGCTGATTGTTTTTGCCCATGAAGCTTTTGTGCAGAGTCCGCCAACTGTTGATCATAGGAATTTACAATTTTTTTTGAAGGAAATACAAACGGCGCCCGAATCGGGATTATCTGATGGTACGGCAATAGGGATGGGCTTAGCATCCGCCGTTAATCTGCTTAAAGATTCCCCTATCAAAAGTAGGGTCGTCATATTATTGACTGATGGCGTTAATAATAGCGGACTTATTGATCCACTTACTGCGGCATCAGCTGCAAAAGCATTGGATGTTAAAGTGTACCTGGTAAACGTAGCCAATACAGGTAGTGGACAATCCACGAATGTTGAAGAAACAACTGGGAATATTTCTATGAATGATACTGATTTGGCTGATACTACATTGACTCAAATTGCCAAGCTTACTGGAGGAGTCTCTTTCGCTGTTTCGGATTCTGAGGATCTGCAGAGTATATATGAGGAGATTAATGCTCTAGAGACAGATCAAATAGAGACGAGAATGATAACGAGGTATGAAGAGTTGGTTAAATGGTTTTTGATACCTGCAGTAACATTGATTCTCCTTGAGATATTTTTACGAACTACCATTTTTAGAGTCCTACCTTGAAGTGGAGAGCTGAGACGCTGTGAGTGAAAGCATCTTTATACAATATGTTTCCAGGTATTTTGGGGATTATTATTTTCTCTTCTTTATTGTTGTAGCTCCTATAGCAGGAGCATATTTATTTTGGATGTCTAGACGATCTAGGGTGGCACTTTCAAAATTAGGCGATCAGGATCTCGTAAATCATCTTACGTCTCAAGTCAATCACCGTGGCAGAAAATGGAAATCTATTTTGGTAGTTATTCTTTTGGTAATGATTGTTCTTAGTATGGCTAGGCCTCAATGGGGTCAAAACGTTAATGTTATTGAAAAAAGAGGGGTGCAGTTGATTATTCTTCTGGATGTGTCACAGAGCATGCTGGCTCGTGATGTGAAGCCAGATAGGCTAGGCAGAGCAAAGTTAGAGATTTTTAGCATAATGGACAAATTAGTGGGTGATGAAGTGGGATTGGTATTGTACGCTGGTGCGAGTTTTGTGCAGTTCCCGCTCACATTGGATTACTCAACGGCCCGAACATTTTTGTCGTCTGCCAATACTAATGTCATTTCGAGACAGGGTACTTCTACAGGTCGGGCTATGGAAATGGCTCTTTCCGCATTTGATGTCAATCGTCAAGGTCAAAAGGTTATTTTGATTGTTAGCGATGGAGAAAACCATGAAGGTGATCCATTAGTCGTTGCAAGAAAGGCCTCGCGCGCAGGTATTGTGATTTATACCATCGGTTTGGGGACTTCCTCAGGGGATTCACTGCCCATTTATGATCAAAATGGAGATATACAGGATTTTGTTAGGGATGCGAATGGAGATACAGTCGTTTCTAGGTTAAATGAAACTATATTGAAGGACATTTCATTAATTACAGGTGGTACATATTTAAACGCAAGGAACGGAATGATATCTGACAGGTTTTTAGGAGAATTAGCCAAGTTAGAGAGAGTAAGTGTTGAAAGGGATTTGGAAACTGTTAAGATGGAACGGTTCCAGTGGTTTCTTATGCTAGCCATTCTAATTATTTGCACACACGAATTGATACCTGACCGATATGGGATGCACCAATTTGTAGGAATGAGTAGGCAGAAATGAAATCCTTTTTAGTACCTATGATTATTCTTTCGAATTTATTGATTTCTTGTGGTCCTGTAGCTTTAATACAGAATTTAAAAGGTCATGACGAATATGGGTTGCAAGAATATGAGTCTGCTATCGGACGTTATGAAATGGCATTAAAATTCCGTAAGCATGATCCAGATTTAATGTACAACGTTGGGAATGTTTATTATAGGCAGCGAAGATACATAGAGGCTCAAGATCAGTTTCGTCGCGCTCTGTCCAATTCTAATCAGGAATTGGCGGTCTCAGTTTTGTTTAATTTAGGGAATGCGTTCTTCAATGATCTACAGTTTGCAAAGGCCTCCCTTGCCTATAAAGAAATACTTAGAATAGATAATTCTCATCAGGATGCGAAACATAACCTAGAGTTATCTAATCTGCAGCTTATGCGTGAATTGCGTTCAAGAGCTAGCGACAATTTGACCGATGACAGTATTAATGACAGTAGTCAGAAAACTGAAGATTCTGAGGTCGATACTATACCTGACATTCCATCTAAATTTAAAGAATCAGAAATCTCAGATCAAACTGTTCCGGAGCTTACTGAGGAACAAGCTCGTAATATGTTAGACGCCGTCGGGAATATGACAGAAACACTTCGGGGTCATATGCAGAGAATTTTAATAGATCCGGAGGGGCCTTCTGCTAGAAACTGGTAGCAAACAGATTGGAAAACAAAAAAACCTTCAATGGGCTTTGTCGGCACTATTAGTGTTTCTTTTACTTGCACTCTTGGCAAGTAATGCCGAAGCTCAAGTATTTCCCATTAAAGCTGAAATTGATAATTCTCTAATAAGCGTTAGTGACACTGCAATCTTGACTGTCTGGACATTAGGACCTCAGGATATGTCGCCCCCCATGCTACCCAATTTAAATGGTCTAGTAATATTGAATACAGAGTCTTCGTCAAATGTGACGATCGAGGGTGGTGTAACTACTGTTGAACGAATTTACAGATATACGCTTCAACCGACACGTGCTGGAGAGCTTATTATAGACTCAGTTCGGATAAATGTTATGGGACAATCTTACGCAACTTCTCCAATAGAGATAGAAGTAACTGAGAGTCAGGTTCCTAGTGGAGTAAGTGTCACTGAGAAAACTCTTAATAAACTGGAAGGGCTGGATTATTTTGTAGAATCGTCTGTTGACAATCCCAATCCCTATATTGGTGAACAGGTTATATTCGCATTTCGGTTTTATAGTTCTTTTGGTAAAGCGGACGACACTATTTACAGTCAACCAAAATATTCAGGATTTTGGTCAAGTGATGACTTAATCAGATTTGAATATGATGTTGAATCTGCAGGTAGAACTTACTTTGTTGTAGAAACCCGAACTCCTCTTTTTCCTACAGCCAGTGGATTATTGAGGATTGGAAGTGCTTCTGTACTTATCGAAAATCCTGTGACGATGAGCGTCAATGAATTGGTGACCGATAGCATTGACGTGGACGTTAAACCCTTGCCTGGGGGTGCTCCAGGTAATTTTCGTGGCGCTGTTGGGCAATTTTCTATCGAATCTCAACTGGAAAACTCAGTTGCCGTAGTAAATGAACCGATTGATTTTATGGTGACGGTAGGAGGAGAAGGTAATATCGTAGCTCTTCCAGAGACTTATGGCCCCAAGATGCCTAATGTTGAGACCATAAATAATGAGATCTTGGTTTCAAGTGACTTTGAAGACGGGAAACTCTCTGGGCAGAGAATTGAGAAAATGAAAATAATTCCTACGGCTTCAGGTTCTTTGAAAATCCCATCGATCACCTACTCGTATTTTGATCCAGAACAATTAGCTTATGTCACGATAGCGACGAGAATATGGTCTGTGGATGTGAATTCGGCCTTGGATAATATGAATTTGGAGAGCGTTGCCCCTTTAAAGCAAGTCATTCTACAGTCGAAGCAGAATAATCAGGTTTTAACTACTAGAGTCACTTATTGGCTGGTATGGATTATACCATTGCTATTACTAACGGGCGTCTATTTTTGGAAGATTCAAAGGGAGAAACAATTGGCTCTTGAAAGTGCTATGGGAGCTAGTAGGCTTTCACGTAAATATATTTCCGATGCTCGTAAGAATCGTGAAGATGTATTTCTAGCGGTTGACAAGGCAATGACCGTCTATTTAAGTAATCGTCTCGGAGGATCCATAGTAGGAATGACTATGAAGGACTTGGAAGAGTTTTTGGCTAATGGGGAAATTTCTTTTGAATTGGCTCAACGTGTAATCAGAAACAGATTCGCAAGTGAGGCCGGGCGCTTTTCTCCGACACAATTTTCCCTCCTGGAAATGTCCGGTGATGACTTATTAGATGAAGCCGAGTCTTTAATTGCTGATCTTGAACGAGAGTTATCATCATGAAAAAAGTACTATTCATAATAGGTGTTTTTCTTTTAGTGGGTTCGGTATCTGTAAGCGAGATTTATGCTCAGTCTCCTGAAGTAGACAGGATGTTGGACTTGGGGAAATCATTTTATGAAAAGGGTCAATTTCAAGATGCAGAAGATGTATTTAGGCAGTTAATAATGAGTGGTAATGAGAATAGCGCCCTGTATTATAATTTGGGGAATGCCCATTATAATCAAGGAGATGTGGGATTAGCTTTGCTAAATTATCGCAAAGCGCAACTTTTGAAACCTAGAGACATTGAAGCGAAGAAGAATATTGAAGTTGCGAAGAAAATCTCTGAGAATGCTCGCTTGACTCCATCAAATAATCTCGTGGCCGATATAACTAATTTGGCTGTGAATTCGTTTTCCATAAATGAAATTGCAATAGGGTCTTTGCTTTGTTGGAATTTGTTACTTTTTGGACTGGCCGTAGCGATATTCAAATTCAAATACGGTATAAGGGTTGTAGCGAAAGTTTTTGTTATTTTTATGTTACCTATTGGATTGGTAAGCATCACGCTTTTGGGAATACAAATAGACTATCAACAACTTAGACCGGCTGTTGTTATGACAGCGGATGAAACTGAAGTTGCAGCGGGACCTGGGAGAGAATATAGGCGTATTACATCCGTTAAGAACGGCAGTGAGGGTCGTCAAATAAAAGAATTAGGGGATTGGAGGAAATTGTCATTGTATGAGGGAGAGGTTGAAGGTTGGGTTCCGGCGGATGCTGTGGGTGTTGTGGTGGTGGGTGATGGCAATATTCTGCCGAGTTTGAGGCCTTTGTTTGATTAGCAATTTATTCGCAGAGACTAAGAGGCAGGGATACCTCCAAAACTAAAAACCACCTCTGCACTTTCTCCTAAAGGGATATTATTTTCTTTAATTGTTATTTCCCATTGGCCTGCAATTGGATTCTCTATACCGTAAATGTCAAAGGATTTTTCACCTACTTGGTAATCATGTGAAATATCTCGTGGGGTCATACTTCTGAAAAGCGTCCGTCTCCTTCCTGCCTCCACGGGTTCCTTGGCTCGCAATTCAATATCATATGACGCATTTAACCAGTTTATGGCAAAGGAGGCCTTCTTTAGTGCAGGAGGCACATTCAGTTTAAAAGTTATGTTTTGTCCTGATGAAATAGTTCTTTTCTGACATGAAGAGGTAGGTCCGTCTACCATGTCTGATCGGATTAGGTGTACAAGACATAGAAGCTCTATTGCCGAGTTTTTGGAGACACCTGTAAAATGTCCGTCTTTAGTACTCTCAGCTATTTCAGTCAGGAGGTTACTGTTGTATCTGCCCATTCCCACAGTGTATATGTTCCAACCGTTTTCTTGGAAACATAATTCTGGAAGCCCAAATCGACCGCGCGTCACGTTCTTATCTAGCAATCCATTGCTAATTATTATGGCTGCTCTGTGGCCTGCACGGCCATTCTTAATAAGCTCGTCACAGGCTTCCTGGATTCCCAAAGTTTTTGTGAATACTCCATATTCAATCTTAGATTCTATAGCTTTCTTAAGTCTCGCTTTTTGCGTTGAATCTCTAGGTCCGCCTTGTACTATTTCGCTTAGAGGCGTAGTCTCTCTATGTAGCGAATAATGGACTAACCCGATCTGATCACCATCCATTACCGCTGTAAGGAGCGCTCTTGCAGCTTCTAGTCGATCCTTTTTGGGGTCGTCAATTAAGCTGCTTGGAGTACTGTCTATAACCATGACGATGTCTACGTTAGACGGGTGCGTGATTTGATTTCCCTCCTTGCTAACAGCAAAGGAGCTGGATTTCGAGTC
>Ga0310344_10004095_pt1 | contig 10856 bp, 15 predicted proteins | sample HC15DNA20200_MG_FD_203801 | JGI IMG/M metagenome (GOLD analysis project Ga0310344, IMG submission 203801) | Marine microbial communities from station ALOHA, North Pacific Subtropical Gyre - HC15-DNA-20-200_MG | ecosystem: Environmental > Aquatic > Marine > Oceanic | place: Pacific Ocean: North... | reverse complement strand
TCTTTCTTACCACTCATATGGATTCGTATTCCGTGGTCTACTTTTTTTAGACCACCTCCACCCATAACCATACTAGAACCTCCTTTTGTTCCATAATGCGATGCAAGCTGCATCAGCATAATCTTGTTCGGGGAACTTATCTCCCCACTTCTCTTCCGCAAATTTCTTGATATCATCCTTAGAAGAATTACCTTTTCCAATAATAATTTTCTTCCAAGACCGATTATCTATTATAGATGTATTAATAGATTGTTCTAAGAGGAACGCCCAAACTGCACCAACTACATTTGCTATTGCAATAGTAGTTTTTGGATTTTGGATAAAAATCGCAGCCTCTATAGAAGCAAATTCTACTTGATTTATTTTACTCAATTCTTTGGAAAACTCTTTCGTCATCTCCGGGAATCGACTATCGAAAGTTTTTAACTTACTTGCCCATTTATGTAAAGAGATGAGTTCTTCATTCTCATCTATTATTGCACCATGAATAGCAAGACTTGAACAATCTAATCCTAAGTATCTCATTGTGCTTGGTTACCGTATGTCCTTAATGCTACAACTCGACTAACTGTGTTATATGCCGTAGTGTAAGTATTTAGTAAGCCTTGAGTTTTTTTAAGTAAAGCTTCTTGTTCGATTAACTCCCTCTTCAATTCTCTTAATGATTCAAATCGAATTAGGACTTCCCCTCTTAATTCCTCACGAGTTGGTTTTTTCCTATCTGTATCATTATACTCTTGAGTCACTTTAAATAAAGCTGTACTATAGCCCTCATTAAAAGCGGCATCATAAGCACCGACAACAGACTCAATTCCCGAAACTCGTGTTTCAAGATAACCTTTATATCCACCATACATAGTTAGGAAATCTTCTAGTTGTTTATTATCATAATTAGTTAATTTTGAGAAATCTAAATCACTTCGTTCCTCTAAATCAACTTTAAAGTTAGGGAGGCCTAGAGCCTCAACCTCTCGTTGCGCCCTTCCTAGAGCCTTCATGGGTGTCCATTTTGTCTCACGTTCTTGCATGTTGCACCTGATTTGTTCGGAATGGACTCATCACATCTTGATAATCTTTAGGAATATTAACATTGGCATTCCAATATGGGTCAACCCATAGTAATACTTCTTCCACTTTTTGCAAATCAAATACTGACTTATTACCATCTCGTAAGGGTATTCCTGAACGAACTCCAGACTCCATATCTATCCATGCAATAGTAGAATTGTTAGGTCTCTCAAGCCACAAATCCATAGCTTCTGGTAAGGTGTCTATATTTAAACCACCAGAATAACCATACTTTTTACCTTCCCAATGACCCCACTTATTCTCAAATATCCCCGCCCCACTTGAATAATCTTGTAGTAAAGAAACATTTGGTAGATTAAGTGATGTAACAAAGTCATCATTGATACCATCAATCTGTAAAATAAATTCCATTTCTGGATGTTTTTTTATTTGTTCAATGAAAGAAGCAGTAAAAGTATATTTACCCCCATGAGTATTTAATTGGGTTCGTTTAAAAATATTGGGGATATTGTTCTCTTCCCGGATTTCATCAAAAGATTTACCATTAGAAACTAATTCCCACACCAAAGGTTCACACCAATGGGCTGAGAGTTTCATAGGTCTATCTGTACTAATCTCATGAGTATAAGCTAACGAACTTATCCACGATTGAGATGGGAATCGTGGAAAGCCCACATCAGTCTTAGGACCCATTAATATTCCCCACTCAACAAAGGTAAATTCTTTTGAAATCTCTGCTAGTGCTTGAGGGGAAACAGAATCGTCTGCTCCCGTAAATGTTACTCTTTCTATCATATCGTTCCTACTTGCTTACAAGCACACCAAGATGCACCTGTACATTGTTCTGGTAAAGCTATCATGTCTTGAATTTTAAAACATCTAGCTAGTATTTTCTCCCATTCTACCACATCACGCTCAACTAAAAAAGACTTAATTCGTTGGTCATCTTTACATTCATAAAGAACTGTTCCCATGGGATAATCACCCATATTTAAGTACATTTGAAGTTGCAAGGAATGTTCGGGCTTGGGCTTTTTTAACTTACCAAACCCTGTTTTATTAATGGACTTCAACTCTACAGGATGATTTCCATAATCATAATGTTTAATAATAAAGTCAATACGTCCTGAAATTGGAGGTACTTCTATACGTACTGGTTTTTCTTGTTGGAGTAGTATCTTTAATCCGTCAAACCATTTCGCTACTCTATCTTCTAATGAACTCCCACATTGGAAAATTCGTTGTAGAGTAGGGGGTAAGGGTTGGTCTACCATATGTCCGTGATAACAAAGCCACAAATATCTATCACAAGGATTACCTAGTGCAGAGGGATAGAACACGCCTGCTCGTGGAGCATGCATAGTTCCAGCAAGATAGTCATCTAGTAATTCATTAAGCCAAGTATCTTGAGGCTCTTCTACTTCTCTGACTCTCTTATTGGGTCGCTTAATCTGTTTAATTCCTGCCATACTCTTTCCTTTATTGTTTCTTTAGTCTTTTCTTTTATATGAACTATTATATCGACATCCTTATGGTTTCCTAAATATTCATCTCTTTTAGCATCTCTTTTTGCTAGATGACCATAATAACCATCAGCTTCGATAATCATTCCCACATCAGGTATAAAAAAATCAACCGTATATGGAAAAAAGTCTGCTTGTTCTTGATACCTCATACCAAAATCATCTAAACTTTTTGCTATTAAATTTTCTTGTTCAGTATAATCTCTAGGTGGTAAGTTCATGTTTTAACTTTTCAAACTCTTCGGGATTATCAGTAAAGTGTTTTTTTATACCATTTAATCCCATTACCTTTGTCTCACCGTAAGTGTACCAAGCACCAGCCTGTGAAATCATCTTCTGACCAATACCTTCTCTAATGTAACTCTCCATTACATCAATACCACCATCAACTCTAAAGGGTACTACTGCGGATTTCCAATTTTCTCCACCGACTTTGGTTTTACGAAGTCGAACTTCCATATCAAAACCAACGTTCTCTTCTCCTTCTTTTATCCAACCCTTACGTCTAACTTGCATTAGGAAGTGAGCAAAGAAGGCTTGAGCCACTCCACCGGGCATATTGTCTAATGCTACTGGACCCATGGATGCTCTTACTTGATTGATGGCTACCAGTGCTGACCCATTATGTAAATGGGCTAACAGTTTAGGTAATGAACTATTAACAAACCTAGCTTGCCATGCCATAGGGCTATATCCGAACTCTTCTTCTTGTACTGCTGTGGGAACTAACCCCGCAATACTATCAAGAACGATGATATCCACTCCAGCTTCCATTAACTCTCTAGCAGTATTTAATGCCATCTCACCATTTGTCGGTTGGGCAACTAGAGTATTAGTAACATCTACCCCACACTTAGCCATCCATTCAGCATCCCACGATAGTTCTGTGTCAATCCATGCGGCTGAACCACCTTGTTTCTGTACATTAGTAACGACTTGTGAAGCTAGATAAGACTTGCCTACGTTTGTGGGACCATAGATTAGAGTGAATCTTTTCTTAGGTATGCCCCCACCAGTTAATTGGTCTAGTGCAGGAATGTCAAAAGGAATACGACCATAATCAAATGAGGTGCTATCACCCATTTGTAAATTTAAGTTCTTATTTTTTAGCAATTGTTGAATTGCATCTTCAGCATTCTTTTTCATAGTCCCTCTAAAATTTCCACTTATCTTTGTTATTTAAATGAATGGCTTCTGCCCACGCAAAGTAAACAGCACAAGTTTGTACAACTTCAATGAATAAAGATGAATCATTTTGTTCTTGAATTTGATGGGCGACATCCCCAACTTTTTTAGATGCAATTACATTCCAAAAATTATTGGCATGATTCTGCATACCATAGCGTTGTTCTTGTCGTTCTCTTTCAGCTACAAGAGCCTCTAGAACAATAACTCTACTTGGCGAATCTGACATTTACTCTTCTCCAAGCATATCTTCAAGTTGTGAATCTATCTTCGCCTTTGCAAATTTATAAACTTCGTCACAAACAATATTTGCGTCTGTTAATTGGGGTTCAACTGGTAAATCAGTATCGATACCATCAATAGTAATATCTAATCTACCATATTGATTTTGGTCTAGTGGACCTACTCTAAAAGTAAATCCTATATGTGAACTAATCTTTGACATTTTTTTGCTCCTTTAAATCATAAGTAAATGTTTCATTTTTTAACATGAGTCCAATAATGGCGTAACCGGCAATATCGACAAAAGTATCATCGATTGATTCATTCTTAGGTGATGAACTGTTCCATATGAGATTAGTTAGTCTTGCCATTTTATCTGTTAGACGAACAACTAATCCTTTTTCTCGGAATGCTAAAATATTCTGATGTCCATAATCATGTTGTTTGCTAATAACGGTTTCTGCGATTTGAGTTGCAACATCTCTACATGCCTCTTCAAACGATGCTTCAGGCTTTCCCAATTCTTCCTCCATCTACGAGTAATAATAGACTTAGTTTATCTTATATTATGAATGTTTGCAATGTTATTCATAATAGTTTTCACAACATTTACAGTTACAGCATTCCCTAAAGTTTTATACCGTTGGGTGTCCGAAAGACCTTCAGTCCAATTATCAGGAAACCCTTGTAGACGCTCACATTCCAATGGAATTAATCGCCTAATTTTCGTATCTACGAGAATAGAACCACTGCTATATCCCACATCTCTTTCCCGGCTAGGATTATTACCACCAGCCGAAAGAGTGGGAAAAATTCCTTCTTCAGAATATACATTTCCACTTTGTCCTTTCTTACTTGGATTTACATTGCCTACTTTATATAAGCCTGTTTTAGCCCCTAAACCACCCGCTTGTGAGGCAAGAGTGGTCGCTAATCCTGATGGGTCGTAGATTCTTTCCCCTTGTGACTTACCCTTCGTAATCTCTTTAAGCATTACGCCATGAATATCCTGACCCGTTAAAGTAAAACTAGGCTCGCCATCATCTTTAAAGCGTCTACCATTCTGACGTTTTTTCGCTCTATCGGGAGTCAATACTGGATGTACTTGATAGTCTATGTGTTTTCTAGTAGACGGCTGACTTTCTCTTGCGAGAGGAAATATTTTTCGTCCACTTCCTCCACCAAGATATCCGACAATGAACACTCGTTCCCTATTTTGGGGAACTCCGAAATCTTTGCTGTTAAGTACCTGCCATTCAATTCCATACCCCAAGTCGGAGAGAACCCTAAGTATTGTCTGGAAAGTTTTTCCCTTGTCATGACTAAGTAAACCTTTAACGTTTTCAAGAACCAAATATCGGGGTCGTTTTTCTGAACAAACCCTTGCGATGTCAAAAAAGAGTGTTCCTCTTGTATCGTCAAATCCTTTTTGAAGCCCAGCAACGCTGAATGCTTGGCATGGAAAGCCTCCGACCAAGAGGTCAAAGTCAGGGAGTTCATCCCCTCGAATTCTAGTTGCATCACCATAATTTTTAACTCCTTTAAATTTTGATTGGAAAACTGAGATAGCGTACTTGTCGATTTCTGAATAGCCAACTAGTTCATGAGGTAGATTAGATTGCTCTAGCCCCAATTCAAATCCACCTATCCCGGAAAACATACTAAAGACTTTTACCATTCTATGCCATCCTTATCAGTAAATGGAACGTCATTCCAATCTATATAATCATCTATGGATTTAATTGTAAAATCAGTTTTAGTTGCCCATGATGGGTCACAAATTTCCATGTCCACAACCAAAGGAATGTCTAAACTATTAATCTCTAGAATTTCTCGAATCTTTATAGGGATTGTTTCTAATTCCGAATTGTGGACTTCACAAATTATCTCATCGTGAACTTGTAATAGAATACTACTTTTAGTGTCCTCTAAATATTTGTCTACTTCTAACATTCGTTCACTTAGTAAATCAGCACTAGTACCTTGAACTAGGTAGTTAACTCCCTTATAAGCAAACTGTGGATTAATTTTATATTGTCTACCATATCGATTCTTAATCCATCCTCTTTCTTCCACCGTAGCAACTACTTTATCAAAAAAATCCTTCGAGCCTTCCATCCCTTCAAAATATTGCTTCTTATATTTTCCAGCTTCTCTTGGGGTAGTCCCCAATTGTTGGGAAAGCTTATTATTACCAATCCCATAGATGGTTCCAAAGGTAATTGCTTTAGCCATTTGACGATAGAACTTAAACTGTTTGTCATCTTCGTTAGCATTGAAGGCTAGTTTAGCTGCTTCACCATGAAAGTCTACATCTTCTTTATTTAAAATAGCATCAATAGTTTCATTCCTAAAATAGGACATGAATACACGAACTTCCATTTGTTGGTAATCAAAGCCAACTAATGTATAGTTTGGTCTAGGGACAAATAATCGCCTAATAGCTATTTGATGTTTATCCATATCATCGTAGTATTCGTCCCCAATAAAAGACCAAGTGCTTAATACATCATCAGATAATTCCCCATCCATAGTAATTCCCTTTTGTCCTACCATGGCAGATATTTTATCTCTCATTACTTTCTTACCATCTTCGTCTAATGATGGTTCATGTAGTTTAAAATGATTTCTAGGAATATTTTGAAGGTTGGGTTCTCTACTAGACAGTCTTCCTGTAGCCGCCCCCCAATTACAAAAAGAAGTATGCATTGTTTCTACTGTTAAATAAGGGTCAATATAAGTAGACTTTAATTTTTCTAGGGTTCTATATTGGCGAATCAATCCCGCAAGTCTATGATTAATATTTACTAAAGCGGCCTCATTCCACGAATCATTCCCCTTAGAGGTTTTCACTGGGGATTCAATGCCCATAGAAAGAAAAACTTCCCCTATTTGTTTTGGGCTAGAGATGTTGAACTCTCGCTCATCATGTTTAGGTGAAGCTATTGGTAAATCATAGTTCCATTTAATGCGACCAGAAATAGTAAGTATCTCTTGTTGTACTTCTTCTAATCTATTAATAATAGCTTTTTGTGTGGTTAAAGCATATTTATTATCAATAGAGATGCCACGCCTCTCCATCTTATAAAGTACTTTAGTAAGGTCACACTCTAAATCAAAGATTTTATTCTGTTGAGTTTTTTCAATCTTTTTTAAATAATCCGTATAAATTCTAGAGGTAAGTTCAACATCCTTCTTACAGTACTCACCAAGGAAATCAGATGGGGCTTCTGAAAAATCTTTATTCCACTTATTAGCTTTTAATTCTTTCTTCGTATCAATATCATATTGAACAGCTTCATCCCCATAATTTCTTTTGCCTGTAGGAGTTAAGCCCAACTCTTTAATATCACTATGCTCAATTAAACGAACCATCACAATTACGTCAATTAAGCGTTTATCTAGAACATTTAAACCTTCTTTTTCTAAGAAGTGTAAGTCGAACTTTAAATTATATCCTATATAAGTTTCTACAAACTCATCTAAAAAATGCATTAGGTAAATTAATGAGTCGCCCGAAAGGTTATTACCTTGATGATGGCGAAATGGATAGTATTGTACTAATCCACCGGGAGTTGGTTCCCCTACTCCCACACCACATATCTGATTCATTCCATATGAATCTAACCCATTAGTCTCAACATCTACTACTAGAGTGGGATTTTTTACAAGGACTTCTTTTAACTTATCAAGTTCCTCATGCCAGTTATGTTCTGTTACTATCGACATCACGAATTTCTACTTTAATGTTTGCTTTCTCTAGAATCTTAGTTGCTACTGACTGTACATATGGCTCATGTGCGACAATTCTAGATACTTTACTATTTGCTATCATCTTAGCACATGTGATACACGGTGTCACCGTAAGATATGCAGTGAGTTTATCGTCCGACCTTAGTTGAAGAAAAGCATTTTGTTCGGCATGAACGGCTAAACACTTTTCTAAAACATACCCAGAGGGGGCAGAGGCTCCTTCACAAGGTTCGTCTAAACAATGGGGGAAGTGTGTAGGGACTCCATTGTAACCTGTGGCAACCACATGATTACTAGAATCCACTAACACACACCCAACTTTTCTTCTTCTACAAGTTGACCGTTCTCCTACGAGATAGGCCATCTGTAAAAAATAATCATCTTTAGAAAGTCTAGAATAACTCGTCATCATCTTCTGAAGAACTAGGAGAATCACTTTCAGGGGCATTAAAGTTGCCATATCTCTCGAAGTAATACTCCTTGATTTGAGGAAGTTCAGATACCTCTGCCTTCTTCTCTTCAGGAATTTCATCGTTCTTAGGAGTGGCAGCTAGGTTATAAGAAGTGTCTAACATACCTGAACCAGTTCTCTTGATTCGCATTACGCCTTTATTTAGAGAACCCCAATCACTATAGATGTCTACCAATTGGTTCCAAATATAGTCTCCTCGTCCAAAGGTAAGAGGAATAATTCGGAAATCATTCACGCTTTCTTTGAACATCTTTCTACCCGCAGGACCCTCTATTTCTTCCCAATCATCATTTCGCTTCTCGACATGAATTATGTCATAGACATATGCCCAAAAAGCAAACTTATGAGAAGGTCTTACTGGATTACCACTAGCGTCAGTTTCAGGAACTCCACTAGTATCAACACGTTCATCTTTCAGAACGTTTGTAAAACGATTGCCTACACGGAAGGTGTACAGATAAATCTCGTCTAAAAACGTATCGTTCTCTTCTCCAGTAGCAATTGAAGTAAGAAACATCTGCTCACCATCTTTGAGCCAAATCTCTTTCCCTACTTCTCTTGTCTCTTGTGGTCGTTTGAAATCCTCACGACCTTTTTGTATACGGCTTATACCACTCATTTCAGTCTCCTTTTACCAGATACTTTTATTATTAATTACTTTATTTAAAACGCTAATGTTATTTATTTCTTGTACATCTTTGTATTGTTTAGGTAATTTCAAATAGGATAACATAAATCTATCGCCCATGTCAATAGATGCTTTATCCATACCCTTTTTACCTGCTTCATCATTATCTAATGCTAATACAACTTCGTCTGGATGTAAAGTGCTGATTAAATCAATTTGCGTTGGAGAGACTGATGCACCTAATATAGCTACCGCAGAATATCCATGTTGATTTAACCACATACAATCTAAGGCTCCTTCCACTACGTATATTGTTTCTGTTTGATATAACTGATTAATTCCAAACAGACTGTGTGATTTTGCAAAGCCCGCAGAAAATAGATACTTTGGAATCGCTTGAGTACGTCTAGAAACCCATCCTTGAACTTCACTATTTGTGTTTTCAACTGGGATTAATAAATCTAAATACCTATTAGTTTTACATCCCCACTTACGAATTGTTTCTTTAGTGAATCCTCTCTTGTATATCCAATGAGAGTCTGCAATATCAACTAATTCATCAGGGGGTTCATATTGAGGAGTCGTGTCTATAAAGTCATCTAGTACAGGTTCATCAAACAAGGAGAGGTCAAGTTCCCAATTTTTCTCCTCTATTTCTGAATCAACCTCATTCCAAGATTTTCCAGAAAGCTTGTAAATGAAGTATTTTAAACTTCCTTGTCCACACCCAGCAAAACAAATCCATACTCCCTTCTCAAGGTTAATAGAACAAGACTGCCTACTATCCTCATGAAAAGGGCAATGAATAATGACTTGATTGTCGTCAGGTAAGGAAACCCCATATTCAGATAATACAGAGTACCAATCAACCATTACCTATCCTTTTTATTTTTTCTTAAAAATAGAACAACTTCATTTTTGTAGCCATTTGGGTCTACAGCAATTCCTTGTTTAATATCACCTATAGTAATATTAAAAGGAGTTTTACTTCTTCCCTTACTCTTTAATCTTTTAACCACGATTGCGTTCTCTTTATGAATCTTATCGAGGTTACTCTCGCCCATAAACCAACTTAAAAGTCCCATTTCAGACCTCCTACTCTATTAAAAATCGCCCCATTCATAGTCAGGTAATTCTTCAATACTACCATTATTGACTTTCCAATTCATAACTGTCAAGTCTTTTGCCAATTCTCCATCACGATACTTTTGAAATTGGACTAATCTTTTATCGTCCTCATCCTCTAAAGCACACATAGCTAATGCAACATCAGCCGCTCTTATTAAAGCATCACCAAACGCTACTTGGTCTGCTCTAGGTGGAGTGAACATGTTTGCTGCTTCCCTAGTGGCTTGTGTAGACACCATGATTGGGGTATTGGTCGAGGTAGCTAAATTCTTTAATCCATAAAACAGCATATGAGATTGTTCCCATGCAGCTTTACGAGAATCGCCTGTACTAACTAAATAAACACCATCTATAACTACAAACTCTGGACTATGTTTTCTAACCAATCCAGCAATGGCTTCTAAAGAAATACCATTTGTTCCAGAAATATGGTCACATACTAATAAATTCTGTGTATTAGATTCCTCTAGGAATTTAGTATATGCTTCTTCATCAATTTCATCTCCATGTCGTAAAGCCCTATGAGATAAATCGTACCCCATCATCTTTGCTAATACCACATCAAGCCTCATATTAATCGACTGAGAGGGCATTTCGGTAGAGATAAGTAAGGTTTTATGTCCATGAAAGACAGATGTAGCCGCGGCATGAACACATAGCCAAGTTTTTCCAATCGTTGGTCTAGCAAACATAGCTATTAATTCACCCGGATTCCATCCCACACCTGTGTTGTTGATGGTTTTAAAGCTTGTAGGAACTCCCATTAAACCATCGCCCATTTGTCTCTTTTGAGTTCGTTCACGCCACTCTTCTAATCGAGTAAGATTACCTTCATCATAGGATTGAACATCCTCATCATAAACAACTTCAATATCGGTAAGTCCTACCATTAAAGCAGATAAGGCTTCTTTAGGAT
>Ga0310344_10004094_pt1 | contig 10860 bp, 6 predicted proteins | sample HC15DNA20200_MG_FD_203801 | JGI IMG/M metagenome (GOLD analysis project Ga0310344, IMG submission 203801) | Marine microbial communities from station ALOHA, North Pacific Subtropical Gyre - HC15-DNA-20-200_MG | ecosystem: Environmental > Aquatic > Marine > Oceanic | place: Pacific Ocean: North... | reverse complement strand
ATCCGCCAGGCCAGAGCCGAATTGGTGGATCCAGACGACGTGTCCCTCGATATCGTGCTTCACCACAAAGATGTCTCGACCACCGGAGCTCGAGCCCGAATCCACGACGCCCATCGTGTCCCCCACCAGATAGACGCCCGATGGATGTACGTCGATTGCTCGGACCACGTCCTCTGCTCGGGAACCAAACTCCTGGTTGCGCTGCACCTTCAAGTGCTGCGCCTCGAGCCTCGGTGTGCACAGTACGAAGTCAAAAAGTAAAAAACAGACCCAAAAGTAGCGCATCGAGTGCAGTCCGTCAGTGAATGCGGCATTGCCGGGAAATTGACCCGGGGCCCATTATATATAGGAATTGCCCGGGCCTCGAAGTATTTGTCGAGTTCCAGAGACGATCACCGGACGCCCTCTCTCGACAGCCAGTAGGCAACGAAAGAGTGCCGCCCCGGACTCGCCAGGCAGATGAAAGAGCTCGTCCTCCGTCTGGATACACGACGATTCTTCGCAGCCCGGGAAACAAGCTTTTCATCGTCCCGGACCCTCGTTAGAATGCCCGTCGCGCTGGAGGAAGCGCGGTAGTCCAGAGTATGATTGAAGTTAAGAAAGAATTCTCAGACCTCGAGCTGCTTCTTTTCGGACCCATCTTCGCGCTCTTCACGGGGCTGATCGGATGGCTGATCCTGATGGGTTGGTTTGAGCTCTACCAGACGACCTACTGGCTCTGGGCAATCTCGGCTCTTCTCATTGCCGTCTACTACGTGGTCCCGGCCTGGCGTCGACCGATTTTTCGGACCTGGCTTCTTTCGGTGTTCCCGATGGGCTGGGTGGTCTTACACGCCCTGCTATCCATTCTTTTCTACTTGCTCTTCACCCCCATGGGCCTGGCCATGCGTCTCTTTGGATACGATCCCATGAGGCGGCACTTGAACCCGGAGTCGCAGAGCTACTGGATCGAACGACCGAAGGCGCGCGACCCAAAGGACTACCTTCGTCAGTTCTAGAGCTTCACTGCTAACAACCAAAGATGTCCGATAGCGCCAAAGACCGTGTGAACCGAAAGCTCGACAGCGAGACCAACGAGTTCGTGAACGCCGCGGAAGAGGCCGAGCCAGGCCTGTTCCGCGAATTCTGGGATTTTCTGCGCTACAACAAGAAGTGGTGGCTGGCGCCGATCTTCCTGTCCCTGCTCGCCCTCGCGATTCTCGCGCTCTTCGGGAGTGGCCCACTGGCGCCCTTGATTTACCCGTTTTTCTGATTGGCATTGGCCGCTGAAACTCGCGGATTGGCGAGGGCATTGCGATGACTGCCGTACTGGGAATCTCTGCTTATTATCACGATTCGGCAGCCGCCCTCATCGTCGACGGTGAGATTGTCGCCGCAGCGCAAGAAGAACGCTTTACGCGCAAGAAGCACGATTCCGATTTCCCCCGGAACGCTGTCGACTACTGCCTTCGGGAGGGCGGCCTTTCGGCGTCTGATCTCGACTATGTCGGCTTCTACGACAAGCCCTTCTTGAAGTTCGAGCGCCTTCTCGAGACCTACCTCGCCCACGCTCCATTCGGCATTCGGTCTTTTTTCAAATCGATGCCTCTCTGGCTCGGCAAGAAGCTGCACCTCCCACGCGAGATCAGGAGGACGCTTCGCAAGCAATACTCACGTCGATTCGTGTTCCCGGAGCATCACGAGTCGCACGCGGCGAGCGCGTTTTTTCCCTCGCCTTTCGACGAAGCGGCGATCTTGACTCTCGACGGTGTCGGTGAGTGGGCCACCACGACTCTGGGCGAAGGCCGCGGCAATAAAATTCGCCTGACGCAAGAGATTCGCTTCCCCCACTCACTCGGCTTACTCTACTCCGCGTTCACTTATTACACCGGATTTCGAGTCAACTCGGGAGAGTACAAGTTGATGGGCCTGGCTCCCTACGGCGAGCCCAAGTATGTCGACTTGATTCTGAAGCATCTCATCGACGTCAAGGACGACGGTTCGTTCCGCATGGACATGTCCTACTTCAATTATTGTCAGGGACTGACCATGACGTCGTCGAGATTCCACAAGCTCTTCGGACGGCCACCGCGCAAACCGGAGTCCGAGATCGGCCAGTTCGAGATGGACGTCGCCGCGTCGATCCAACAGGTCACCGAAGACATCATGTTACGTTGCACACGTCACGTGCATGAAATAACCGGAATGAAGAACCTCTGCCTCGCGGGTGGCGTCGCCCTCAACTGCGTCGGCAACGGCAGAATTCTACGCGAGAGCCCCTTCGAAAGAGTTTGGATTCAACCGGCTGCAGGGGATGCCGGCGGGGCACTCGGCGTCGCCCTGCTCATCTGGCACCAGTTGCTCGACAATCCACGCCGGTGCGACCCCCTTGACAGTCAACAGGGATCGCTCCTCGGGCCGCGCTTCGAAAAAGAAGAGATCTGCTCCTACTTCGACAGGGTCGGCGCGGTCTACCGGGTCTTCGACAAAGAGGAGGAGCTCTGCGATTTTGTGTCGTCGCAGATGGTAAACGAAAAGGTCGTCGGCTGGATGCAAGGGCGCATGGAGTTTGGACCGCGCGCTCTCGGCAGTCGCAGCATCATCGGAGACCCGCGGAGTCCGGCGATGCAGACCGTCATGAATTTGAAGATCAAATTTCGCGAGTCCTTCCGTCCATTCGCACCCTCGGTGCTTCGGGAGCGCGCGCCCGAGTACTTCGGCATGGAACAGGATCAAGAGAGCCCGTACATGCTGCTGGTCGCACCCGTGCAGGACTCCAGGCGCGTCGACAAGACTGGAGAGGAGGACCTTTCTGGCCTCGAAGCCCTCAAGTCCATTCGCTCTCGGGTTCCCGCGGTGACACACGTCGACTGTTCGGCACGCGTCCAGACCGTGGACAAGGATCGCCACGGGAGATACTACAAGCTCATACGCAAGTTCGAAGAAAAGACGGGCTGTCCGGTCATCGTCAATACGAGCTTCAATGTGCGAGGCGAACCCATCGTCTGCACGCCGGAACACGCGCACCGCTGCTTCATGGCCACCAACATGGACGTCCTGGTCGTGGAAGACGTCGTGCTTCTCAAGGAAGAGCAACCGGACGCGACGGAGCAGACACGGGATTCTTACCTGGCGCAGTTCGCTCTGGACTAGCGCAGCAGAATGGTAAATGCCTGCTCACGGGAGAGCTTCGTCGCTTTTCTGGACGTGTCCGAACCTCCGCACCCGACTTCGTGGGAACGGTCCGAGATCGCCACGGGAGGTCCCTCTTCAAGCTCACCTCCGCAGTCACCCCCGAATCTCCCGCGAGGCGAGGCCGGCCCGGAGCTGTTGTCACGGCGATTCGCAAAGTGGGGTCGACGAGCCCGGGAAGGCAAGGGCCCGGGCAAGGCGTCCGCAGTTGACTGTAAAGCTCACGAAGGCCATCAAGAGCCCCAGCAGCCCAGGGCCCGGGGAAATACAGAGTTACACGGCCCCTGAAAAGACAACCTCGTATCGGTCATTACCGCGTTTGCCTTGCTTGGTGCTCCCCTGGTAAGATTTGCGGTCTGTCTTTCCAAGACAATCAGACCTCTCGCCACGGCGATCGGAGAACAACGAATGCCTGAACCATCGACTCGAAATTCGATTGCGTGGTGCCTGCTGATCGCGGCACTCCTTGCCGGCACAAATCTACTTGCGGTCACCTACGACCCGGACGCACCGGAGTACACGGGCCACACGGGAAAGACCATCTACGTCTCGAAACTCGGAGATAATACCGATGGCAACAGCTGGGGGAAAGCCTTTCACACCATCCAGGCCGCGGTAGGAGCGGTGCCGGATGACCAGGGTGGGCACCGCGTGGTCATCCGACCCGACACCTACCCCGAGGCCAACATCTTTCCCTCCTTCAAGGGGGCGAAGGGATCTTACAACCTGCTCGTCGGCGACTTCGATGGTTCTCTCGGGTCGGGAGCGAAGGGCTGGGTCGTCGTGGACGCTGGAGCTCCGCTCGTCACCGTACGCCATGGTGATGGTGGAAGCTTCAATATTCTCGAAAACGGAGACCCCCAAAAAGAGACCGGATTCAAGTCTGTCGACTGGTGGAGTCCGTGGCGCTGTGACATGCACTACTCGGGCAACGGCTGGGACCGCTGGATCTACCGCCATATCTACGCGACGGGAGCCGAAGGCGGTATCGGCTGGGACATCACGATCGCAGCGGGCGCCGAGCACTCCAACATCATCGAAGACTGCGTGGGGCTTGGCCGCTTCACCGGTGCCGGTGTCATCGGACATGTGCCCCGCCCAGGTGAGCCCGTCGTATTTCGTCGAAGTTACTTTTTGAACATGGACATCTGGGGAGACGCAGGCGGCGTTTACGTGCGTGGTGCCAGCTCAACCATGCCCGAGCTCCCCCATGCGCTCTTCGAAGACTGCACCATCGTCGGAACCGACAACGCTCTCAACGCTGCCTGGCCAGGAGTCGACGACGTCTATACGCGTGTGAAGTTCAAGGGCTGCAATCTCATCGTCCTCAACTTCTCACAGCCGCGCGGGACGCCTTCTTCGGGCATCATCTACTCGGGCGCCAGGGACGGCAAGCAGCTCCATGTTGACTTTGAAGATTGCACACTCATGGGCTTCAAGGTCTTCGGAGGTCGCGGCGGCCCGATCTCGTACTCCACCAGGGGCCGTGTGCGGGCTTACGTACAATACGAGCAAAGTGTGCCCCCGGACATGGAGAGATTGCGGTTTTGGCCGGTCGACGCCTTCCGTGATCTGATTCCTCCACGCTTTCCGGCCTCGAAGCACGTGAGGCACACGGACATCGCTGGACCGATTCTCACGAAACTCCCCTTTGCTTTCGGACCTGCCATGGAAAACACACCGGTGATTTTCCGGGGACGACCGATCATGGCCATGAACCATCGTGATGACTCCGGCGGACCCGGCAGATACACGGAGAAGATGTACCTCTACATCAAGGACCTTGATACCGGACTCGAGATCTCTCGCTTCGCGACAGGTTTTTCCTTCGCGAGCGCATACGTCACCCGGGACGCCGAAGGTGAGGAGCTCCACGTATTCGGGAGCCAGGGTACCGACACCGATTGGTTTCACGACCTCTATCACTTCCGCACGAGAGACCTGGAGACCTGGGAAAAAGAGCTCGCAATACCTCGAGCAGGAAGCGAGCACCTCTTCAACTGCTCCGTGACACGCGACGAAGAGGGCTACCTCATGGCCTACGAGTCCAACGAGCCCGTAAAGTTTTGCTTCAAGTTCGCGCGATCGAAGGATCTCTCTTCGTGGGAAAAAATTCCGGACCTCGTCTTCAAGGGCCTCGGCAATGAATACAGCGCGTGTCCCGTCATCCGCTACATCGCGCCCTACTATTACGTGATCTACCTGCACTTGCCGATTCCGGGACACAAGGGCCTGGTCTCCTTCATGGCGCGATCACGCGACCTGGAGACCTTTCAACTCAGCCCGCTGAATCCGGTCCTCGAGGCCAGTGAGGGAGAAGGTGTCAACAACTCCGACGTGGACCTCTTCGAGTTCGAGGGCAAGACGTATCTCTTCTACGCGACGGGTGACCAGCGAAGCTGGGGCACTGTGAAGGTCGCAATGTTCGATGGTAACCTGCGGAGCTTCTTTGAAAGTTACTATCCGGAGGGGCTGCCGACCGTGACCGTGTCCACACGCCCGCCGATCCCCGACTATCATCGCAATGAAACCAGGGAGAACAAAGATAAACGTGTCCAGTGGTGGCGGGACGCCCGCTTCGGCATGTTCATCCACTGGGGTCTCTACGCAGTTCCCGCTGGCGAACACAAAGGAATTCGTAGCGAAACGATCTCGTCTTACATACAGGACTGGGCAAATATCCCGAGGGCGGAATATGCTCAGTTCGCGAAAGATTTCAACCCCGTCGACTTTGATGCAGCCGCGTGGGCACAACTCGCCCAGGACGCGGGAATGAAGTACCTGGTCATCACGGCCAAGCACCACGAAGGTTTTTGCATCTACGACAGTGACTTCACGAACTTCGACATCATGGATGCGACTCCTTACGGCAAGGATGTCCTGGCAAATCTGAGTCGTGAGTGCCGAAAGCGTAACATTCACTTTGGCGTCTACTATTCGATCCCCGACTGGCACCATGAGTCGCAGTACACGAAGATCGAGGGCAAGGACCCCACGTCGGGTACTTTCAAGAATCACATCGTCGCCGCCAAAAAGCCCGGCTATGTCAAGTATATGAAGGGCCAGCTTCGCGAGCTTGTCCAGAAATACGATGCGGAGATCCTCTGGTTCGATGGAGAGTGGGTCGACTGGTGGTCGAGCGAGGAGGGCAAAGATCTCTACAACTACGTGCGCAGCCTGAAGCCCGAGATCTTGATCAATAATCGGGCCGACAAAGAGAGACAGGTCCCTCCATCTCCGACGGACGACGAATACACCTACGCAGGAGACTTCGGCACGCCCGAGCAGGAGATTCCGGCCACGGGACTTCCCGGCAAGGACTGGGAAACCTGCATGACCATGAACAACACCTGGGGGTACAAATTCTATGACGAGTCCTGGAAGTCGACTCGGGTGCTACTGAGAAACCTCATCGACATCGTGAGCAAGGGTGGTAACTACCTCCTCAACGTCGGTCCCATGGCGAACGGCCGCATACCCGACGCCAGTGTGACGCGCCTCGAGGAAATGGGCGCGTGGTTGCGGGTCAACGGCGAGGCAATCTACGGTACCCGGGCAAGTCCTTTCGCTCTGGAGTGGGGACGCGCGACGCAGAAGGGCAACAAGCTCTATCTGCACATCTTTGACTGGCCGGACACTCCAGACAGGCGCATCGAGCTTCCCCCACTCGTTAACACCGTGACCGGAGCGACCCTGCTTGGCAACAAGAGCCTGAGGGTTACGGTCACACAATCCGCGGAGAAAATTTCCGTGTCGCTGCCCCCACAGGCTCCCCACCCGCTCGCCACGGTCGCCGTGCTCGAGTTGGACGGTCCGCCGCGGGTGTCGACATCCCGCTGAAGTCCCATGGCGGGTGGACGTGCGAAGTCCCGAACGGCCCACCAACGACCGCGGAATCGCTCAAAGGCCCTCTCGATAAATCATTTAGTCTCTCTCCACTGTCCGACCCCGGCATTTGAAAAGCTTTTCAATCTGCTTGTGGCCCAGATTCTCCGGGGCTATAGTGTGGCAATGAAAGGCTTTTCAGAGACTCCTGCAGGCCCGTCCGGTTCCACTCCTTCCGCGGCCAGCATGAAGTCCAATATCAAAGATGTCGCCCGGCGAGCGAAAGTTTCCATTGCGACGGTATCGCGGGTACTCAACGACACCTGCCCGGTCCACCCCGACAAGCGCATGCGTGTGGAAAAGGCCATCCAGGAGCTCGGGTACATTCCGAATCCGGCCGCTCGCAGCTTGCTGAAGCGTGAGACCGGAGCTCTCGCGATTCTACTCCCCGTCATCACTGGCGAGTTCTTTTCCGAGTTCCTCACCGGATTGGACACCGTATCCCGGGAGGAGAAATACTTCGCAATCGTCTCGGCTTCTCACCGTGAGGAGGAGCAACTTCGCCTCGCGATTCGGAACGTCTGTAGGCGCGTTGACGGAATGCTGGTCATGGCACCGGAGTCCTCAACCGCCGGTCTTCGAAATGTGATTCCTTCCGGTCTACCGGTCGTCTACGTGAACACAACAGCAGACGACCAACTCGACGACGTCATCAGCTTCGATAATTTTGGCGGTGCTCGGAAGCTGGTCTCACATTTGCTCGAGCTCGGACACCGACGCATCGCTATCATCAACGGTACTCCGAAAGCTTCCGACGCCATCGACCGTTTCCGCGGCTATCGGCAAGCACTCGAGGGCCACGGTGTCAAGCCTGTGGAATCTCTGGAAATTCCTGGAGATTTCACCCAGGAAGCCGGGTACGAAGGTGCACGTGCTCTTTTGCGGCTGAGCGACAGACCTACCGCCGTTTTCTGCGTCAACGACAATATGGCTGTCGGCGCCCTTCGAGCGTTCCAGGAGCGGGGCGTGCGCGTGCCGGAAGATATCGCTCTCGGAGGATTCGACGACATCCCCATGGCGAACTATCTGACCCCTTCGTTGACGACGGTACGTGTGCCCATCAAGAAGATCGGCCAAATGTCGGTAGAGCGCCTCATCCAGAAGACTCGTGCCAAGGAAGCGCTCCAACCCGAACAGCAAGTTCTACCTGTCGAATTGGTCATTCGTGGGTCCACGGTCGCAGGTCGTTGACCGGACAGCACACACAGACACCCACGTGAGCCCGGTCTGGCCCACCACTGGCGATCTCGTTGAAAGCAGCCACGGAACCTCCCTTTGAAAGCTGGTTTTTGGGGAAGAGAAGGCGTCTGGATTTCCGGGCCCATGCCTTCTTTGGCGGAGAATCGAATCATGAAGCGTTTTCATCTGTCCGTGGTTCTTTTCATTCTTGCGAGTCTGTCGCGAGGACCGACCCGAACTCAGACGATGACACTCCTGGTCCGTATGGCGCTTTCTTCTTCGAGCCTGGACAGGACGATGGCAGCCAGGCAGAGTTTTCTCACAAAAACAACGCCATCAACGATCCTCCCGGTGAGAACGCTCCGTTGTCTGACGACGACTACCTCGGCGTGGAACCTGTGAACAACCTCGAGCGTGCCGTGACGGAACGGGACGGGAGGCGACCCCAACGTGCGGCTCCACTTCGACTTCACTGCCAGGGAAGCCACGGCAGATCAGGCCAGAGTGTTTGATGTCTCCACATCGCGTCGGGACACCTTGCCGGGTGAGAGCTCTCACTCGAAAAGCGAATCCTCGAGTCGAATTTTGTAGATCACTCCGTGGTCGTAGCCGACGACAAAGAGCCCTCCGTCTCTGTCGAGCCCGAAGGAGCTGACTCGGTCCGGGGCCAGTCCGATTTCACGAACTCTGGAGAGTTTGCGGTCTTTTTGCGTCAGACCCCAGACACGCTTCGATTGGTAGTCGCCAAAAATGTACACACCCTGGTAGGAGGAATTTCCCTGCCCTCGATAGACGTAGCCCCCGGTCACCGAGGTGCCCAGCTTACGCGGATACGCGAAAACCGGTGGGACGTAGACCTGATTGACCTGCCGGTGCTTGTCCGAGTGCAACGCGAAGCCCTCGTGGATATTCCAGCCGTGGTTCTCACCGGAACGCACGATAGACACCTCTTCGTAACTCGCCTGCCCGACGTCTCCCAGCCACAGGTCTCGCGTGAGTGGATCAAAGCTGAACCGCCAGGCCTGGCGTATGCCGTAGGCCCAGATTTCGCGGCGCACCGTGAGATCGGGATGCGCGTGAAAAGGGTTCGTCGCCGGGATGGCGTAAGGTAGACCGGGGTCACGCTGATCGACATCGATGCGCAAGATGGCCGCGGAGAGGTGCTGGAGATTCTGGCCTTGCCCCTGCGGGTCCTCCTGCGGCCCTCCGTCGCCCGTGCCCACGTAGAGGTAGCCGTCTTCTCCGAAGAGAAGCTGTCCTCCGTGGTGGTCTCGTCCCCTCTGATCGATCTTCAAGAGACGACGTGGGGTTTCGCCGGAGTCGCGTAGCCCATCCGGGGAGCTCCGACGTTCGTCGACGACAATGGACACGGTCCCGCTCTCGTCGATCTGGTAGTCGAGGTAGTAAATACGATTCTCGGTGAAGCGCGGGTGGAAGGTCATACCCATGAGTCCCCAAAAGGGGCCGTTCAGAACCGTTCCTTCCAGGTCCAGAAAGAGAGTCTTGCGGTCTTCACCGTCCCGCTTTTCGAGCATCCAGATTTTCGACGGATTATGCTCGAGCACGACGAAGGAATTTTCGGTACCGGGTACCGGCTCTATCCATACTGGAAAGTGAAAGTTCGTCGACACATCGTTGAAGGCCTCGAAACGAACCGGCTTTTCCAGGGCGGTAACTTTGTCGGGCATCGCCCGACGCGTCTCCGGATCGGGCTCCGCTTGATGTAGGGTTCCAAGGTAAGCGATGAGATCCACAAAGTCCTGTTTTGTGAGACCAGCCTGGATCCCGGTCGGCATCAACGAGCTGCCGCCGCCTTTCTCGAGGACAATCTCCTTCGCGGGGATGACCACACGCTCTCCATCCACCCCCACCAGCTCCGCGAAATCCGGAGGACGACTCCAGAGCACGCCAGTGTGGGAGGTGCCGTCGCGGGTGAGAATGACATGGGTCGCATATCCGACCGCGATCGAAGCGCTCGGCTCCAGGACCGCCTGGATCATTTGCGCACGCGGAAACTTGTCGCCCACCGACTGGAGGCCGGGCCCCACGCGTTTTTCGGTGCCGTCGACGCTGTGACAACGGCTGCAGGCGGTCGTCTGACGCTGAAACACCTGCGCGCCGGCGCTCGGGTCGCCCGGGTTGCCGAGGGCGAACTCGCGATAGGCGTCGGGAGAAGCCGACTCGACGGAGGCACGGTCTTCTCTGACGTCTTCGGTGCTGGCCGCTCGCGCAAAGATCGCAAGACAGACATGGCAAAGCAGTGCGAGGGTCGCCAGCGTCCCTCGCCACCCGGTCGGTTGCCGACGTGAATGATCGGCTTGAAGGCCTCCCTCTTGAGGCAAGCTCAACGGCTTCCATCGTGAAACGGCTCTCGACAACAGCGGGAGGTCCTGCATTTCAGCTTCTTCTCGGAATACAAACTCTGGGGCTCGACCCAGAGGCACTTGACGACAGTTGACACCGGGATCATGAGTCGAACCAGAAATCCCGCTTCCACGATCACCCACGGACAGCTCCCGCTCTTCGCAGACCCTATGCTAACGCCAGGCGAGAGTAAATCCAAGCCCCCGATCGGAGTCGTCATGGTCCGTCAACCGGGCCAGGTCCAGCGTGCCAGCTCCGCTC
>Ga0310344_10004093_pt1 | contig 10862 bp, 14 predicted proteins | sample HC15DNA20200_MG_FD_203801 | JGI IMG/M metagenome (GOLD analysis project Ga0310344, IMG submission 203801) | Marine microbial communities from station ALOHA, North Pacific Subtropical Gyre - HC15-DNA-20-200_MG | ecosystem: Environmental > Aquatic > Marine > Oceanic | place: Pacific Ocean: North... | reverse complement strand
ACCTGAATAGAGTCCTCTCCAGTATGTTCTAAGTAAGGTTTATATAAAGCTGCAGTAGCAGTTGCTGTAGTACCAGATGAAGGTGCAGCTATCGTTACTGTCGGAATTAGATAGCCTTTACCTTTATTAGTTATATCAATACTAGTAACTTTTCCATCAACTACTGTTGCTGTTGCTGTTGCTTGTGTACCAGCATATTCCCAAGTTACAGCACCATCAGAGACACTTCCTGTTGTATGTGTAGGTGCAGTATTACCAGAAGTACCAGCATTAGTAGCAGTATATATTTTATCGGCATTAAATACCTGAGCATATTGACTGTAAGAAACTCCAGTCGCCCATTGCACACCTATTGTAATAGTAGGTGCAGATGTATATCCTGATCCAGCGTTCGTTATGTTGATTTGCTGGATAGATCTCTTCATATATGTTGGAGACAAATAACAAGATATCCAGTTATAACCACCTGGCTTATATGGATCTTGTTTTACATAAGTTGGACCTATCTCATCTTTTGTAGGATCTTCAGGGTCAAAATTTATAGTCTTCTTTTCTTGTAGAACTTCATACTCATTACCTTGTAAATCCCAAATCTGTATTACACCTGATTTATCAATACGTCCTATGAACTTCTCTTCTTGATCAATAATAAAGTACTTCCCTGAAGTTAATTGATCTCCATGTATATCTAAAGTTGAAAGAAACTCAGACCCAGGTCTCTTCTCTAATCCTTTAGTTATATTAGGTAGAACGTTTAAAGCATCATTAACTTGTCCTGGTATTTTTAATTCATCAGGTTGTTGTGAGATGCCTTGTATATAGTTTGGTATTGTCTGAGTTACTCCAGCCATTAGATTCTAGATAGTGCTTGATAAGGTTGATATGTTTTATATGAATTGTTATGACTCATACCTAAGTAGTTATGATCACCTTGATTACATTCATATTCCATACAAATTGACCTAGCTACTGCTTCTTGTTGAGCAAGAACTTGTGCTAAGTCTGGGTTAGTGATTAGTTGTGTTGCAGCTCTGGTACTTGCTTTAGCAATTATGTATCTTTTGAAAACTGCTGGTATTGAATGACCTACCTCAGCTTTATTAGAAAGGTCAAGATCAAAACCAAATTGCCATACTACATCTATCTCAACTGAGCTTGTAAAGACATCTGTATGTTCTACTTTATCGTAAAGCCTACCATTCTTAATGGTAACGTCTTTCGTTCTTAGTGATTGACCATCACTGATATCATAATGTAATGCGTTAGCAGGTATCTCTATAAAACCATTTGCATCTGGTACAACTGTTATATGCTCTTCTCTATTAAATGACCATCCCTCAGCTTGTACATCTAATGATGCCTCTTGTAGGATGTTATAGATAAGATTAACTTCTGGGTTTTCTAGATCAATACCTTGAATTGGGGCTTGACCAATAGTCCCCAAGATTGTATTTATTGCGGATAGTTCTGTATCGATATACGAATAATTAGGGATTGCCATAAGTTATGTGAATAAAAAAAGGGAGACCGAAGCCTCCCCATGTGAATAAAGAAATATTGTTTACTGATAACCAGCGTTGTTGGTTGCAGTCTGAACAGTACCAAACTGAGCTGGCTTTGTAGCAGTACCTGCGAAAAGTTCAACAGCAGCAGCTGGATTCAAGTAGTCTGCACCCATTGCAAGGCGACCAAGAATAACATCACCTTGATAAATCACGGAGACGTCACCTGATGTGACTTGAACTTGTGGTCCGATAGCTTCTACTACACCTGCAGCTTCACGTTGGAAGATAAGTCCACAAGAGTTAGCAAAGTTAGATGCTTGACCATATTCGTTATGGATACCCGCAACAGAGTTACGTCCATCTTCAATGCCTGGTGCAACGAAGTCACCTGTGTTACCAGGATCAGCTACGTTAGTATCTACAGTATCGTCATTACCTGATGAAGGTGTGTACTTTGTACCATACTTACTTAGGAATGGGATATTCATAGACTTGTAGATCTTGATACCAGCGATCTCTACAATTCCATTACCCTTCTGACGGGATGTACCTTGTGAGTCTCTGTTAACTAGACCATTGTCACCAACCTGTTGGATCAATTCATAATATTGGCGAGGGTTTAATACACCAACTCTGCCTTCAGAACTGACTCCTTTTTCGTCTAGTGCAGCAGCTGCATCATAGAATGCATTAACAAGTGCAGTTGCACTGTAAGCATCATTAGCATCAGCGTTTGTACCAACACGAATCTGTGTTCCACCTGGCTCTTCGAAGTTAGACTTCATGACAGGAGACTTAGCTCTTGCTCCACGAGTGATAGCTCTGAAGATTAGACGGTCATATTTTTCAGCTAGTGCATAACCAATCTTCTTAGAAATCTCTCCTCTTAATTCATAGTGAGTAAGAGTCTCGTCTAATTCGTAAACGAAAGCTGAACTGATTAGTAGGTCGTCGCATGTAATTGTCTTCTCTGCGACTGGTGGTGCTCCATCGGAGTTACCTAGTATGCTGTTTCCTGGTGTGTGGAATTCAGCAGTGGTGCGACCTGTGTAGATGAACTGTAAAGAGCGACCATTTTTAAGGGTACGCTTCATTACAAGATCCCTTGCTATAGCATTGTTCTGGAAGCCTTTAAACATCTCTCCAGAGAACAGCTTAAGTAGCAAAGCTCTTTGATCGGACGCACCATTGAGCGAGCCAGGACGCGTTAAGTCAGCTAACGGCTCGTTACTATTTTGATGTGCCATTTATATGTATTTTAAAATGTATTGAAGGTATAAATCATCATCGCTAGCAATTTTAATTCGAAGTTTTGTGGTCTATCCCACCGTCTAGACGGCTGATGAGTATCCTCGTAAGGGTCAAAAGCCAAATTACAGAGAGGTCCGACACTGAGGTATCTCTCTGCTATGGAAGTTCACATGAAGAACTTCTATATGTATGAAGAAGGCTAGAGCCATAAAGACTACTAGCCATAATTCATTAATCTTTTTCACTAGGTTTAGTTTCTGTTTCTTCTTGGTGCTCCTCTGGCTTATTGTGATGTGCGTCTGTTTGAAGACGGTACGATGTCACATGAGCTAGATTACCTTTTGATTGATGAGACATTAAAACTTATACTTAGCTCCAACTTTTAGGTTGTAAACATTGTCATTATCGCCATTAGTGATACCAGCGAACTCGCCATAAAGTGATGTCTTAGCAGTCCAGTTATATGTACCACCAACTTTTCCTGATAGTTCAGTTTCTGTACCATCAATACCATCTACTGCAGTAAGTGTTGGACCACCTTGAATATAGTAGTCAAACTTCTCTTTAGCTCCATCAAGTCCGATGTGTAAATCTACTGTTCTACCAACATACTCAGAACCATAGTAACCATTGTTGATTTCTGTGTTTAAGTATGTACCAGCGAATGCAGGTGCAGACGCTAGAGTGGTTGTTGCGAGAGCAAGTGCAATTGTTTTCATTTAATTAATCTTTGATTGTTTTAGTGTAAGTGACACCACGATACTTTAGTTTTACAGTCATTGTAATTCCTTAGTACCAAGACCCCGTTCCATGCCTTGGTTTCATGCGTCCATGAATATGGATGAACGGACGTGGTGTTAAGCTATAGGTGTGATCTCTTTAGCCGCTAGATCAAGCGGAAAATTATGTGCGTTGCGTTCATGCATTACCTCCATACCTAGATCGGCACGGTTGAGAACGTCAGCCCATGTAGGGATTGTTCTTCCACTGGCATCGACGACGGATTGGTTGAAGTTAAACCCGTTGAGATTAAAAGCCATAGTGGAGACTCCCATAGCGGTAAGCCATATGCAAACGACGGGCCAAGTAGCAAGGAAAAAATGTAAGCTACGACTATTATTAAAAGAGGCATACTGAAAGATAAGTCTCCCAAAATACCCATGAGCCGCAACAATATTATACGTCTCCTCTTCTTGACCGAATTTGTATCCATAGTTTTGCGACTCTAAACCAGTCGTCTCACGGATAAGCGAAGATGTAACAAGACTTCCATGCATAGCAGCGAATAAAGCTCCACCGAATACCCCTGCAACACCGAGCATATGGAACGGATGCATAAGGATATTGTGCTCTGCCTGAAAGACAAACATAAAATTGAAAGTCCCTGAAATACCAAGAGGCATACCATCACTGAAGCTCCCCTGTCCGAATGGATACACGAGGAAGACAGCAAAGGATGCTGCAACAGGTGCTGAATATGCTACACATATCCACGGCCTCATTCCGAGGCGATAACTAAGTTCCCATTGCCGTCCCAGGTAAGCTGAGATACCGATGAGAAAGTGGAACACAATGAGTTGATATGGTCCTCCGTTATACAACCACTCGTCGAGGGTTGCAGCTTCCCAGATTGGGTAGAAGTGAAGACCGATTGCGTTAGATGATGGGACGATTGCCCCTGAGATAATGTTGTTTCCATAGAGTAAAGCTCCTGATACAGGTTCTCTAATACCATCTATGTCAACTGGTGGTGCAGCTATGAAAGCTATGATAAATGCTGTTGCAGCGGTTAATAGTGCAGGGATCATAAGAACACCAAACCAACCTACATAGATGCGGTTGTTGGTGCTCGTTGTCCAGTCACAGAAACGCTGCCAGTTGTCAAATGGTTTTGTTAGTGTGGCTGTAGTCATTTATAAAGTGTTTAAAAAATACCTGGGATGATTTGCCCAGTAGTGACGTATGCTCCAAGAGCAGCGACGAAACCAAGCATGGCTAACTGACCGTTAGTTCTTTCTGCTTGTTCCATGATGAAGTTCTGTTCGTTTTCGTTCATGATTTGTATAGGTGGTTCTTTAGCGAAAATGTTTTGTTTACCGTATTCGGTAATTGTAGTCATTGAATTAAAAGATAGGTGAACGGCGATGATGAACTGTCAGGTCGCCATGACTATCTTTAATATCTACCGCCTCTATAAAAAGCTGAGAAAGAAAACCCTGGATATTTTTTCTCCCAAGATTTCTTATCCATAGTTGATGCATTAGTATGCATTGTTCTACGTTTAATTGCTCCTACATCATTCGGACCTTTACCAGTTTTTAATTGGTCTTTGTTGCTCATGGTTAAAAGTTCATATCAGAACGGCTAAGTTTATCCATCACGTCCCTCCTATATGCAGGGTCGTTATCATAACGTGGGTCAGCCATTGCTTCTACAAGTTCTGGTTGACTACGGAATACATCACCAGCTGATTTGGCTGGTTTACCTTGTAACATCCTCCCTTCATACCCATTAGCTTCTTCATAGCTAGCCTTAAGTCCTTGTACTGCTAATTGAATAGCTTGTACATTTCCACTTTCAACTAAGTTATCAAAAGCATCTACTTGATTCTTAGGTAAATTATCGGATACCCAAGAGATGAGATTGTCATAAGCCTTGTCACCTCCAGCTGAGTTCTTAATTGTATTCACCTCAGCATCTGTTAGATCAGCTGCTTCTGTTTGTTGTTGAGGTGCATTCTTTTGAATCTCCATGTAAGCATTAACAAGATCAGCACTGCTCATCTCAGTAAACTTTTGCATGGTCTCAGGAGAGAGTTCACCATTTTGTTCATACTCATTACTTGCATCAGTAATAAGACTTACTTGTGGTGACGCTTCTGGTTCCTCTTTTGTTTCTTCTGCAGTAGTTTCCTCAGCTGGTTCATCAGAACCTAGCTTCTTCTGCAGCTCTATATATGCATCCTCTAATTCTTTTGCATTTTTATATTTACCAGCAAGTAATTCTTCTTGCTGAGCTTGCATCTCTTCGCCAACTTTTAAAGAGTCTTGCTCTTCAGGAGTTAGGTTCTCACTAGTGGTAACTGTATCAGTACCTGCATCATAGGTAAGTGTTTCTGCCATTAAATTTCTTCAGGTGGTTGTTGTAATTGTTCCATTGCTTCAGGGTTCTTACTAGGATCCATCATTGGAGCACTAGCTAATTGACCAGCTTGATCTACTAAGGATTTTTGAGTTGCTTGTTCTTGTTGTTTCTGTAATTCTTCTTGTAATTGATTCTCAGTCTTAACTAAGTTCAATACATCTATACCTTGTGCAGCTGCTAAACGTTTAATAGCTTCTGAAGGTTCTATGTATTTCATTAATGCATCTGGACCAAGTGTCTGTGCAATAGTTGTAACGAATGCTGTAAGACTTTCTCTATCTTGTCCTCTACCTAAAGCATTTACACCAGCTACTATCTGTGGACGTACCATATCTTTAGGTATCTTAGGTAGCTGACCACTACGTTGTAGTACTAGTAGTGTTCTATTTAAATAAGGAACTAAGAACTCAACTGTTAGTAGACTAAAGAGACCTCCTAACTGAGCTTCTAATTCCATCTGAGTAAGGCGTACCTCCTCAGCTGTAACTCTTTCGGCTTGCCTTGTCATCATTTGCATGAAGGCTTCACCAATTCTTCTCTCTAAGACCGTAGCCATTTCGTTAGCTGTTCTGAAGTCAGCAGTTTTACCAACTTGTATTACAGCTACATCATCTGGTCTCCCTTGAATGATGGCTCCATTACCAGCTTTCGCAAGGGTTCCTGGCTTCGTGGTTGAGGAAGGTGAGACTAGAAATACAACCTTGGCTGCAGCACTTGATCCTTCTACTAGAGCTTGGGATAAAGCTTCAAGGGATTTAAGATCTCCCAAGAATTCTTCTACTCTTCCTCTTCCGTAATCTTCTCCATCAACTGTGTTCCATCTCAGTACCAACCATGGTGAGGTGTTTCTCGGTGCTGTGCTACGACTACCAGGAAGTATCATGTCATGACATTCCTGATGCCAGGTCCAGCGACCACTCTTCTCATCCAATCGGACGTATGTGTACACTTCTACGTCATCACTTTCTCCGCTAGTGGAATCATCCATCGTATGGTTTGGTTCCTTAAGTTCTGGTAGCGGGTATTCCAGAAGCTTTTTATCTATAAGTTCTTTAGTTACTATCTCTAATACATTTCCATTACCATCCCTGTTGACTACATACCTTGATAGAGGGAAGTGCTTTAAGCCATCCTTACCCATAAAGATAAGTGCATTACCTCCGACGATTAAATGTTTAATCGCTTGATGGACAACAACTCTATCACTAGAAGCATTGATGTAATCCATAACCATCCTCTCCATCTTGGAGAATGAAAGGTCTAGTTCACTTCTAACTTCAGCTGGTAATTCTTCACCAAGTTTATCGTCTCTAACTTGTAGTTTAAAAAAAGTAGTCTGTGGTGGTAGTAAAGCTAACATCAATTTTGATGCTAAGTTCACAACTGACTTGGCTCCTACGCTTTGCCATGGTTTAACAAGTTTAGCGTAGCTTCTTTTAAAGTTATTGTCGTCTTGAATTAAGTAAGGAAGGGTGAGCTTTGAACAATCAACAGCAGCATCTAGATAATCAGATCTAGAAGTACTTAATCTGTTGTACCTTTCCCTTGCATTCATAAGTTCAACCCTCCTTGTCCCTTATACCCAGTAGATATTGGAGAAGTGAAACGTGATGCTGGACTCTTAGCTCTAGTACCTAGAGATTCTCTTTTTGATTTAGCTAATTTTACTTTTGGTTCTGCATCCTCTTCAGTCTTTAAAGGTTCAGGTGCTTTTAATTCTTCAGGCTGAGGTATTGGCGTTTGTACTGGTTGTGCTATTGCCTTTGGCATCTTAGGCGTCTTAAACAGTGATCCTAAACACATTAGATTTCATCCTCCATAATTGATTTGATATATTCAATGACACTGGCTTGACCAGCTCTGTACATAATTGTTTCTATTGAATCAGCTGGAGTGACTGGTCTCCAGCTAAAGTTGTCTTCTAATCTTGTTACTAATTCATCCAGTCTTTGGTTATGTAACTTAAGAGTATTGAGGGAGATTGACATTACTATGTTCAAAGAAGGCAGGCATACGAGCTGATCTGGTGGCAGAAAGTTCTGGAGCTTTCCCCTCATACATAAGCCGATCACTAGTATCTAGCCAAAATTTTTTGCTTAAATATTTATCGCCATAGGTATTCTTACCTAATGGCTCCATGATCCAGTTAATGGTGGCTTTCCTAAGTTTGTCCAGAGAACTACTGCTGCGTAGACCCATATCAGCACATACGAGAGAGTTAGTGGCAACGTGTATTTGCTCGTCACGACTGATGTCGGCGCTGACAGTCCTAAGACCAGCATTGCCGTTAAAACGAAAGAAGGGAAGAAGTACGAAAAATATTGCACGTTCAATTACTAATGCTTTTGTGATCATGTGGTCAGGGTGCGATTCCCACGCATCCCTTAATAGGAAGGCTTCTTTTTCTGCCTTCTCGTCAACGCCTATAGCGTCAGTTATATAGCCAAGAGCGAGGTCATGTTTAACCTCGTCTTGGACGTTAGATTCTAAGAGTTTCCTCGCAGATTCGGGAACCTCTTTTTTAAGTGATTCTGCAATGAAGTCGCCAACTGGTAACTCCATGTGGCGTATTGCGAGAGCACGGTAGATGGTCTCCTCTGCTCCCTCTTTAAGTTTACCTTCTGTAGGTCGGACTGGTGTCCATGTTCTCTTTCTATTGAGTAACTTTTCATATAGGTTCATTCTTGACAATCGCATTGGGGTTCGTTTTCTAGAATCCCTTGCAAATAATCTTGGACTTCATCTTCATCTAGTGCAGCATATGCACTTGACTTATCCTGAACGTCACCCATTACTTGCAATGAATAATAAAGTGAAGTTTGGGGACTATCTAGCCACTCTTCAACGAACTGTTCGTCGTAGGTTACAACATCACTCCAAGAGTTGAAACTGTATCCATGAAGAAGCCCTGTATGGTTAAACATATACATTAGTTGGTCAACTACCTTTCTATAGGCATCCCAACCAACTTCTGAGGCAATTTCTACATCACCATATTCATATGTCTGTACACCAAAAGTACCAGAGTCTCGATCAACTGATCTAGCGATAGGTGGTGCTATCTCTGGTGTGCAAGTAAAGCCTTCTCTGTCTTTACTGCGATATGAACAGCTTGCGGTAGGAGCGATAGCAAAAGCTCGATCCATATTATATTCTCTGGCAACATCAGCCGCACCCTGAATGCCTTTATAAAATTCTGCAGCTAATAATCCAGCTGTACCTAGTCCAGGTATGCCATCATTTACTGCTTGTAGTGCATCACCAAACTGTTCGTAGGTGATATTGTTTTGCCTTAGTAGGTTTGCTAACCCAAGGCATCCAAGTCCAACTTGCCTGTCGGTCTCCGAGGGGAGATATTCTCCAGAACTTCCAATGCCTGTTTTGCTATGGAGGTTGCACAAACTTCGCATACCCTCAACAAAACCTTTTGACACGTCGGCGATTGTACAGGCACCGAGATTAACGTGCTGGAGGAGGCAAGTTCCTCGTGATGGCAAGTAAACTTCAAGGCATACATTGCCTCTGATTCTTTTTCCATTTTTATCGTATTTAGTTTTGTTTAACCATATGTCACCTGATCTGATGCCATATATAAGGGCGTCTTTAGTTAATTGATTTGCACATTCCCACTTCACCTCGTTAATGTTGACGCATCGTTTAACCCATGGAAGTTCGGAACGTGGGGTCGTGATGAATTCAATAATGTCAGGGTGATCCAAGTCAAGATGCAAAACGCAAGCACCATTCCTGTACGTGCCACCACGTCTAAGTATTTCATTTAAGGTGGAGTAGATTCTTCCGAAGGAGACTGGTCCAGAGGCAACGAGTTTGTCTTCTCCTTTAATGCTTTCAGTTCCTTTAGGTCTAAGTTTCGACAAGTGGACTGCGACACCTGCTCCATTTCTGAGAGCATGTGATACAAATCTCCACGATGCTTCGATTCCATTTGGTCCCTCCATTGAGTCTTCTACTGTGAAGACAGTACAACTTACGGGTAGACGTGAGTCGGGGTTATCCATCCATGACTGAACCCGACCAGTTCTTGATATTAAACTTGTCATTAGACTAGATCACTTAATGTAGGTGGTTTGTAGTTTTTGCTCTTTAATACTTTTCCGTCTTCCCTGTAGATAGGTTTGCCACCATCACCAAGTTTAGACATATTACTTTCATGGACTCGACGTAGAGCTTCGTCTAAATCCCATCCCATATTTGCTGCGTATTGGTAGCAGACATATACGAGATCACTGAGTTCTTTAATAGCCTCCTCATGCAGTTGTAAGCTCTGTCTAAACAGCATTCCTTCTGCTTCTAGAAATTCTTTAAACTCTTCAATTATTAAGTTCCGCTGCATATTCCGCGAGCTGAGATTCTGAGAGTTCTTTACGTTGAATGCTTCCCTGAATTCTTTTGCTTGTTCTAAATTCGATTTCATTAGATAAGTAATGGATGGCTTTTGATAGGTCTTCAATGTCGTCGTCTTTATGACCAGCTCGACAGACGTACTTAATTACATTTCCTAAGTGGAAGTTGAGTTCTTTATCACGAATAAAATCCCAGACTTGGATGGATCCACGCCTGTAGTATTCGGGTCCATGGTCATTGGTGGTTTCGGCCATTTCTCAAGTAAGTTTGTAAGGCTATTTGCTAGAACAAAGTTCTGTTTCTGTAGTGCTAGGAAGACGGTGTTAACGTCTTCTCTAGGTGTTTCTGGATTCTCTATTGAATCCTTTATAAGTCTTAGTTTTAAATCCTGTTCAACTGTTAATTTTGTAATTGGGGCTGGGACTCCAGGGTACGGGTTCCATTTTTTCGTGGTCATAATCCTCTGTAGTTAATATTCTTGCTAGACGTGCATTAGTGAGAGCGACTTCTTCCGATAAGTCTTTCTCCTTAAACGCATCTACAACTGTTTTCCAGCTATAACCTTTCTCTTCGAATATATTAGTAGCTCTTTTGACT